>ENA-UOTX01000068-UOTX01000068.1-compost-metagenome-genome-assembly--contig:-NODE-68-length-102932-cov-15.080317_pt1 | contig 102932 bp, 96 predicted proteins | sample MGYA00238143_ERZ746982 | MGnify/ENA primary metagenome ERZ746982 (study PRJEB28758, sample SAMN06268862) | compost metagenome | isolation source: single cell | place: USA: California, Emeryville, Joint... | reverse complement strand
ATGTTTGTGTGTAAAATCGATTCAATTTTTATTCATTTTTTCTGAATACATTAAATTATTTCTCTGACTTTGTATGTACGTTGATTCAGGGCCGCTTAATTGTTAAAAAGCTATGATTTCGGCCAGATAGACAGACAAATAATCACTAACTTGACGCTTTACTTGAAGAAATATTTGTTTGAGTTTTTATTTTTCATCCTCATCAGAGAAGAAGTCTTCAAGATCCTTTTTCGCGGTCTCTATCAATTCGTTCGCTACGTCCTCCTGCGGGAGTGTTTCAACAACCACAGGCTCTTTATTGACTGGAATTTGCTGTTCAAGAGTATTGTTCTGTGGAGTTGCTACTGTTTGAGCTTCCTTGACCTCCTCTTCAGCTTCCTCCTCGTTTTTCCTTCGTTGGCGATACTCTTCAACAGATTCTTCTCGAAGATGGGTTGTTGATTGCTTCTCAATTTCATCTTTTGTTGGCACGGGTTTGTATCCAGGAACCTCTCCTCCAATCTTTTTAAGGTTGGTTTATAAAGAAACTTAAGTCGGAAGCTTACGATATTTGAAAGGTATCCGGTTTTGTATTTGAGACCTGCGAGCGGGTCTTCAACATTTGCATTTTTATCAACCCTCATGACTTTTATTGACGGCTTGTCTCTCATGTGGCCGACTAACTGCGCGTAGGCTCTCACAACGCAATTGAGATCGAAGGTCGCGAGTTGGATGTTATGATTGAATAACTTCACCAGGTCGTCTTTGTACTGGCTGAAGGTAGTATCGGTAAGGCGGTACATCAGGAGACCCAATTCCAATGACTTGGGAAGCAGATAAAGCAGAGGCATATAGAATTAATACCTTGAGTTTGACTTCCTTGGACTCTTTCTTAAACGATTGAACGACATTTAAATAGCATTTGAGTGTGAGAGTTGGCAATTCGTTCTAGTTTTCATGGGATTAGTTAATAAGCACAAGCAGAAGGGGCAGTGTTACAATGTGATCCAAAAGGGAGTTTAACAGGTGGAGTCGCGAGAGCGATGAGGCTATTTTATCGAAGTTAGTCAAGCAGAAACAGAGCACCGGTAACTTCTCCTCTTTAGAAAGCTAGTAACAGATGGGTGTATGTATAATGCTTTTGCTTTTTATCATAAGGTTCTTACGCCATTGAGATACTCGGTGAGAGCAAGCACTGCGTTTGAAGCTTCTACGGGATCCTTCGAAGCGACCAGAGTTACGAGTACTTTAATGCATTTCGAGCTGGCGCGTTTGATTTTAGCTGCCAGCTTGCCCAGGTAGGTCAGCGCGGTTTTCGACACAAGCTTTTGCTTCGTTCTATTCATGGGTTTTTGTTAAGCAACTAGCCAAATATTCCATAAGTTACGTCGCATGATAATAAATCTCCTCGAACACTTCGCTTACATTGAGCTCATCAGCGATTAAATAGAGAATCTCGATCTTCTTCACTTTGCAATAGCTAAAATTTGTAAAAAACGGCTCTTTCTTTTCCACCAAGTTCAATCCTAATTACCTCTTATCCAATTTGAAGGCGTAAAACTTCCTAAAGCTTGGACTCAGAAGCTGGGGGTACTTCACAGCAAATTTCTCGAGCGTTTTAAGCACCAAATATTTCAGCTCTGAGTTGCTGTTTAAATACGTCAAGAGATGATTCAAAATCTATAGCATCATCATTAGCTTCGAACGATCGATCTTAAATATCTTTACCTTGTCCAGATGCTTAGGTTCAAATAAATCGAGCGCAATCTGTGCGGCCTCAAGCATCAACGGAAGATTCTGCTTGTAGCACACCTTATTCACTGTATTTATAAGCAGCTGGAAATCTGGGTCTATATAGGTCTTCTTTCCTTCTTTAACTTCCTTTCGGAACTCGCTGAGGTATTTAACCGCGTATCTATGAATCAGATTCATCAGTAGAACCGCGTCTTCAGGAGGGTATTTCAGGATGTCTTGACACGTTTTGCGGTAGTATGGATGGAAGAATTCTAAGTCATTGCATTTGCTTACCTAGCCACAAGTTAGCTGTGTTCAAAACAATTAGGTACCAATTCATGAATGACAAAAGCAAGGCCTTGGTTGAACGGAATATCCTTAAAAAACGTTGTTGCCAGTTTCTGCACTTCCTCTGGCTCGATGTCTTCATTAAAGTTATTCATATAGATCTGCGAGCTTATTAGCTATGCAATAGTCGATCCAATTACATTGAAAAGCCCGAGCAGCAGCGTCTTGCGAACCGCCGCGTTCGAATCAAGGACCAGCTTCTTCATTGAGGCAAAGAGTATCAATTTAATTTCTGGGGAGTGGTACAGCAGCGTCGACATCATCTGGATTGAGTTAGCTCTTACAAACGCTCGGGGATTCAAGGTTTCCTAATTAGTCAATGGATAAGCGCTTAGTTATCGACGGAACCAAACTTTATGCAAAGAGCTGATCGACAGCAATACAATATTTTTGTCTTTTGTATGATGCAGCAATTCCAGCGTGAGGTAATGGGAGAGTTGCTTCACCTCTGGGTCAGGATTCGGCAACACAAAGAGGATTTTAGGGAGGAACTTAACGATGGATCTTCCTCTCACATAAGCCTGGGATGAATGAGGGGATTGCGCTTGAAAAAAAGAAATTACATCTTGAAGCATGCGTATTCCTTCTAAGATTTCCGCGGAATATTTTGATGAGAGCAATACTTCGATCTGCTCTTGTGTTTTATCTCCAAAATCAGAGCCTGTAAGAGTTCTGGTAGAGTCCGAGTTGTCCAGCAGTCCGCCTGAAGTGAATTTTTCGACAAAGGATAAATTCTTGAATATATTCAACACCGACATTTTTTCACACGAGTGAGGATCTGTAATACGTTTTATCAAATTAATTCAGAAGATTTGGCTTTAGCGATAACTCTTTCTGGAAAATAGACGATATTAACCGCAAACGCACATGTTTTTGTCAGAAATCCCAATTTTTTGGGCAATAACAGTACAATTAGAGCTTGTGAATGAACAAATCATCTCTAAGCTATATGCTGTAAAAGAAATGGGTATACAATTATAAATCTTCTCTTCATTCATGAAATATTTTGTTAATCTCATATCTGATTTATTTACTCAGGTAAAGGGTCAATAAATAATAACGATAGCATACTTACTCACCTGAGTAGGTGCTATCATCAATATATATTTGCATTGAGGAGGAATTAGTGAGATTTAGTTATGAATATTCGGAAATTGCTAATTAGCCAGGGAGCCTATTCGCAGTTTTCCCTTACTCTGAAGGATAGGGCTTTCTATCAAATTGCTATTAAAGCATGAGAAATTATTTTAGCATTTAAAGCTCGATTAGATGTAAAGATTATTTAAGATCTTATCAGAGAAGATTGCAAATAAAGCAGGATAAAGAAACTCACAAATGGTCAAGAAAGCTACCCAAGAAAATATCAACACCAAGCTCGCCCTCGTCATGAAGAGTGGCAAGGTTGCTTTGGGAACCAAATCCACCTTGAAGACCATTAGAAACGGCAAAGCAAAGCTTGTTTTTGTCTCAAACAACTGCCCTCCTGTCAGAAAGTCCCTCATTCAATACTACGCCATGCTTGCCAAGATTCAAGTCTACTTGTTCTCCGGAAACAACGTTGACCTCGGTAATAGACCTCAAATGCCTTTCATTTGTTTAATATATGAATGAATTAGGAACTGCTTGCGGTAAATTCCACAGAGTCTCAGTTATGTCCATCATTGATGCCGGCGATTCCGATATCCTCACCGCTGAATAAATATAACGACGAAATATACAGACGACAACTGGTTTCATTCATCTTTTGAGGTGTATTGTGAAAACGTACCAATCATTTGTTATTCGTGTTGTTTCCTATCTGCATAGACGTACCAAAAATAGAATAACGTTATTGGCAACAAAAAAATCTCAAAAAAATTGACTTTTTTACCCTTATTGCAAGATAGCATGGCTATTAGTGTTTTTATATGATGTAGAGAGGATTACCTTCTAAAGGTGTTTGAAAGATTCATTTTGTTGAGGGTTGATGATGGCTTTATAGAATTCAAATCGATCTCAGTGTAGGGATGTGAACTATTTCATTTCTTAGTTTCCAGAATTTCTTTTATAAACCAAAAAATCGTTTGAAATACAAAAACAATTCTGATATGTTTAGGTTGATGATTGTCTTCGATAGCAGCAGCCTAGTGGCAGTTACTAGCAAATACTCATTAGGAAAAACCTTTTCAAAAGCTGCCTTGCCGGATTAATTACATAAAGAATATATGGAGAACAATGCTTGCTGAGGTCATGTAATAATACTTGAAAAATCAAGAAATCGATTTCCTGATAAGTTAGTAAACCATGTATCAGTACCAGGAAAGAAATTCTACACAACGTATATTGATGGCGACCTCAAAGCAAACATCTGAAATAATGAACTCATATCAAATCAAAAGCAAACTCATTCTCAGCACATTATTTTATATTTATCCCCAAGACCAAGAACGTAATGCATCAGCTGGCACAATAGAAAATTCGCTCTCTTTAACGAATCATTTAAATAAACAATTTTTCAAAAAAATAGAACTATCCATTTTATATTCTGCAGAAATTTCAAGAGAAATTCGCTACGTCAGCAAGCACTTCGATTGCAGCCACCATTCCTCAAGAACTGCTTTTCGGTGTTCATCGTGCCTCAGGTAGCGATGAACCGCTTGATTTTTCGTTGAAACTGAAAAAATTTACTTTCTATCAATCTAACCTATTAATTAACAGTTGCAATTAATATTTAATAAATATATCAGACACAAGAAGGGGATAGGCAGAGAGTTATGTCTTCAAAGTTTGTTAAAAACGCCGACGCTGTCGCAGACGACAGAAACTGGATCGGCCTGATTAAGAACGAAGAAAAATGTGCCGAGGTTTGGGAGAAAGACTGGGGTTTTTTGGCTGGCGGCGCTGATAAAATAAAGAAAGAAGAAGCAACCAAGATCTTCACCGTAGACGACAGAATTAAAAGACTTAATGAGGTAAATACCCTTTCAAAGATTAATAAACGACCTTTCTCTCATTTCCGAATAGGAGCTCGAGAAACTTGAGGGCATTCCGGTGTGGGGAAAAACATCAACGGACTATGGAAAGAATCCAAACGTAGAATTGGAGCAAGTGACGAAATACAACATCACAATCAATAAAGAGCTGATGCCTCAACCAAGACATCTCCCGAAGACTTGGAAAAAGGATAAGAAATATAAGCCAGCGCCTGATCCATTCCCAGAACTATCTGGAAAACTCCCACCCAGAGGCGGAACCAAGAGAGCTGCCCCAGCTGATGGTTAGACGCCAGGTTATTAACTTAGAAATTTTACTTGTTCTTATGCATCATCATACTTCATATTAGTTGTTGATGATTCGATATTTGAAAAGTCTTGGCAATCCATTAAAAAAATCAAAACGAAATACATATTTTAAATGGAAATTTTGTTTCTTATAGGTCGATTCCCTCAGGTAATATGAAGCTTTCAAGCATCATATATATTTCCTTCTAAGCTAGTTGAATATAAATGATTTATATACCTACTAATTAGCATCATTTGAACTATGGTGAGGCTAAAGCCTAATTAACTTAAAGATAGCTAGTTTATAGAGATAGTCCATGCGAGGTTTTTAATATAATATTCTTTTATGTAAAATACTCTGAAGTTAGAAAATTTTTCCTAAAGAAACTCCACACTACGAACTCCATCAGAGCGAAACTAATTTATTTGGGCGTGTTCAGTCTTCAAAAACTTAAATACTGTTGCTTCTATTTCGAGTTGCGACTTCCAAGAATTCTACGGTGGGTTTTGGGTACCACTAAAAAGAAGCGTTAATAAATTATTAAAAAAATATTTGAGTTACTCTTTTTGGTTTGAGACCAGTGAACCAGCAGATGTGGGCTCCGCGAGAGGTCTCAGCGAGGATGATATTATTGTTCTTTGAAATTTCTTCTTTGGGGATGTCTTTGACAGTGACGATAGGGTCGTCTTTAGCATGGAGAACTAGGGTAGGGACTTTGATATTCTGAATCATCTCTTTAGTGACAAGTAGCGTTCCAAACAGTTCGTAGGAATCCTTGTAATTATAGACTTTTACAGTCAAACTGTCGTGGAAACTTCTTAGTGTGTTCGTTGCCATTACGTGATCTAGATCAATTCCATGAGTCTTTGTGAGCTCTCCGAGTACATTCCTGTGACAATCTACGGTATTTTTCGTGTATTTCTTAATGAAAAATTTCTCATAAACAGTTCCTGCCATCTCATCCACGCAGTTATTCACATCCCATGGGCTTCCTAGCGCCACAGCGCTCTCAAACGGGCAATCTTCCCCTGTTTGCGCCAGATATCGAAGCAACTGGTTCCCACCCAGCGAGTTTCCAACAGCCAATAGTTTCGCATTCGGGTATTTCGCTTTCACATGATCTATAGCGAAACTTATATCGTCAAGCAGCCCTCCATGATAAGGAAGCGGCGTCGACAATGGCTGGTTCACACCACGGTGCTGGAAAACAACCACCCGGAACCCTCGTTTCTGAGCGCGAGTGACTAAACCTCGGATATAACCTGTATTCGAACCTCCAGTTAATCCATGTATCACGAAGATCGTTGGAGTGGTCTCATCAGCTGGAACCTCAACGTATTTGCTAGAACCATTAGCATTTTCGACCTTCCTGAAAGGATCCGCCCAGTCAAGCGCAATAGTACCGCCATCTTGGAGTTTGAGATATTCCCTCTGGAAATTCACATGGGGCACTATAACTCCGTTCATTATGGACTGGAGCAGAGCTCCAAAGATATAAAACGTTGGATAAAAGTGTCGATCCTTCAAATAACTAAGCCGAGACACAAGAGCACTATTTTCAGGGGTGTTCTTGTAACTTAACACGATTTTGGTCCTATGTGGGATAAATTCATAGATCAAGAACGCTGTTATGCCGAACGCAGCGGCATATCTAAAGGTTTTTTTTCGAGGGAAGCTGGTTTTAGAAATAACAGCTCGAATCTTAGCCGGGGCTTCGCTCGCAATAGCGGGCTTAGGTAGTATGTCTAGAGCTTTCTTCTGGACTTCCCGAAGATTAGGGAAAGTAGGCTGAGGGAATTTGGTCTGAGCGGACCATTGAGAGAAAGTGACTTTTAGGGTATTGCGCTTTTCATGGATGATTTGTGAGAAGTTATGGCTCGTTTTGAGGGATTTCAGTCTTTGAAGCTTCTCGTCCCTGTAGGTTTTCAGCTTGGCCATAGTTTCGTTGAACATTTTCGAAGAGGGCTAGGTTTGAAGGTTTAATTTCAAGTGGAAGTTTCTTTGAAAAAAATTAATATTCTAAAAGCTTAAAATTGCCAAAATGTATTCAATAGTTAAAAATCAGGAAGTTGAATTGAGAATTTCCGACTTTACCATAGTATTTAAATAGCACTAAATATATACTTCTAAGCGAGCTATCTAAAGCTAATAAGAGAACAATACACTGAATGAAAAATAAAATGAATTCTCCTAAATTATGGTTCAAATCTTTTTCCTCTGAAGAAATGCTCAGACATAATTTTCTGAAAATTAACTTCAGAACAAAGTGTTTAATGCTTACATCGATAATATAGCCCAGCAGGACTATAGCAGATTTTAGAAGACTCTCCCCGTCTATTCTTTAACGTAAAACTTGGGCGATGGCAAAACTAATGAGAAATTGCCTTTCTTCTCTGCATCAGTTTTGAGACGTTAATCATGCAATATTCATTAATTATCCAATTTATGGGAAATTTTACTTCTCCCCTTCCAGCTTCTAGCACTAGCATCAATCCTTCAATAAATATTCGTTATGGAAATTGGAGATTAGCCAAATTTAACTAAAAATTTGATCCAAGCGGCTACTTTGAGATTCATTTTTTTTTTCTCGATGAGAGGAGATAGATACCTTGCTAAATTCTACAAGGTTTTTTCCTAACGAACACTAAAATAACTTGAATTGAACTAATGACTGAGAAGTCGACTTAGCTTCGAATATTATGTGGCCTTTTTCTCAGCTGTGACCTCCAGGAACTCAACCACAGGCTTTGGATACCACTAATTACAAAAACAAAAAATTAGCGAAGAGTTACAAAATTTAAATTATTACCCTTTTTGGCTTGAGTCCTGTGAACCAACAAATATGAGCTCCTCGAGTAGTCTCAGCAAGAATGATATTATCATTCTCCGCAATGTCTTCTTTGGGTATATCTTTAGCAACAACAATAGGATCGTCTCGAGAATGGAGAATAAGAGTTGGTATTTTGATATTTTGTATCTGCTCCTTCTTGACAAGATAAGTATCAAACAGTTCATACGAGTCCTTGTAATTGTAGACCTTTATGGTGAAATTGTCATGAAACATTCTCAATGACTTCGATGACATCACTTGATCTAAGTCAATACCATGGGATTTCGAGAGCTCAACGAGTATGCCCATGTGAGGCAGCAAACTATTTTCCGCGAATTTTTTAATGAAAAACTTCTCATAAACTGTTCCTGTAAGCGCATTCACACACTTGTTCACATCCCACGGGCACGACAGTGCCACAGCACTTTCAAAAGGGCAGTTTTCCCCTGTTTGCCCAAGATACCGAAGCAACTGGTTCCCTCCGAGAGAGTTTCCAACAGCCATCAATCTCGCCTTTGGAAGTTTCGCTCTCACATGATCTATAGCGAAACTCAGATCATCGAGCACACCTCCATTGTAAGGAAGCGGCGTAGACAATGGCTGATTCACACCACGGTGCTGGAAAACAACTACACGGAACCCTCGTTTCTGAGCGTGCTTTACAAACCCTCTGATATAACCCGCATTGGAGCCTCCAGTTAGTCCATGTATCACGAAAATCGTTGGAGTGTTCTCATCAGCGGCAACTTCAGCATATTTGCCCTTAGAACCTTTGCTCGTATCCTCGACTTTGACATAAGGATTCGCCCAGTCAAGCGCAATAGTTCCACCGTCCTGAAGTTTCAGATATTCTCTCTCAAACGTTACATCGTTCACCTCCATGAATTGATTGACGATAGACTGGAGAAGGGGTGCGAAGCTATATACGGTTGGATAAAAGTGTTGATTATGAAGATAGGTTAATCGAGACGCGAGAGCGTTATTTTCAGGAGTATTTTTGAAGCTTAGTATGATTTTTGTTCGGTGTGGGGCAAATTCGTAGACCAAGAATGCTGTTATCCCAAAGACAACTGCATATTTTAAAGTTTTTTTTCTTGAGAAGTTGTTTTTCGAAGCAAACGAGACGACTTTTGGAGTTTCTTCGCTCGCAGCTGACGACTTCGACTCTACGTGAGAGTCTTTTCTCCGGAAAATGTGGAATATTGACCAATGGATTTTGTTCTGAGATGTCCTCTCAGATAATGTAATTTTCAGAGTATTACGCTTTCCTCGGAGGATTTCTGTAAAATTCTGACTCAATTTATACGACTTCACTTTTTGAAGCTTCTCATCCGCGAACGACTTCAATTTGGCGATAGTTTCATCGAGCATTTTTTGAGGAGCCTTCTCTCTATCAGCTTTATTCAAAGAAGTAGTTTCTAAAAAAATCAATGTTCTGAGCTTATATTTATGGGAACATTCCACACAGATACTGACGAAATCTCATCGAAACCAAGAGGATCATAGCGGACTCATCCAAGAGCTTCATTAGATATGTTAGATACAGCCTACTACCACAAAACACATTACTCAAATATCACGAATAAGAAAAAAAAGCCTCAAAAGGGCCTTCTCTGGAGTTGTTGTTGTTAATTCCTCGAAAATGAAAGAGTTTTTAACATATACTCTGTTCTTTATTTGAGTATGTATGAGCAACGCTGCTCCTTTTGGAAGCAGGAATCAAAATGAACAACGTTACGAAAGAACTGAGTTATCTGTCCAATGTGAGCTTAATCTATGGTGTCTGTTTATGAACTCACTCTTCAATGTTAGAAGCAACTCAGCATGAAAGGCTTCTTCTTCTAGTATTCGTAGTTTGGATCGGAATTGACTCTCTTGAAAGCGGGAATTGAGCATTGCTCCAAAGCTTGCTTCAAGTCCCAGCATTTATTCTCGTCATTATTGTTGGCTTTCATGCACTATTGAAGGTAAATGCGATTTAAATCAGTTCGTGTCAAGTCCTTACGGTTTTGAATGCTTCGAACTCGGATGGGCACTCTTTTCTTAAAATTCTGATTCGAGGAGCATTATCTTCTTCACGAGGGAAACTGAAACGGGTTTAGCGGCGAAACAAAATATGGAGGGTTCTACTGGATGACTCTGGACTCCAACTGGGTGGATCTCTTCTTGGCAGTGGAAAAGTTATATGATCTTGATTCCATCGGTACCTTCTCTCGAGTTTTATTTTATCTTTTTCCTTGAAAACTTATTAAATGATTAAATTAGTTTTCCTTTTTAAGAACCTGAGACAATACAAGATCAAATTCAAAAATTTCCAAATGGAATTCTTCTCAGCGACACTATAGCTTTCAAGAACGATTAAATTTCTCTGATTTGACTCCTTCAGCCGTGGTCTCTCCCAGCGTTCTAGAAAAAGCAGTATGAAGTCAACCTACTCATAATTAGGCGGTGCAGAGTCCATCTAGGCGTGAATTAAGCCTAACCAGCCTTTAATTCAGTGGCGAGATATCCCTTAAGGGAATCGCAGAAACCGTGTCGAGAAATTTCGCTGATGCCGCTTTTTGACTATATAGATCCGACATTAAATGGAAAATAATCTCTAACAAAGCGGTTAAAATAAAATAAAGGTCTTTTGAGTTGACTGAGAGAATTGTTTTACCATTCACTGCGATAAAGAGAGTTTCTTTTATTTTATTTTTTATCTAGTGTAAAGAGATTCTAATGCTGATAATACATTGATTGTTTTGCCTTTTTTTGCAAATAATCAAATCGCAAGAGTGAAATTCGGCCAATTTATCAGCGAAACAACGCCAGCATAATTTTTTCAAAGCATCTACATATTATGAATCTAACAAGAAATGAGATACAAGGTTTTTATAAAAACACCTTCAATGAATTTATGGTTTTTGAGGCTCCTTTTTGCCTTTGACTTTAACTATTTTTCTTGCTATGGTTTTGTTCTCCGTCTTATCAATGACGACTCTATGGCTTTGTAGAACCTGCTTAAGGTAATCTTGTTTCGATTCTGGCATCGACTGAATAATCTCTTTGAGTCCTGCCTCGTTGACCTCTTTAATCTTCATCACAATACTCTTAAAAACTTCGAACTCGTCCTTCTTCTTGAAATCTGTGATCAGCTTGTCGAGTGTAGCATCCGCAACAGCCTATGAAATTATCGATTAGCCTCTCAACATACTAGAGATAGCTTACATCGTCGTCAGCATGCAAATAATTCATGTCGTCATCACTATCGTCATCCATATCATTGCCACCTTTTTCTTCTTCTTCAAGATCAGATCTCTTTTTCTCCTCTCCCGTTTTCCCGTTCTCAGGCTGGCTCAGTCTATTGCTTACGTTCTGCATCGCCTCATCGGTCCTAAGGTCCTTGTGTTAGTAGATAGCAACAGCATGAAGAATTTACCGCTTTAGATCGAGAAGAATGCTATCGAAAATCTGTTCGTTGGTGGGAATCTTTTCAACTTCCTCATCATCAGAGTCGTCATCGCTTTTCTTCTTCTGCTTAGCTTTAGCCTTCACTTTCCTTCGCAATATCTCAGCTTCTTCAATTGACTGAATAATCTTCAGCATGGACACGGCGAGCACGAACAACTCCTTGATCCTTTCAGAAACGAAAGGAGAGAGCTTGTCCTGAATAAATATGCTGCTGACTCCCAAAACAAAAACCTATTTGGCATGCATCATTGATTGTGTAAAGAGACAAGTATTAATACCTTTTTATCATAGCTGTGAGTAAAGATTTTCGGGTTCTGGATTATAGCGGCAATGACAGGCCCCACCATCTCCTTTGATTGAAGGATTTCTTCAGTGACCTTATAGTTCACCATAAATCCATGGAGAATGACTCCAAGCAGCCTAGAATCTCGATGATACCACTCCAAAATAAACATATTTTACCTCGCTTTCAACGAATTTGTTTTTAACTCCATATTTAGTCTCTCCAGTACTGTGATAATGATTTTCTGCCATTGAGTTAGATTCAGCTGCGGTCCTAAATATTGCATGATTAGTTGCAACATAACCGCGCCTTCCGCCTGATTTCCCTCAGTTGATTTCTTATCATTGCAGAATATCGCTTTGCAAGCCAAGTCTATGAACTATCATCAGGTAATGAACAAAAAACTCTGAAAGGGAGCCTCTTACCATTTCTATGAGATCTGATCGGTTTTTCAAAGTCTCGCAGCCGTGCACGATCACCAGGTTAATCGCATGGAATAGGTCGTAAAAAATGTATTTGTTTTTTTCAAAGACTTTTGGAAAAGTGCTCACTAAAATCCATTTAGTATTGGAGACTTTTTCTTGCAGCTTAATCATCGCGCTCATCAACGCGATTATTTCTTCGTCGAAGCTGATCTTCTCGGGAGTTTGCATGAACTCGAAGAGAGGCAGTAATGGTTCTTCGATGCTGTCGAGAACGGGGAGGTAGACCTTGTTCTCTCCGATCGCTCTAATTATATTCCAGCATTTTGCTATGATGATCTTTCCTTGATTGGAGGGCTTTTCTGCTTTTAACTCAGTCTGAACCTGGAGACTCAGGATTTTCACAAGAAGAATAAGTAGTTCTGGTGTTTTAACAATATGTTTCCCATAGGTTCTAATTAAAAGGGACAACAAATTAGATATATTAGGCTTTTTATTGTAATGATTTACCTTGCGATTTCATGCAAAATGTCAAAAAACTCAGGGATTTTGACGTAAGAGACGTACATGATAAACTTTTTGATGATTTCCTCGACAAAAGGACTTATCTTCGAGGCCATGTCTTCATCCTCGAAGATGCTTTTAAGTCCATCGCATGCTTGTATCACAGCGATTTGATATTTCTCATCTTTCAAGCCGACTGTCTCTACGAGGAAATAAATCTGTTGTCCAAGCAATTCTCTTTGCTTTTTCGACGTGAACAGCTTCTCGTAGTAGTAGCTCAGCACTAAGCAGTATCTAGATCGAATGATAGCTATTTCGGAGTCAGTGGTTATAAGGGGATATAAAATGATTACGATCTTGGTTTTGTAGGAAATAGTCTTTGTAAGTTGTCAATGTTTTCTCTAATGAAGAACTTTAAGCAGGGATTTAGTTATCTCCATCAATGTGGTTAATAATTACAGTAGGTCGTTTCTCAATGGGAGCGCGTAGCTCAGCATTGCGGTTATCAAGAGACAGGTCTCGACTCGCGTGATCGGGGTGGTTTTTGTAATAAAAATACAGTCCGTATAGTCAGACAACACGCCGAATTTCGTTGGGATCTCTTCTGTATTGTTGGAGAGGAGCGAATATTCGAGCGCGGCAAAACAGAAAACCGCCGTGAAAGTCAACGAGCCGTCGATATGATCGCATAGAGTCTCTAAAAACTGCGCGGTCTGAGTTTTCACTGTTTCGGATTTCTGAGGAAGGAAAAAAGTTAGAAAATAGGTCCTAACAGTATAGTGCACCTGGTTATCGCATGTATCAATGGCAAGATACACAAAGTCCTTTGGGTTATCCTGAATATACTCAAGTTCCATGTTTCCGATCCGCATCAGAGGAAACACCACATCAGCAATAAGCCTTTATAGTGAATTGGATCACACATGATAATCAGGCGGAGGGATTTATACGTTTTTTTATGATTTGCAAAAACTGGGTAATACTCCTTTTGTTTTCCCACTACGGTCAAGAAAACAAGCGATTCCATCAGGAGGGACTCATACGAGGGGTTCTACAGCCAAAACGAATTAGCGAGGGACCAAATCAGGCATTACATCGAGCACTTTGATGAGATCTATGTTCGGCGCTCTGCAGAAATTTATCATCGTTGAAACCACCAGAGGCAGCAGAGTTGGCATCAGTTCATAGCATTTGGAGTCCCTAATTGGAACGAAGCTCCTCACATCAAACATGAAAATTGTTAATATGTTCAAGCATCGCATAATCTTGATCTTTATCTCGTTTAGAAGCGTGTCCAGCCTCTCGAGTCCAGAGGTAGAGATATAACATTCTTTGACTTGCATGTCCGTTTTCAAATAGATACAGAGGATATTTATAAACACTATCATTAACCCTTTCTTATCAATGACTTCCTCCAACAACGTCCCAGCCTTTTCGTTGAATTTTATCACAAAGTTCTTTATCGTGTCTGCCCAAACCCGCAATGATTCCAGCCTAACGAGAATAATGAATGATTAGAAAACCCTTCCCATCAACGTTAATTGGTTACAATGCTAGGATTTTTGCGCTTTTCTCTGCTTCATTACTTGCGTTTATCGTGCTTATAGACCCCAATTCATTATTAACAGCCTCAACAAGCATTCCTCCGAGCTCAGTCAACGGTTCGACGGATTCTTTGAAGAGACTTACAATTTTTTTTGCTTGGTTTGTTGTGTCCGTGATAGATTGGAGAGCGATCAGACCACCTGCCATGCCTTTGCTATTGGATTTCATGGATGCTAACATTGCCGGAAACAGATTCTTTTTAATCTTTTCAGCTATTCGTCGATAAATGTCATTTTAGAAATCTGATATTGCAAATGAATTACAGCCTTTACTGAGCAACAGTTGTGTTAAACATGCCCCTAAATGAATTCGGTAAGAGAGTTTCAAGTGCTCTTGAATCATCGCTTGGAACAAAAGACTGGCTTTAGCGTATCGTTGTTCAGAAGAGACGTCTTCTCCAAAGCGCTTGGTCTTGAGCATTAAGCTTAAGTAGGTCGCTGCGGCATCTTTAGTCTGATCTAATAGTTCTAGAGAGCGAGAAATGTAAGTTTAGAGCTTTGGATGCAGTGAGAGTACCATTGGACTCATTATGGATAATTAATAAGATCAATATTTCCATAAATCGGTCTGGGTCATCAGAAAGTTTGTTTAAGGCCTGTTCAGCTTGGCGTCGTTCGTTTGCGTCTTTGTTTCGGAATGTGTGTTGAAGGATCAAGGCACATTCTTTGACATGTTCTAAGGTGACAGGTTGTGTAGTTTGCATTTGGAGTCTGCTAAATTTTAAAATATCAATCAAAAAGAGGGAAATTATTATGTGTTATGGACTATTTTGGCGTTCATATTTGGGAAATTACTTCTGAAAAATTCAAGGGGGTGTGGTTACGTGACCATGAATAATAATAGCATTGAAAACTCGAGTTAGAGTCATTGATTAATATTATTGAGCTTTGAAATAGAAGTTGAAGTGAGATGTGCCTTAGGAATACATGAAGCAAACTAATGAGCTAGAAGAGGATTTAAAATAACTATGGGTCATCTGCTTTTCGCAACCAAGAAACTTTCATGGACGACAAATGCGTTAGCTAAATCAATAATCCCTGAATTCTTGAAATTGGTACTTGTAGCAGTACCGTTGTGGTCTCTCTTCAGCAAAATAAAAAAAAAAAGGGTTCCTTTTTGTTGAGAGCATTTAATTCGAAGATTTTTCAGTGATAACAACATTTCTCACTTTTTTATCCAGCAAATGCATTCATCCAGACAGAAAAATGACTCTATTAGGTGCGTTATTCAAAGGAGATCCTCTCCGTTCAAGATGTATGAGAATCGAGATTGAGATTTTTTTGGAAAAACCTAATGCCACAGCACTGCATTCTGCTTAAGCTTTCATCTAGTGAATTGGACTTGATAATATTAAATTACTTGGCATGGCCCTGATTAATTCCAATAAACCCTTTAAAACAATCAAATCTTGAGGAAATCAAAAATTCAATGAATTTTGAGTGCATCTCAGTCAACAAACTCATGGTCACAACAGCCAAATTCTCACAAAATTTCCCACACACTGAGCGCTGCAGCACATCCAGTAGTCCGCGGCAGTTTTTACTTCACAATTCTAAGGAACCTCTAACGAATCCTTACTTTCTTGTACAAAATTTTCAAACCAAGATCGCTCCTAAGACAATTTCAAAACTCTCCACCCATGCAGACAGTATCTCCGGCTTAGAGAGCTCTAAAACAATCAAAAACTTCCCCAATCTGAGTCAAAGCCGACGTTCTCTGCAGCACAAAAGCACTAATTCACCGTCCGTTGACCCAAAAAACAGGAAGAGCGATCCTTCTGCACATGCAATCACAACGAAAACAATTCAAAAGAATCCAGACCCTCAGAAGGACCAAAAACCTCGGAAAAAACCGATTCCTCCAAACTTGAAGGAAATAACATTAGCCTCTCTTCTAAAAGATATCAACTCCTCTGAAGACGAAGTTGAAGGTACTAAGGAAGAAAAGCAGCCAATGGCTAAGAGTCGAGCAGCAAACAAACTAAGGGTTCGGATACCATCCCTTAGAACAGATGTGCTCGAAAAACCCTTACGCGCTGATTCGTCGAATATCTCACCTTTGCCATCGACGTTCAGGAAAGATTCGCCATCAGCCCCAAAAAATACGAATATGATGTTTCTCAACTACGGAAATGAAAATGCAACCCTGGTTCTGAAAGATCAAGTGCCAAAGAGCTCACCCAGGGTCGCTTTTGCTGAATCCACGGGTCAGCTTGCCGATGTTCACGCGCTGCAGAGGAAGAATAAGCCTGCATTAATAACGAAGCTAAACATCGAAGGCGGGAAAAAGGAACGTTCACCCTCTATAAGTCCGAAGGTTACAATAAAAAAGGAGCCGCATACCCCAGGACGATACTTGACGACGAACTATCAAACTAAAAGCATTCGCCCATTAACAGAAGCAAACGAGGAGAGTTTAAGCCCGGTTCAACCTCGGATGTCTGCCCCGAAAACAGCTAGCGCTACTTATCGACAGAAAAACTTGGGAAGAAAAAAGTCGCTGGAAATCGAGCAGGCTGAAAGCTCTTATCAAATTAAACAGAAATTTTTGAGGAGTTTCTCAGGAAAAATTTTCCCAATGCAAGAAGATGAAGACAACCCGGCTTCTAGCTATGCGCTTCTTTCTGATCGAGGTCCTGAAACTCAAGAGAAATACCCAACCTCCATCGAGAACATAATAGCTGATTCTCGACATTCTGTGTCACGAAGAGTCAGACTCCTGACTACAACAGTTGAAAAAGGCTCTGAAGAAGCTCAAGCGAGACTACCGGGGTCTGAAACTATCAAAAAATATTTTCCGGGCGCTGAGTTAGTCCAAAGAACTTCCCTGAAGAAGAAGTCTGTAATAAAAACAAATCCCGAGAATAGAAGTGTATCGCAGATAAACAGACCAACAGAAAGGAAACGTACTACCGCGTTCATAAAGGTTGGTTCAAAGATTATGGACCCAGAGCAGCCATCAAACAACAAAGAAAAGGAGTTGTTCGTGTTCAATCCTCCAAGCAACCCGATTTTTCATAAAAAATTTGGCTATAATGCCAAGATCAAAAGAGACATTGCTAATATCAAAAAGTTTGTTGGGCAGTTTCAGCACAAGACCGATTATAAAAGCCTGAGGATTAAACTGAAAGAAGCCTTGAATTTCTTGAGTAAAGTCAAGCTGAATCCGAAAGAGGTACTTGTTGTGCTATTACTCCGTGGCACTTACACTGTAATTTTTATAGTTACTCCGCAACAAAATTTTCAGCGTATATCCGTTCGAAAAGAAACACTCCGAGAAATTTTTGCAGGCTTGCAAAGCAGGGAGGATCGACGACGCAATAGACTACCTTGCGAAGAACCGTTATCTCGTCTTTGACTTTGATAACGTATTTTCGAGCTCGCAAATATTTGAATTCTTAACTTTGCTTTATAGGTGCACATGACGGCTTTACACTGGGCCGCGAAGCGAGGAGATGTTGAACTCGCGAATGCAATTTTAGAGTATGGTGCCGATGTCGATGCCAAGGATATCGTAACCTCACAAGCTCTGGGAAACTCCTAAAATTCATATATTTTTTAGATTGGAAGACCGCCTTTATACTTTGCTATCAAAGAAAATCATCTTGAAGTTTTTAAGGTACACTCCTCCTCCTATCTACTGAAATCTGAATTTCATTCAATTCTTAAGGTGTTGCTGTTTGCTCAATGCGATCCATGGTCCACCGACGACGTGAATTACGATCAGCTTACAAAAGATAAGCCCGATTTCCGCTACTTCCTCCGAAAAGCTCGCCAAGTAAGTTTAAAATCATTTTCTCTCTCCAAATTGATTAGCTACACATCGCTATGCAATTATACCCACCAAGTGTTCGAGTTGCCATGTGGAAGAAAGACAGTCTCCGGATCATACTCGATCCCCATGGCAGCGAATCCATGAACCCTACTACCGCTTAATCAACACACTTACTTACTAAAAAGCTTCTCCCTTGCCATATATATATAAGGCACAGATTCTAACTCCTTTATAAGGAGAAAAGTCCTCATCCCTTGAGAATCCCATCCATTAATCACTTTCCTTTTCGTTTACTAAACCAACTTTTTGATCCCTTATCTTTTTTCAATTTTCCTCCTGTTTTTAGGAGCATCACTAAAAAAAAAATTATCTTTCATTTCTATACCCATTCTCAATTGTATTTTATATACTGCCCGATCTTTCAAGATTGTGATAGAAGCTTTTGCTTATTTCGTATTAAAAGGAACTCCGGCAACTAAGTTTGCATTATCAGTTCGTAATCGGCTGTTTTAAACTCGTAAACAAAGGTTCAATAAAGAGAAAATGGCAAAAAGATTCACATCTATTTCTTAGCACTAACTTTCTTAGCAGCTTCGAGCTCCTGCTTAAATTCTTCCTCTGAGACAACCCATTTGTAATCGTGCTTCTCAACCTTCTTGTTAGGATTTGGAAGAACATCGAGGATCATGCCCTTAGCATAAGCTTCCAATAGAGTCTCATCTTTCGATTTTGGTTGAGGTTTGTAGCCCATCTTCACTTTTACTTCATCAACAACAGCTTTGAAAGAATATGGCTCGTGCTCAGCCAGGTTGGCGAGAATTTTCCTGTCCAATTCGACGTTGGAATAGTAATTCAAACCGTGAACGAATCTGCTATAATTAATACAATGATCAGCGACTCCACCACTAATCACACGAATCCAATTTCTTCGAGCGTCTCGACGCCTGTTTTTCCTGTCTCTGTATGCGTATTGCAAGGACTTTTCTACTTTTGGGACTGCGGCACGAACAGTGCTCTTGACTCTACCATAGAAGCCTTTCGCGAGCTGAAAATATTTCTTTCTTGACCAAGTTACCATTGTCTCCCTCTATTTAAATCCTTTTGACTTTGGAATTAATTTGCAAAGTTACCTGACTATATTAATAGCCCCTACTTAAAAAAAAGCACGCATTCGCTAATAGCAATTTCTCATTACAATTTGACCATAAAAAAGCTAGGGAGGAACGTGGTTAGGTGGTCTAATGGACAAAATGAAGGGGATGTTGTAGCGAAATTTAACACTTGTTTTGTGTGTGTTTAAAAAATTATTATCTGTCTGATTAAATAAAACAGGATAGTAACTGTCTGCCATGAGTGCCTCTGTTGACTTGAAGCACGCTCATAGGAAAAGTTTCTTCTTTTTTTCCACGCAACCGTCAAGTCAAACTAGCGAAATCGAAACTTCGATCTCGAAAACCCTAGCTGACAGGACGAACACCACCGAAATAATCAGCGAGGTCCCATTGCAAAAAACTGATGGAAAACCTCAAATTGTTCCAATAAAACCTCGTCATGTGAAGTCTAGGTCGGAATTCTCAATCAAATCGATGAAATTCAGCGCGCCGAATTCGAGGGTCAACATTTCAATTCAAAAGTCTCTATCAAATATCTCCGATTTCTATGACCCAGAGCAAATTTCTGCTCAATTTGGTACCCTACAACAGACAGAAGAAAAGGTCAAATACCTTGATCTTATTAACCAGCGCAGAAAGGAACTGAAGGAACTTGAAGAGAAAATGAAGCTCGAGAAAGCGGCTCCTCTGCTGCAGAAATTCCGAGCGAATATGCGCAAGAAAACCATAGTGAAGTACGCGCCAACACATCTGGATCCCAAGGAGGATAGTCGTAAAGTCGGTGCGCTCAGAAATGCTTTAATTTATAACAGAGATAATGTCATCATGGGAATGGGGTCTCCTGAGGATGTCCTCGACGGAAGCGGATCAAAACAGCAGCCGGTGTCTTTATCATTCGAGAGCCCGGATAAGAATGCGCATGACCAAGCAAATAGCAGTGGTGTCTTGGAAACAGATACAAAACCGGTGATACTAAGAAAAATGTCTCGCGAGAGCTTTGCTATTGCTGCATTCGCTAGTTTCGCGAAAAAGAAGCCTACACACCTTGCACTTTCCAGGGTATCACCTACTCAGAGTAACGAATCTGGTTGTGAGCTGTTGAAAAAGATTGACGAGGAGGATAAAGAGCTTCTTGAGAAGAAAGTGAATGCGTTTTCGGAAATATTAAAGGAGAAAATTCTCAATAAAGAGAAAAAATTTGCGGATTCGGAATCGCATGAACAGTTTGTTTTGAAAAAACTGAAGAGGCCGGCTAAACGATGGATTCCTAAGCTTGATAATTTTACGCTCGGAAAGAAGAATTTAGAAAATGATCTTTATAAGTTCTTGGTGAGGAACTCGACGGAATCAGCAAAGGATTTGATTTTGAGGGCTCCAAGTGCCGGAAAACCGAGCTTGTTTCTTGTTGAAGAGAAAGCTGAGAAAAGGCTTCGTAGAAGAGAGGAGAAGACAAAACTTGAGAATCTGCTGAAAAGGACCTTTTCTTCGAAATCACCTGGCTGGAAGACGGGTCTTTTTGACAAGGGGGAGCTGAGTCCGCAAGTTTATGTTACTGATCACACTAATCAGTCTAAAAAAACAAACCAGACGCAGAATTCTAGCAGTGTTAAGAGTCCTCAAGTGCAGCACGTTGGCAGGCGCTCGCTTTCAACGAAGAATCTGGCCGCACTTCCTGAAGTGTAATTTCATTGAGAAAAATATAGTCTAATTTGAGCAATTAGTAAAAAGCCGAAGCTATATGACGAAGAATCTCTGATTTCATACACAGAGTCGAAGCTTGAGCGGTTGTATCATGCAGCTGCTGAGACGCAAGGGAGACTCAACGCCCTCTATGAAGACCAAGAAAGATGCTATGATCGAGCACTCCGGGAGCGTTTAGATGAAATTGAGAAAGCCAAGAAAGTTCAACTCCTCGGAGAAATTAGGTAATAGTCTTTTGCTACATTTGATGATTCTCATTGTGGTGTAAATAGAGAAATATACAGAACGACCAAGAAGAAGCTAGCCAGGTGATTTTGTTTGGAAATATTCAGATAATAAACTAAATTTGTGTTCTCCATGAATTTTCTCATGAAATTTTTCGTCAATTTTATTTGACTACTTTTCATTTTCGCATGAGATATAAGAAGGATTAGCACAATGCATGATGATTAATGGTGGAGTAATCTTGTGAATCTAATAATTAGAGAATATTTTTCTACTTTATTCATATACCACTACCAAAATACAGCCTCTTCAGGTGTAGTCAGCCTTATTAGTTACTCGGTAGCCATTTTCTACAAAAGTTCTAAATAGCTTCTAATATTAAATTATTAAAAGCAATTTCTTTGCTCTTCTTCATAAGAATTCACGTATTTCTTCAATTATAGCTATGCACTTATAAATTTTAGTAAAAAGCGCCATTATTCATTATCGCTTTATAACACTCTTTTTGTTACGACGAAACTTAAGTTTGTTATTAAGAAACTAGGTCTACTCAACTGATTTCTATGCACTGTTTTCAACGCCTTCTTCTCCACGTTGTTTCTCATCGAATGGACTGATGGATTCCACATTGCCTAACCAAGATTTTTATATATCTCTCTCATTAGAAGCACCATTAATTACCTGTTTTCTTGAGTTTGTCAGAGTCAACGCTGAATCTTTCTCCCTCAGTTTTTTCGATTGGAGAAACCGGCTGATCGACAATCACATAGCGGTTATTTCTGATTTCAAGATGCTTATAGCCCTTCTTGAGGAGCTCTGTTGGATTTTCAACAGCTGAAACTTGGGTCTCAGACTCCTCAAGTTTCATAGCCTCCTTCTTCTTGGTGATCTTTTTATTCTCTTTTTCCTTGCCATCATCTTTCTTTTGTTTCTACAATCCAATGTTGTCAATCACCACAGAGAGAGAGTTATATTCATACCTTAGTTACGCTCAAGAATGACTTGAGAGTCTCGAGTCTCTCCTTTTCTTCAGAATCCTCCTGCGTTTGCTGATCAGCAGTATTCTTGGTATATGTGAAAGGCTTAGTACCCTGCTCCTCAGGCTGTTTTTTAGTATGAGGTGTCCTCTGTAAAACGCAAATAAATACAAGGCAAAACGACAATACAAACCATGGGCTCTTTGATATGGTCCCCTCCTCTTCCTTTGTCTAAAACGCCGTTTCCATGTCCAGCAAACAAGCCCATACTTTCTTGGATCTCATGGGATAGCGGATCGCTTAGCAGGAAAAATAGTTAATTCCAAATGAGCAAATAAACAATATACTCATGGCTGAACTTGAAGAAAGATTCCAATGCAGGTTTATTGCCACCGAGGTCAATTATCCTGCTTAATTTTCCATGATCAGTTGTGATGACAGCCGGTTGTATGTTTCTCTCCACTGTTGCGGAAGGAGAAAACAGCATAGACTTCGCCAAGGATTTTTTGCTTTTTTCTTTTTCTCTATCGGCCGCGAGCTTTAACTAATGAATACAATAATATTAAAGGCACAGAAAAATGAACCGAGCATACCTCTTGCTTTCGTTTCTCTTCTTTCATTGTTGCTTGCTCTTTGCGAGATTTGAGCCATTCGAGATTCTTTTGATAAAACTCTTGTGTATTAAATGGCTTTTCTTCGCCTTGCTGCTTCGAGGTCAATTGTGGCTTGAAAGTGCATCCTTTCACTTCGTCTTCTTGTTTCTCATGCTAATATGGGAAAAATTTCTCATCATATTCCAAGAAATGGGAGCTTACCCCGCCAATAATCACTTTAGCTTTTCTTTTAGCCGCCCAAATTTTATTTCTGGTCTCAAAATCCAAATCAGCGCTTAGAGAGAGAGAAAATTCAGCAACTGATGACAGACTTAAAAAGTTTACGTCGCTTGCATGTTCAATAACTGGAACTCCTCGGAGGTGATTTCTTCATCACGGCCCTTGCGGCTTCTCGAAATAGTGGCGTTCTTGTCCTTCTGAGTGGCTTGGTTTCCTGATGATGCTTGGATAGCGGTACTGGGAAGAAAAGGCAGTTTTTGACATTTTCAAAGAACCGTATTTACCTTGGTCTCTCTCCGCGTCCAGGAGAAGCTGCTTCTCTACGTTGAGCATCTTTGTCAGCAGCAGTCGCAGGTCTTTTAGTTTCTACTGGCTCCTTTCCGCCTTTATCTTTTTCAGGTGATTTTTCTCTTCCTTTAGCATCGGCTTTCTCCTTGCCTGCTTTTCCCTTGGGTTCAGGCTTTTCTTTGGCATCTGCTTTTCCTTTCTCCTCTGGTTTCGCTTTCTCAGGAGACTTTCCCTTCTCAAGCGCTTTGCCTTTCTCGGCTGCTTTTCCTTTCTCAGGCGATTTCATCTTCTCCTCAGGTCTTGCTTTCTCAGGTGATTTGTTTTTCTCTTCAACTTTCCCTTTGGCACCTTTCTTGCCTTTCTCCTCGACTCTATGGACGATTGTTTCTTATTCTGCATAAGATCACGAACGAATTTACTTCTTGTCTTCTTGAACAGGCTCAGGTTTTAATCGGCCACCTTCTCTCTTAGCCTTAGGGGAAGCACCAGTTACTACTCTATGTAACAAAATAACATTATATTTCAAACTCGGCCTACTTACTCTTGAATCAGAGCCAGTTTTTCGGCCAACGTTGAGGCGACGCCTTTCTTTGATGGAGATTCAGGCTGCTCAGACTTTCCTCTCTCCTTTCGGCTTGGAGACTTTGGACTTTCCTTCTCAAATTCTATTTTTGGCTCGGGACTCTTCGCACCTTTTCTCTTTTCATCAGCTTTCGGCTCTGGACTCTTCGCTCCCTTAGTTCTCTCATCTACGCTCTTGCCTCCTTTACCCTTCTCGGCTGTAAAATGCGCTTTAGAAACCTGAAGAGTATCTAATCTGCTTACTTCCTTTCGAATCTTTAGCAGGCTTTTCTTCTTCCTTGCCCTTCTTGCCTTTTTCCTCAGCTTTTGCTGGCTTTTCTTCTTTCGCGTCCTTCTTTTTAGGTTTTTCTTCCTCCTTCGATACTTTTTCTTGGCCTTTCGCTGGTTTCTCATCAGCTTTTCCTCCTTTCGTTGCTTTTGGGTCCTCTTTCTTTTTATCTTCAGGCTGTTCCTTTCCCTTGCCAGTTTTCGCGTCAGCCTTGGCAACTTTCTCCTCAGTTTTTGCGCCTTTGTCTTTGGAAGCAGCTTCTTTGGCGTCTGCCTTTGTGGTCTTCTTTTCTTCTTTGGGAGCTTTCGCATCGACTTGAAGAGTTTCCTCTTTCTTCGATTTTGAACCTTTAGTAGCAGAGAGAAAAAATAAAAAGGTTATTATGGCTAAGGCAACAGGAAGGTACTTGTTGATGGCTTTTCGTCCTTCTTTTTAGATGCTTGCTCTGAGCGAAGTATATAGATAAAGATTAGAGACTATGGAATGAGCGTTTACCTTCTTGTTTGCTCAAGTTTGCTTTCTTAGAATCATTTTCGCTGGCCTTGGCAGTGGCGAACTATTGAATAAGTGAGAATGAGGTTAAAAAATCGGATGTACGTCTTTGATTTCCTTCTTACTGGTTTTCTGTGACATTTTATCCTTAGATATTTTTATAATTATTTTAAAAAGCTCTGAGAACTAATGATGGGATCGTAATCGGCAAATCTTTGATATCTTACGAACCTCAATAAATTCGAAGTGAGATCTTTAGTATAAATCAAAAGAAACTACTTGTGAAAGACGCTAATTTGGCATTGCTTGTTTAAGATTGTATTGGAGCTTTCATTGATTGGATCTGCGATCGGGCTTTTTGCTGATGACATCCGAAATTTAATTTTAAAGAATGAGAGTTAGCCTATTAATTGTTAAAAATAAATTAAGCATCAGATGATTTATTTGTGGGTTTTCGATAAACTCACGACCATGGTGTTGTAAAATTTTTGTAGCTCATCAGCCAAGTGAAGAGAAGCCCAATGAAACGAAGCGATAGTTAAATTGAATTCAAATTCCTCAAGCTCTCACGATCATGAAATTAATACAGTTCTCATATGCCAATGAAATTTAGTACTTCATCCGCTGCCTGAAAAACGATCTGGAAAGGAATCGCTCCAAATATCTATTAATTGATGAATAGTTAAGGCCAACTTTAGTGCAATGATTGCGAATAACCGATCACTAAAAAATGTGAAAAGTGGGCATTACATCAGAAATCAAAGTTCATAATACTTATTGCTGCTACTCATATATTACATCATTGTATCTGCATATAAACAAGCAGAATTTAATACTCGTTTTCATCTCTTTCTTGTCCACAAAGTTCGACCTCAGTCTCAAATCGGTGTCGATTGAGGAATTATAATAGCAATGATATCAAAAATAGTAAGGGAAGTTATCAATCCGAATTATAAGCGACCAAAATAAAGAAAACATATTATTTGGAACCATGAAAGATTACTAATCTATAATTTTCTTATAATGTTTTAAAAAACTGGACGCGTGCTCATCAAGAGGCCTTAGTAGCAGAATCCTTGGAATAACCATAAACAGAAAAGCGTCCTTTTGAGACCCATTTCGATTCAAACTCTTGAACTCAGCTGTTAGCTGGCTCGATTGCATTCCGAAGCGATCAATTATTAACTGCACCTTCTCAAGTTTTATTGCAAGCTTTTGCTTATCGACCTAATACGCATCTTTATTAATAGCCTATTTAAACCCAAATTACCTGATTTATCACTGACTTTGGGAAGAAGAAATCAACAATCGCTTTCAGCTCCAATTTTAAAAACTCTTGATATGCTAGATGCGCGCCTCGAGGCGCTTTTTTCGAGTCGATAATATGTACGCAATATTCTTGCAAAGAGAATCAGCTGGGTGAACCCACTTTGAGTAAATTACCATTCAAAAAGAAACCCAATATCTCTAGCATTAGCGAGACGAAATACTGCTGTGGTATTCGCTTCTTGAGTGTCTTCATAAAGAAAGTTAGGTTTGGCAAGAGTTCCTTCGCGGAGTAATCATCTATGGAAGTAAAGGTATAGTTTCGGATAAGAAGAAGGGGATCTTTACATTTTTCTTGGAAATTCTCTGGGCGAGAGTTCGAGAACACCGCCTCGTCAAAGTTATGATACAGAAGCTCGAAGAAGTAGATTCTGAAGTATTCACTCACGAGGTATTTTCCAAAAATGCTGGAGATCCTGCTCAGACATGTAGCGACGAAATCAGGAACAGAGCTGATGATTTGAGGCTGATCACCGAAGAGATCGTGAAGAGAACCTTGTAGCTGCCGTTCCAAGAATTGGATGTTTCCAAATCTGAGAGCAACTCCGACCAAGAAATTATCTAATGAGAAATCGCATTAAAGCAATTGAGAATCGAAAGAGTATAATACATATGCTCTCGACTTTCTTTTCGTCGTTGATTTGCTCGATTAATTCTTTCTTTAAGTTCACTGTCCCTCCTAATAGTCAAAAATTTTATTGATCACTTTGAATAACCATTTACGTGGCTTTGTCATGTTGGTGAGTAGCAACTGCGAGAATTCGGGACCTTTAGAGTTCATCATGAAAGAAACACTGACTACAAGACTCTCCAAATAGTCATTCATAGCTAAAATGATGAGGATTTCACTGATGGGCAAGTGTAGTTGCTTTACCTTCATAGACAATATGCTCGAATCTTTTCAGAAAGGCTGTCTTGAACTCCTCACAAAAAGCTTCGTTGAGACAAGACACCGAATTGAACAATATATAACAGTAGTCCAAAGGCCCATTGCTATGTAAAATCTCCTATAACAGTAAACTGTAATCAAAACTCAAAAACCCCTTACATGCAGTACCTGATCTTTATTTGGCACCCACTTCTCTTCTTTTTTTATTTTTTCAAGGAACTCTTTCATGTTCTTGCCTCTATGCAAAGTATAAGACCTCAAGGCAGCCATCTCAATCATTTACATTTGAATCAGCCATTTTTCCAAACTGACGCTGGTAACTTCATAGTACGGAGAGTTTTCCAACTCGTATTTGACCGCGATAGAATCAATCTTCCATAACTCATTTGCAATGACGAAAACGTCTTCGGTAACTCCATCCCGATTTTCTATCTGCATGAAGTAGCGAATTTCTCCAATAGGGTCTTTCATTATGGCTTTCAAGTAACCCAATCGTAGTTGTTTTTCGAAAGTTGCTCTCTTTATATCTAATATCTCCGAGAGGTCAGTGATTAGCACCTCACAAAGGTTCGAGAGAGTGTCTTCTGCTTCTTTGTAGATCTTATTCAGCACAACGCCGAAATTTTCAGCTGAAGGTGAATTAGCGAAGGCATTTTTCAAGAAATTTACGTTCGAGCTGCGGACTGTTGTCGTAGTTAGCGCCACCTCCAGGGCTCTTGCTTCGATTCCTCGAAGCTTTGAATGGTATTTCTATCTGTTTGTAGGAGTAATAGCCGCTCAAGGAGAAAGCATTGACAAAATGGTGTGTGAAATCCTTTATTTTCAAGTTAGCTTGTCTGAATGATATATTAGATAAGTGTTGTGAAATAGATCGTTACTGATAATGGAATGCGATGTATAGGATCTCAAGAAACGTGCGTATCACGATCCCGGAGTTCGGTATCGACTTCTTAAACGATTCAACAAGCTTCAGCCCACCAATCCAAATTTCTTTGGTGAGACTATAATTGATATAGTTCACCAGCGCTGGACGAATGTCCGAGCTCGAAGCCATCAGCTTTCGCAAATTTCGTACAATTTTATAGGTTTCCTGGCAGCATTCCTCTGCCCTCTGCCGGTCCTTGCGGAAGAAATAGATCTTGAGATGTCTATCGAACAGATAGCGAAGAGCGATCAGGAATATCGTTTCTTGGGGGAGATAAAGGCACTCTCTGCAGAATTTGAATATGTACTCATAGAATAGATCCCAGTCTTCAATAAATAGCTATTCAATGTGATTAATCAATGCAGACAGCCACTTAAACCCTTACCCCTTCACCATCAGTATTGATCAAGGCCACAAAAAGCGTCTCGCAGATTTGATTGCTCACAGGGTAGCCGAATGCTATCGTATCACCTTGCAGCATACGACAACTCAAGATTTTCTGCGCTTCTTTTAGAAACTCAGCACCAGTGAGCTTTTCGAGGTTAGTTTCTAAGAAGAACGTGCAAACATGTTCATATTCTGCAAGAAAAGCGTCTTCTGCAGGCTTGGTGACCTGTTTACCCATAATCTTCGCGTTTTCCAATTGCCAGAGCCTGGTAATGGCAACGAGCATGACAAAATGCCGGAACATCTTTGCGCATATTTTGTAGTCCTCTTCCGTTTTCAAGGCCCCTTCGCTCGCACCTCCAACGGCTTTTTCTAGATTGCCTTTAAGTGACTCGATGATCAGAGTCAGGATTGGCTTGGATTGCTTCTTGAAACTCTCGATCACGTTGGAGGATTTGCTTTCAATGGGCAGCTTGAAGAGGATATCAACGAGCCTCTGCTCTTTCATTAGCACTTTGAGCCGATTTTTCAGCACAGGAAGAAAATTCACGCTTTCGTCTTCGTCAGATTTGGTCGGCATTGTAGCGTCATGGATAACCATGTAGTTTCTCACCAGCATGTAGATAACGATATTCAAGTATTTGACGTCATAATTCGCGGCGATATCAGTGTGATGAGGAGCTGCTTCGAAAAAGATACTGGGATGGTATTGGAATTTTGGATGATATTCGCTGTCAGGTTTTTCGTATATGCTCACTCCTGAGGACTGGTCTGACCTCCCCCTGCTATAAAAACCCTTTAGATTTCAAACTTGCGATGTAGATTTTACCTAGCGTTGTCTACACGCGGTTTAGGATAGCCAACGACCTGAGTTTTCGTCCTTCTCGGACTAGGTTCATCTTGGTCGGAGGTCATGCTGGTGAATGTGCTTGTTTTTGAAATGTTGAGGCAAGTTGCGCTACCAGCTCCTGGTTTCGTCGGTGAGATGGACTTCGATTGTTGGAGCTGCAAGGGACTTAAGTCGGCTTTTAGAGACTCGATTTTCGGGGGCTCGCTTATTGATTTCTGCACCGCGAGGTTTTGGAAAAGGTTCTTTGCCTCTTCGGGAGAAAAGCCCAAAGCCTCCTGCCGGAATCTTCTTACATCGGTTAAGTCGAGTTCGAAGTTGATTTTTTCAAGCTGCTCATACAACTTCGCCATGACGTGTCTATCAGATTCATACACTCTAGCACAGAAATAGCGTTTAATGCAGCAAAGAGAGGGTATTTTACTCTGCCGCGCTCTTGCAATGTAAAATAAACACATTTTTTAAATTGTTCGTTCGGAATATTTCAGCTGCTTCTAGTCCTTCAAGCGCGTCGCCTAATTCTACGGAAAAAATTAGAGCTGATGCAAAAATTCGTGTGTTCAAACTCTTCTTTGATTTGATTGTAAATTGCGCGATCGATGCCTCCAAAGCACCAATCAAGGACTCAGTATCGTTGATTTTCGCTGCAACTTGCATCGCTTCTGCTGTTTTCTCTCCTCGCTTAATAAAACCGTTGTGCTTTTTCTCCAAGGAGGCGAGATTAGACCTCTCCGTCTTAATTCTATCGAATATTGTAGTCAGGTCTTTCTTAATGTCACGTTCGAGCTCCGCTAATGATTTCTTCTTCACTTCTCTGATAATTGCTGTAAGAAATCAATAGAAAGCTGCTTAACGCACCTCATGGAAGTTAAGAGATCAGATATGGTTTTCGTTGTCGTGAGTTTAAGAAAATCGATGTATTTTTTATGGTTTTCGGAAAGTTGCAACATGCCGCCGACCAAAGAATCAAGCAACACCTTCACAGAGCTATTTAAACAGAATTCAGCTGCTTGTTATCGAAGGAATCATACCTCATTTCGACCTCTCTGCATTTTCTTAACGATGTTTGCAGCGTGCCTGATGATATATGCGCTTAGTGGAAGTACGATGAGGAAACTACTTGAAGATAAGAGGTTTTTGAGTCCGTTTGAGTAGTTCTCCTCAAGAGAAGCAAGGTTATTGAAGAAAGCTTGAAGGGATTTGCAAGTGTCCTTTGCATAATGCAATCGATCGCTGATAATTTTCATGCATTTCTGTGACTGTTGAGCAAGCATGCGAAAAAAAGTAGTTTACGTTTGTGTCGACAAGCAAGGCGTCGTTTTTTGCTGATCCTGCTGCTATCATGGAAAATCAGTTTTAAGTTTGTAGTAGCGCAGTACAAATTTCAAAAGATTGAATTTATTGGGTTTATTGATGTGCAATAACGCTTAAAAACTCAATACTAGCTCTTGAGTTAGAATTCTGGGCCGGCAAGGCAAGATTACGAGCTCAACTAAATCTAAAGACTCACCGATTAAGGGCCGCTCTTTATAGCTCTACTGATCACTAATGGATTGTTAAATACGCTATATAACCTAGCCACTTCACAAGCCCAATTCTGACAACCAGAAATAGAAAAAACTTTCTAATTATAATCTCTGTGTACTAGTTGGAATAACAACAAGACGTATGTTGCTTTTCTTAGTTCATTAAGTAATTTTTGTCGTTGCTATTACTCTATCAGATGGTTAATACTCAACAAATCTTGTTTATAGCAAAATGAATCAAAATTCGATTCTATAGAAAAGTTTGCAGTATCTGAAGTAATAAGCTCAGATATTACAAAAATTAGTAATTTAATAAAAATCCGAAATAGAAATCTCCTGAAAGATCCAAAAATGGTTGAAATCCAAAAGCTTTTCGTTCACGCCGGCTGCCCACACTGCTGGAAAATCCTCATCATTTCCGAATTCATCGGAAAGACTGGCGACCTCGAGTTCCTTACCTGGGAGCGTAAGTTTTTCCGCCCTCGAATAATAATTATTAATCCTTTCCTTTTTAGAACTCAAGCAACCAGAATACCTTGCCAAGAACCCTAACGGCAAAGTCCCAGCTGCCCAAACCCCAAAGGGCACTCTTTACGAGAGCCACGCCATCATGAGAGCCCTCGCTCGTGCTCACCCTGATCAGAAGCTCTATGGAAAGAACTCCTTCGAACAAGGAAAGGTTGACCAATGGCTCGACTGGTTGTCTGGAGACCTTATGCCAGCTTTCGTTGCTACTTATGGCGCCATCACCGGCTATAAGCCAGTTGATGAAAAGACCTTCAACGAGAATCTCGAGAATCTTAAGAAGAAGCTCCAAATCCTCGAGGACCATCTCTCCCACAACAAATTCCTCGTTGGTGACGGCGTAACCATCGCTGATATCTCCTTGGCGGCCACCGCCAGAGCCCCTGCTGCCACTGTCTTCGACAATGAGTTCAGAAAGAATTTCCCTAACTTCTTCAACTACTTCCATGCTGTTTCTACCCTTCCTCAAGTCCTCAAGAGTTTGGGAAGAGTCAGATACGCTGAGAAGAGATGGCCTCTTTACGTTCCTCCTCAACCAAAGAAGGAGGAGAAGAAGGCCGCTGAAAAGCCAGCTGCCAAGCCAAAGAAGAAGGATGATGAAGAAGAGGAGGAAGAACAAAAGCCAAAGGTCGACGAAGCCAAAGTCGAGCTTGAAAGCCTCCCACCATCACCATTCAACTTCTACGATTTCAAGACCATGATCACTAACGCTTCAGATAAGAAAGCTGCCGTCGCCGAATTCTGGAAACTTTTCGACCCAGAAGGCTACTCCCTCTGGTTCGTTGAGTATATTAAGGCCCCAGGTGAAGGAAAGGTTGTCTTCCTCACCAACAACTTGATGAACGGTTTCTTGCAAAGACTTGACCACTTCAGAAAGTACTGCTACGCTATTTATGGTGTTTACGGTGATGAGCCAAATCTTGAAATTAGAGGTAATAAATAACATTATTTTGAGCTTTATTGATGGAATTTGTTAAGGTGTGTTCTGCTGGAGAGGTAAAGACATCCCATTGATGGTGAAGCAACACGATCAATACGAATACCATAAGTTCACCAAGCTCGACCCTAACAACGAAGCCGACAGAAAGAAGGTTGAGGAATTCTGGACCAAGTTCAATGAAGATGAGGATGTTGTTGATGGTTTGACCGCCAGAACCGTCAAATATTTCAAATAAGCTCTCTTGCTAATAAGTTTATAAAGGAGAGATAGCGATACATACATTGAGTATTAAGCAGATAAATTGAGCTTGATGAAAGTGTGTATGGCTGGATATTTCAGTAAATAAAGCGGATTTGATAATAATATAATATCAAACAAAATGGAGAGTCTTCTAGATCCTATAATGATAGCCACCGTTTATTAGATTCGTCTATTAATTGGTTTATTAAGAAAATAAGATAGCTGAAAGGAATCATTGATAATTCTCTCATAATCTCAGTGTGTGAAAAATTACTCATTGGGAGATCACAACTATGGGAGCAGAGGTAAGTTCCCTAAATAAACAACCAATTTTATCCAAGAGGGAGCCGCCTGAGGAGTTTATATCCTTATAAAAGCCATGATAGGATAGACAAGGGAAATTGTAACTTATGGTCCCATTGTCATCGAATTTTTTATCGAAATTTTAATTAATGAGCAATAAAACACATCAGCACGATCTTTAATGAGTCTGCAACCAGCCCCAAGAAAAACCATCAAAGAATTAAACCCAATCTATGGAATACATTCGAGAGGTTCCTCGGTGGACGCAGCCACTCCTATCTCAATGAAAGCGGGGTTATTAGATCGGAATCCTGACAGAAAGCAAACTCTAAAACTCATTCCGAACAACATCTCAGACTCCATTGACAGTTCCGACCTCTCTCCAAAATCCGCATCAAAGCGGCTTCCGAAGATGTCCATCCTAATGAGAAAAGAGGACAAAAATCTAACTCATGACCGGAGTCTAATGCACCAATCTATCGCCGAGGAATCCACGAGCATCCTCGATCGAGAGCTACTTCCCCCTGTGTTGCCTCAAACCACCAAAATGAAGTCATTGCAAGACGCACCTGTGCTGTACCTGTCCAAGGAAATACTCACGAATAGAAGTGGCGCTGTGAAACCATTCAATTCGTTTAAAGCGCTCATGACTTTAGAAAGGCAGAAGGACCAGCGATTAGACCAAGAGCTAAAAGAACTAAGGACATCGAGGAATCTTATAAACAAGCAATTGATACTCAACAAGATGAGCGAGAGAGTTTATGAGGTGTCCGTGCAAGAGGTGGAACGAGATTCGTATCGGAAGATTTTCAACGCGATCAACAGTCGAAAGCATCGGGAGCAGATGATGCCTCCGATAAGGAAATACCCTTCGCGGAGTCTGAGCAATTCGATGTTTAACGGGATGAAATCAGACTTTCATATGGCTCCAACGAAGACTGATAAGAGCGTATCTTCGGTGAAAGTGCTTTCGGAAAATTTAAAAGCGCAGTTCGAGGGACAGGTTTCGATATTTATTTATAAAGGGCCTGAGTTGCTCAGCAATCGGCCTGAGGTCAGAGAAGGCGCTGGGATGGTAATGGTAGGGAAGTATGCGTATCTGTATGGTGGAAGGTCTAAAAATCTGATAAACAATGTCGACGTCTTGGATACAGGTAAAAAATAGGCTTATTAGAGCGACTGTTCATATATTGATGTAGGTAGATACTCTTGGTCTAAGGCAGACGCAAGAGGCGAGGTCCCTTCTGAGGGTAGGTATGGACACACAGTTTGTCTCTATCGAAGCTCGTTGATTGTGTTTGGTGGAGAGAAGCATTATAATCAAGCGTTTAAGATGAGAGAGTGCTTAAACGACGTAAAATTCTACTCGATAGGTAAGTGTTCCGGTCCCCATTCGATGAGACATAACGAGATCCTGATTAGATACAAAGGAATGGAAGACCGTGAAATGCTACGGAGAAAACATCGAACCTCGAAGGAACCATGTCGCGGCTGTTGTAGGGAGGAGTATGATCGTATACGGTGGTATTGCGAGCAACGGGCTGTATCATAGTGATTTGATGGCTCTTAATTTCAGTACTTTGATTACATTACCTGCGTGTTAAGAGTTTCATTGCGATATAGGTAACATGAGATGGAGTCAATGCAATGTAACCAACTGCGAACTTGTGGGCCTCGCGTTTCATGCGTGCTGTTTGGTCGTTCATCCTGACCGCAAAGATGTGCAATTATATAAAGGAATGGAAACTCCAGTCTCTGGTGATAGAAACCCGGCAATCAAGGAGGAAGGCTTGTATGTATTCGGCGGAAAAAACGAATTCGGCGAGATTGTAAACACTTTGAAGATCCTCAAGCTAGGTAAGAGTGTTTTTATGCTACCACTCAATTGTTGCATAGGGCAAAGGCCATTAACCTGGCTTGTTCCTGAAACGAAAGGGAAGCCTCCTGCGCCGCGGTGTCAGCATGTTGTTCTGCATTATTACGGACTGAACGCGCTGATTATCCACGGCGGAAGGAATGATCGAGCTCCTAATGCGCATTCCAAAGGAGGAAGCTTTGATGATGTTGCGATGCTGAATTTAGAAACATTGCAATGGATTAGCGTTACAACTCATGGACTCGGACGATCTGCAAGGTTTAGCCACTGTGCAGGAGTTATCGGGACTAAAATAATCATTTTCGGTGGGATGAGTTTCTCAGAGTATATGGATTCGACCATTGAAATTGCCGAGCTCGATCAAAATGCGATTTCTTTGCTGTTGCAAGAGGAAAAGCAGAAAATGCTTCAAAAGGAAGCGACACTAACGCAGATTCCGGCTGTTTTGGACTCTGTGTTCCCAAGGAAATCGCACCAGCAACCAGTCAGCAAACTAACCAAATCGACAGAGAAGGTCATGACTTTCCTTCCGATCCCAACGAAAGAAGAGTTGAAGAAGGAGCAGCATGGTGAGAGCTTAGATGACGGGTCTCCCAAAAAAATCCAACCGCAAGAAATTTTTAGATCAGCCATCAAAAAGTTGATGGTAACCCGCAGGAATAATCGAGTTAGAACGCTTCCTCCGCTAAAAGAATCAATGGATCCTGTAGAGGAAAGAAAATCTGTTGATGTGCTCAAATTGAAGCTAAAAGCCTCTACTGATCTGCTTCCGCAATCTGAAACTCCGAATTTATTGCGTCTAAAACAAACAAATACGCTTGAATTTTGATAGTATATAATGATGGTTAGATAATAGAAGGCAATTAAAGTAATGGCTATGATATTTTGTCTATTTGATTTTGAAACCAATGTAGTTAACCATTTGTTCATTTTGAAGCTAATTAATGCTCATAACTTGTGTGTGTGTAATCTCAACGAATTGTTATTGACAGTTCTTCTAGTTATTGGCAACTAACATGCTATTTTATCATAGACAGTAGTAAATTGAATGTACAGGTCTCTTTTTTTTTTTAATTGACCTCTGAGTGCTCGGGTTTCCTGGTAAGAGCAGAAATCGATATGATTTTTTAACAAAAATAAAATTAACAAATTTGGCCAGGAAGATGATTTACCGAGAGCAGTTCATGTATGATATACTTTCAGACTTTCGTCTCCCTCAGGGTAATTTACCATTAAAATCAGCTCCACTATACACAGAAAATCGAAGAGAGAATGCTGTCGTCAATTCGATGGACAAGAGCCCTTTTATATATTATCATAGTTACTCTCTTGGTCATGGATATTACAATTGTTAGGTTCACATTGAGTACCTTTCCTTGTGCATAGATTCAGAAGAAGAAACTCTTTTTTTTTTATCTGACCATTATCATCAAATCGCGATGCATATTATGCGATACGAGGGAATATACACTTTTGCACGTATAAAGCAACATCATCAATTCAAAATGACATATTAAGGTTCCTTGAAATCAAAGACTACTAAACGAGTCGTGATGCCGTGTTGGCGATTGAGAATATGAATTCGAGCGTCTGTCGCTGTCACTGTCATTGATGGCTACATAGCTATCTCCTCGCTTGTTATTTTTCGTTCTGTATCTCAGCTCAATATTGGTTTTTTCTAAAAAAATTAAAATTTGTTCACGGCTCTTTTCCTTGCAATAGATGATACCTGCTTGAAGTAGTCTGCGGCCCTCGTCGATCTTGTCATCATTGAAATTTTCCGTGAATTTAAAACTGCTTAACCCTAAACCTCCGAGGATTTTCCCATAGATGTCAAATAGATTGGCCAAAACCAGCACTCCCAACACAATTGGGAAATAGTTATTGAATATGCCTCCTATTCCTGATTCCAGGTCGATATTTCCCATAATCTAGAAAAGCATGAGTCAGCTCAGTCGATATAATCCCCTAGTCCTTACCCGATTGTAATTCGTGCCTGTAGCGCGAATCATCATGAGGAAGTTATAGGCCAAAGGATAAGCGATTCTCAGAAAATTTCTATGCAATGAAGTTAATATAAGCCAATGATTTCTCTGTTACGCTGAAGCGAAGAGCAAACTTTCTGGATCTGTCTGTTTGTTGGGATAGAGTCCGTACAACCCAGCGAAATTAAAATTGAACAGGCCATAATAAGCGCAGACTGCGATATAGAGCAGAGGAATCGTGACAAGAAGCTAATTGGTGATTAATCAAGGCCAGTGTACTTAATGGCTTACTTGTGAGGCAACGTAGCCTTGGACTTCCATCTTAAATTCGAGACGGATAATTTTGAAAATGGTAGTCTCTAAGAATAGCACTCCCATTGAGAAAATTGCGAAAAGAGCTCCTATGATGTACATCAGGGTGCCTTCGAACTTAATCTTCCAGATAAAATGCAATCTATCGAAGAAACGTCCACAGCAGCCTTTGCTTCGTGGCTTAAACGAATAGTTTATCACACCTTCTCTAGAATCTTGACTTTCGTTAATATCCTCTTGCTCGACAGCATATTCAGTGAGTTTCTCCCACTTTCTCTCGAATCGCTGAAGCTCGTGAATTCTCTGCTTCATTTTCTGCCTCAGTGAGATGATAAAGCTCTCAGTGACTTTTTCTGGGATTTCGAGTTTTCTGTCGTCAGGACTCAACTTCGCCAGCTCCATCACATCAGGAGGCACCTGAAATTTTTTTATTCGATTAATGCACGCATTCTCCTCATAAATTACTCTCTTTCTCATTCTTTCACAGACAGCACGAAGGTCAGGTTCCACATCCCTGTCATTTTCAATCGCAGCGACAGTATTCAAGATCTCCTCGAAGTCGTAGGTGGCTGCAAGACGTTGCTCATCTGCAACCGCGATTTGGAAGTAAGAGTATCTTAATCACCAGTTAATGAAGCCAGAAAGCATCGATAGAGGTTACTTGAGCCACAGTTCCCTATTTCCTCTTCGGAGAGTGACTCTAGGGACATTCACCAGTCCATACCCGAGCAGTATTATAAGTAATAATAGTCCGCTATCAAATAGTGAATTTAGAAAGACAAAAAAGATTATTGACTATTACAAGCAATTTGCCAGCGCTTTAAGGACCTCAATTAGATTAATCTTTTGGAAAAAGCTATGGCAGCATTAGGTGTCAGTGCTCTAAATTTCGAGAGAAGGTGTTACTGCTCGCTATCGATGAAGAACAGTGCCAGAACGACGAGACCTGCAGGGATGCTGAGATAAACGTAGAACATAACGTTGACTTTAATTGATCGTTTCCATTTAGCAGCAGTGGTGAATTCTCCAGCTTCGATGAAAGATTGCAATAGCGGAATTACTAAATAACCAAAAAAGTAGGAGAGCCAGAGGGTGGCTTCCCAGCAGATGTGGATTATCTTGTTCACCTCCGTGGTTTCAGCGCCTTGTTGTTCTGGGCGAGACTAAGGAAGTGTGAATTCGAGTTTTTGGCTAGGGAGTCTCTTACATAATAGATGTCTTCAGGTAAAAGTACGAGAGGCGAAAAGGTGATCGCCCAAGATAAGAACACTACCAGTCTGACATAAAACTTGACGCTTTTCTGCGAGTAATAGTGGATGAGGTAGCTGATGAAGAGCACAAACAGCCCAATCTTGCCGATAAGAAAAATATTCATTTAAACTCGGGCAGCTTTTATTTATGATTGATTTATTAAGGAATCAAACGACTGTATATTTGAAAGAGAACGATATAAATAAAGGCTTCTTTTGGTTTATTGAAAAGAATTTTGATCTTACGAAGGGAAGAGAATAAAAAGTACTTTGTGATGGAGAGATCGGTATATGTGCAAAAAAGAGAGCTATTGCTTCATTTATTAAGTGTATTTCGAAGATAAATTTATATTTTTTATGGAAAAATTCATCCTAACATATTATCGCCCATGGATACAAATTACTTCAATGAGAAACTCATTATGCCGGGAAGAGTGGACTCGTTTCAGAATTAGAGAGTCCTTTGGCCAGTTTATTGCTTAATATCAGCTCACCGGCATGTATTCAACTCCTAATCTAACGGGCAAACTTCTTCGATTTTTGAAATTGATATCGATTAACACGTTTTCTAATAGGCAACCTCGGATATACCTTGCTGATGAATTTTTCATTTTTCTTCAAATCTGAGAATGTTCTACAACAACTGGAAAATTCGTATAAATACCTAAAGTAAATCCAAACTTCGCCTGAAAACACGTAATATAATACCGACCTTCCAGCTTTCATGAGATCTCACATGCTTAAGGGGATAAAATCTCAAGTACTTCCCTTTATAGACTAATAATTAAGCTCTAAATTATTTCAAATATTCCCAATTTAATTGATTCACTGAAATTCATCCTTTCAATTTAAATGTTGAAAGCTATGACGAAGCACTACCATTCCTGCAACTAGACTGCCTTTCTCCATAATCCTACTTCTGATTTCCGAAGAATCTGATTTTCTATCTATTTAAAAAACGTTAACTCAGCTTACATAAATAAATTAATTATCCTGGTAACTGCTATGAATAAGGTAATTTGCTCTTTCTTCCCACCACCCTACTATCGCCATTATCATCATTAGTTAGTTACAGAACTCGACTCTAAGAAGTGTCAAACGGCGCTTGAGATTTTGAAAAGCGACACTTCTCTTTTCCAAGGCTGGACTAAACCTGAACTAATAAAACTCTCAGAATACCTCAAAGTCATTACCTATCAAAAGTATCCCTTCAATCCTTCTCGCCAGTAGATCCTCATAACTCTCTTCTCCCTACAGAAATGTCACAATTCTTACGAGATTCGAAATTCCTGACTACCTCGGTATTGTTATCACAGGCAGGCTCAGAGTTCAAGAAAAAACAAAAAACATCGGCTATTTGAGCGTTGGTGACTTAGTGGGCTACATGGGGCTGGTTGATCTACCAGGGTACTTATTTCCTTTCGAAACCTGGCTGAAATTGTGGATATAGAGCAAAAGTGAACCAATTCGAGATCGTTGGCGACACTGATGGGTTTATTGGGATAATACCTATGATAGACCTCACCAAGATTATTTTTAAACGCGATGCAACCATCGTAAGCATTTGAATTTCCCAAAGAGGTTCTTACTTATCGAAAAAGGGTTTCAAAATCATTGAAACTGCGGCGAAAAAAGCACTCAATATTGTTCATTTGCAATATAAAGGAGAAGAAATGTACACGCCCATCACGATTAAAACAAGCAACTCGACCCAAAAGAAAGTAAAAGACGCTTTGGAAAGCTGTCCAGAGCTCGTGGAGTTCTTGTCGAGGTTTGATGCGAGAGAGAAAAAGAATTTCTTGAAATACTGCGAATACGTTGATTTTGAGTCTGAGGTATCCTACTACCATTGTCTATGAGGTTATAATAACAATTCTCTTAGCAAAAAATCGTAAAACAGGGCACTCGAGTCGATTTCATCATATTCCTCATGAAAGGTGAACTGATCTCGTTCAAGAACGGCAAACCCGTAAATTCCATCTAATTCACAAAGATTTATCGTCCTCCTCTTCATACAGAATGTGATTCATAAGCCTGGAGCAATCATAGGAAGGAGGGAGTTTCTTTTCCGCCTTTCATGGGAGGAAAATATATTCGGAAAATTGAAAGGAAGTTTCGTCAAGATAGAGTAAAAATCTGCTCTACTTCCATGCGTTGACCATCGAATTAGACGAGACCAGCTCAGTGAGATGTTAGCAGCGGCTCCGGTCAGTGCCGCGACCTTCGTTCGAGCTGTGACATACTTCGAATGCAAAAATATCAAAGAAACCAGCGAGAATAAAGAATTTTTCAAAACTGAAACGCAAGAACAGATTCCAGAGACAGATTTCCTCGAGTTCGACGTCTCAAAGAAATACATCGCAAAAGAAGAAGATGTTAATCATAAGATCAGCTTGAACAGCACTCAAGGATTTGAGGAGTTCATGATAAAGAAGCAGTCTCTTCCTCTATACATGCACGGTGAGAGAGTTTTCTAAGACTTTTATTCATGTGTTTTTTTTAATGCAGAGATCCATAAATCGCTAATCACAGCAGAAGACAAGCCAGAAAAGACGAAGAAGGAAGGACCTGGGGGAATGACGTTATTCATGCAAGAGAAACTGAAGCGACAAGCGGAAGAAAATCAAAAAAAGAAACTCGAGGCAAAGAGGCAGAGAAAAGCTGGCGGAGGAGCAGCTACCACAGGACCACGAAGCGCACGAAGCGCACGATCCACGGCCGCGAAAACGACGGCGGCGGCCAAAACTGATGGAGGTCAGCAGGGCATGATTCCTTCGGCGACAGATCAGGTAATGGCTGTCAGACGGTTCAGGATTTGATTGAAAATGTTAAATTACTAGGATTATGAGGAGTTAAGGAATGAATACGGTCAGCTTGAATCAGAAAACATGGAGCTAAAGGACAAGTTGAAGGAGATGGGCATCGAGAATAAAGCTCTGAGGGACGAGATCAAGCGCTTAAACCAGATTATCGACGTTGCGAACGTGAAGATCAACAAGAATCTATTGCACAGAGAACTGCTTTCGAAAGATCTGGCTGGTGCAGGCGATAGTCTCGCGATTCTAAACCGCAATTACAACGTCAGGTTCCCAAGCTTTGGGGAAGTGGTATGTTTTCACACTATTTCCAAGCGGATTTCTAACTAACTTGTTTTGTCATATAGCTCACAGAGCAATTTAAATTCTCAAAGAGGAATCAGAAGGTTGCGAAATTCGCTTACAAATGGCTCTTTGCCGTCAGGGCTAAAAATAAGAAAAAGCTTCTTGCCTCCAAAAAAGCTAACGAAAGCAGTCAAATGAAATCGTTATTGCCTCTCGGCGCTACGATGACTGACACAGTCAATTCTCCTATGATGGGAAGCATGCAGGAGAGCAAAATTGTTTCTCCGCAAGCTACAGGCAGCCAGTTTATGTCACCGAACAGAACCGTTGTCCAGAGCCGAAAAGAGTCGATTGGTCAGCCTGTTCCCCTAGCGAAGTTCGAAACTCAAACCCAAACTTCAGGACTTAATAATTTGGTCCAAACGGCGAAAATGAGCACTGTAGACACAATGAAACATTAGGTGAATATCTAACAAAACTAAGAAACTTCATATGGAATCGATCAAATTTTAACAAACATTTTTGTGAGTTTTTCATTTCCGAATTGCCGATTTTCATTTACATTCGCAAAACAATTACCCAATACCTTATTAGAACTAACTAAATGACAGCTGTTCTCTCTCTCGCTTAAGTGGCCAGACGTTGCTTAACTTATACTGCTATCATTTTTCTCTTAAATGTCTTTGGAAAGCTGTTATTTTGTTATTGTTACCATAATTCACGTGATAAGAACTCATTGACTCATAAAATGATGTAACACATGCATGCGTAAGGTTACTCAATAAATCAGAACCCAGAGACTACATTAACTCATGTTTACTTGCCTTTATTGGTTTGTTGAACTAATTTCATGATCCTTCTCAAGGTATTAATCACGGGCTAAACGTCTGAGTGGTATTTTCCCCTCTCGGCGTTATGCTAACAACTGAGTCGCCTCCAAACGTGCCTGAGCCATTTATACTGATAACGCTGATGCTCCCGCTGAATTTATCGATCGTGTAAAGCAATTTCTGGTCCGAGAGATAGAGCAGCCTGCTGTGCTGAACTTGTTCCTCCTCATCAAACTTAATCACGGCTTTCATGTCCACCTCCTTAAAGGAAGTCACCATAATCTCCCTTGTATTGTTCGCAAGGAGCACTAATCCGTCTTGGTCTCCAACCGCCATGTTAACAATAGGGAAGATCGTGTTATCAAGATTAAAGTTCACAGGCTCCGCGATGAGATTTGGCTCGGCTTTACTCAAACTCCAATGTCGGACGTGTCCGCCGATTGAGGTATTCACGAGCAAGTTGTGGTCCTTCACGAACTTGAGGTCGCAATTTCCAATGGGGATATGTTCATTAATTTTCAACACAATTCGGTTCTTTTCGACATCCACAATGTAGATTTTATCAGAGCTTTTGCATGCGGCTGCCAGGTATTTTTTCTGAGGGTCTTTAGCCAAAGTGACCATTGTTAGCTGCGCGAGCCGTTCGCTTGGAACCTGCAACGATTTGAGTTCCTTTCGGGTGGCAAAGTCCCATACACGGATATCAAGGAACTCGCCGAAGCTATAAATCCGACCTTCTTCTTCATCAAAGACCATGCCAAACACTTGGGTGTTGTGTCTAAGCCCAAAAATATTCTCAAAAGTGACCAAATCCCATGCCTTGATCAGCTTGTCCTTCGAGCTTGTCAGAAGGACGTTTTTCCCAGCGACAATGTTAGTAATTTGGCTCGAATGAGCGTTTATCATTCTAAACGGCGTGATTTCGGGTGCCAACTTCATAAAAAGGAGTTTGTGAGGTTGATCGCCTTTAAGCGATCCTCCCAACACAAGCATTCCGTGCTCTGGGAGGTACTGGATACTATCGATTGATTTCAGCCGAGTTTCAATGGATTCGAAGGAAGAAACTAAAGACTCACGTAAGTTCTTTGGTTTCTCTTTAGGACCAATGCTTCTTGGCTTGAGCGTCTTCTCACCTCTCTCTCCTCTCAGAGGCGCAACTGGGAAAGAGTCAATGAAGGCTTTATTGGCCTCGTGCAGACTAAATTTCGGGCTTTTCAATAGCATCGGGCTGTTTTTCGCAGGGGAGCGAGGACTTGAAAGCGTCAGTATAAGGTCACTGTTTGCTTTCATTGAAGCTCTTAGCGGAGAGGGAGAGCTATAATGGAGATCATCGACGAGAACGACCTTCTCTAATAAATTTTTCGAGAGGTCCAGTTGCAATGAACAGGCCTTTATCTTTTCTGAGGCGAAGTGAGTGAATTTGTTTCCATCTAATTTCGTTTGGATTGGTATCAGCTTCGCTACCTCGATATAATCGTTCACTGACTGCGTCAGCGACTCATAATTCAGCTGTTTTCTTAGCTTTTCTATCTGGCTTTTCATTCTAGTGTTCCCGTTCACGATTCTCAGCAGCGCATCATTCTCGTATTCGAAGCGCTTGCGCATATTTTCTTTAAATCGCTCTTTGACAATTGCTAATTGATCAATGAAATGCTGAAACGTCATATCAATCGATCCGAGGAAATCCTTCAATAGCTTCTGTTTCTTCTGAGCCTCCTTCTCAAAGCTCGGAATCGCGTCTGTGAACTCGAATTTCTTGCCTTTAGAAAGGAAATCTTGAAGATCGAGATAATTGACGAGGATGTCACGGTGTATTTCTCTAAAGCACATCTCGCAAACAGATTTGTGGGGGCTTCGCCCATCCAAACAAACACCTCGGATAGGATGTTGATGGCGAGGGCAAAGGATAGAATTGGAGTCAGATTTAGTGGAACTCTGGTCTCTCATGGATTGGTTGTCTTGGGAGAAGGCGATGTTGGCGTCCTGATCGTGATCAGGGTACTCGCCGTTGTTGTCGTAATCGATTTGGTCTTGGTTAAATTCGTTGCTGTCGACTTCTTCTTGGTAGTCCATCACGTAAATCGCTGGATCAAAATAGTTAAATAGTTTTACAATTTTAATTGGGAATTGATATCTCAATAACCTGAGCCAGATACTTCATGTTTTTCACTCGAATGTATAAGAGTTTATGTGATTGGATTGCCTATTGTACGAGTCATGCTCCTTTTATGAATCCAATCCGAATTTCTGATAAACTGAAGATATCCAGATGTCGAATTTATGATAATTTCACCGTGACGGCTCTGAAGATATCATGGCAATCTCTGTCAGAATCGGCCTTGAAATCTGTTCATTATGGATACACTTTACGATTTTGGCATGATGACTGCTGATTTGATGGTTTGATTAATCAAGCAGTAGAATTGAGTTTTAAATTTTAATAAGAGAGAGTTGTATTACTTAAAAATACCCTTTTTAAGTGGAGTTTTATTGTTTCTGATAATTTATTTCTAAAACATGTTCTAAGTTTACACCAACCGTATCAATATGAGCAATGAAGGACACCCATTACTGCAGACGTTGCGATTGCATGCTAAAGCAGAAATCTTTATTCTCTGGATACAATGTCAGCATATATATACATATATTCGGTTCATCAATAATGATACCTACGCATATGCATCTAGTTTATTATTGAGATTGGTATATTGATTTCAAACTTGTGTATAATGCCTTTACTTAGCGGAGTAAAACATCGTGCTGGCAACTCCTATCAGAAAAGTTATTCTCTATTTACGACTTTCGGAGCAATTTACCTCCTTCTAATTTAAAAAGTTTTCGTGGTCCCTTCGGCTTAAGCACATCCGTTATCATGATTAAATCATCAGCCGTGTAATACACTGCCAAGCTCTCAGATCCAATGAAGCAAATCAGGGGCGGATACCCAATTTTCTCTTGTGCTATACCACAAAAATATTAATGTTGAGCACGGGCGAAATAAGCATACGGATGGCAGAAGTATTTATCGTGTCCTCAACGATTTTATCGTCTAAGTTAATGACTTTAATCAGTCCGTCAAAGGCACTCGTGACCATTCTTTTGGAATCAGGTGTGAAATAAACAAAAGTGTTCTGCACAATGCCTATCATTATAAATTGTAAACAGCAAGAGTAACTCTCGGTAAATCTACTTTTGTGAAGATTCGGATAGACCGAATGCACTGATAAATCAGCAATCCTCAACAGAGCCACTGTTCCCTGAGCGCAGCTTAATGCCAGCAAGCTAGAGTCTGGGGACTTTTCTGCTTGAATAAAGCGGCCTACGACAACGGTATTAAAGATCCTTCTTGATAAATATTTGAGGAGTACTTGTCTTGAGATCTTTCGTAAGGTTCGTTTCAGTGGCTACTCGCTCTGTGATGTTCACAGAAATCACGTTTTCTTTGTCTACTAAGAGTAGTTGCTCATTTGAAACAAAAAGCATTGAGATGAATGCTATTGAATTCATAATTACAATGATGAGCGATTCAGCAAGTAATAAATTACCTTCTTGGGTCTTTTCTTGTACGAGTTCATGCACTCTCTTTCCAGTTTCTGTTTCAAAAAGCACTACTTTCAGGTTCGATGCCATTGCAATATATTTCCCATTAGGTGAAAACGTGATGAATTCTACTTTAGCTATAGCACCAATAGCATTAAGACACCAACCATCAACATTTCGCTTTAATTACTTTGAAATTGAGGCAAAAGTGCCCTGTACAATGAGTTATCAGTGATGGAATAAACCCTCACATTGTTATTTTCATCAGGTGCGGCCAGAAGTTTAGTTGCATTACAATACGCTGTGACACAAGAGTCTGCCCCTAGAGCTACATCGTTATATTAACATGCCACTTCACTGAAAATAACCTTAGTTACCAGTATTTTCAATCGTTCTAGGCGTAAGTGTCTCTTTTTCTTCAAGGTTTTCCAGTTCTAAAATGTTTATACTGCCATTCTTGCCTAAATAAACCAAGTTTCCGGACACAGGGACCCCGGCTGGGAGAGAGTACTCCACGGGCTCTATTATCCTGAGTTTCTTGGGCTTTTCAGAGGTTTTAATTTCTTCTAGTATCGCAGGTTTTTTCTTTGAAGCCTGCCGCAACTGCTCGCGCAGCAATTCGTTTTCAACGAAATAATCATCAGCAATCTTAGTTTTTTGTTCTAAGCTTTGCGTTAAGAATAAGATCTTATGCTGCAGCTCCATCATCATTGAAGCAATTTCAACCCTTCTTTCGAAATAAGACTCATTTTGGTCTTCAAGAACCTCTATTTTATCCTCTAATTGCCGTATTTTCTCAGCGTCATCCAATTGTCTCTGCTCGTACAATCGGTTTAACTCCTTATTTTTAGCCAATTCGAGCTTAATTGCAGATATGCATTCATCAGAGCAATGCGCTTGGAGATCTAACGCTGAGATCTTCTCCTTACAGCCAGGGCACTCTTTCAGCAAGAATTTACAAACCGCTTGATGCTGAGAGAGATTTTCGTAAGGAATGATCTCCTCGCAACCTAGAGCTCTTTGTGAACAGAAAAATTTGATCGCGGCAAGTGAATTTCTGAACTTTCTACCAACAGGTTGCCTTTGAAAATCTGTTGTCCTGCAGCTAGGACATTTCTGGCTGTTGGCTTGATAAATCCACGCGTCAATACATTCTTTGCAAAAAACCGTCTCGCAGGCTTTGCATTCCTCAGCGTCGATTACAATGTCTTGATGGATGACGCAGAAAGACTCGTTAACTACTACTTGGACCTGCTCAATGTTGGCGACGCGATCGCTTAAGGGTTTTTCAGTTTCCATGATTTTTGTGTTTTATTGTTTTATTGCTTTATTGCTCTTAAATCTAGTTCAATTCCTGAAGGCAGATAACCTGTGTAATTCAAAGACCTAGAATTTTTACTTCGATAAACCAATTTTTCTGCTCATTTTAATAATGGCAGACACTTGGCCACCATAAGGTCACTAGATATTTCAGATCAGGATCTACGACTTTTGGTTGAATGTGACATGACAGCTTCGAAAGGATTTTTTTTGAAACAAGAGCCTTGATGTTAATCAAAGGAAGGGAACTGGTTTACTAGATGAATATATTGAAAGGTTCAAGCTAAAAACTTTTGATTAATGATGTACATTAAATAGTCTCTCATCAGTATTACTAAAGTTTATGATTAATAAAAATACAGCAATATAAACCACATAGAAGCCTTGATGCATTCATCATCTTGGCTCTGTTACACTAAGGTGACTATCAAGAAAGAGTAACATTATATATATATTTCTAACTCTCATAAAGCTAGCACTCTTGTCCGATACAACTCCTTTTTTAAAAAACGCAAGCATACTCTTGCCTACAATCGTTTCTTAATCCCGTTGAGTTTAACCTTGAGTTCATCGTACACCTGAGGATCGTATCTTGAATTCTAATTTAGAACGGAAGTTTAACTCATGATCAATAGAAAAGAAATTTACTCTTTTGAAAGTTCTAAAGTAACACTTTCTGCAGTATCCTCTAGCAAAATGAACCTCATGATCGCAGTTAGTAGGCTTCTTGGTCCTGCCGAACTTCTCATAGCATTTTTTGCAAAGATTCTACAAGAAAGTTAGTCCAATTCGACTAAAAGGAGGAATTACCTTTGCATGGTGTCTTCTCCATGGGTGCGGACAGATCAGATTTTTCTTTCTCTGTGGGAATAGCGAAAAAAGGGGTTGACAAAGCGACGTAATTTTCTCATTCTGAGACGAGTTTCCTGACTCGGTGTCAGATTTACGATTCAACTCATCACTTTCTTCGGTCTCGATTTTCATCTGTGAGGCTTGAGTAGGCTCTTCTTCCATTTTAACTTGGAAGTTGGCGGCCTTCTTTGCTATAGCCGAGCGGTTTTCGCTCTGCTTGAGCAATGGAATCTGTTCTGGCATTTTCACTGGTGGTGACTGCCCGCCTTGAGTGGTAATGCTCATTGCCCTTGATAAAGAGGGATGAGCTGAGAGCGGCTGAGCGAGGAGCCTTGAATTGTTTTTGATGTCCTCTTGGATCAAGGAGAATGATATCAGTTGTTTGAGGTAGTCTTGGAGGCTGTTCAGTGCCATAAGGTCCATTTTCTTCTTCTGAATCTCGAGTTCATGAAGCAATGTATTAACTTGGTTCGTTTGCATGGGAGATTATAGTGGACTCTACGAGTTTTGGTAGGAGATTCGGTATTTGTATTTTCTTTATAAATAAAAACGAACAACTTGGCTTATATAACTTAGAGAAGTTTATGAGAGTAAAACCGTTGAATTTGTTAGATTGAGTTGCAAGAATTAGTCGGTTTGAGAAAAAACGAGTCTTTAATTATGATCGTTATTTGACTATCAAATCTTGATTTTACTAAAATGAGCCTAACACTGTCTCTCTCAAAATCGGAGAGATTGTGATATTGTTATACTTCCAGTTATATATTAGGATCTAGTCATGATCCTGAGTTGATTAGATGCAAGAGAGTTGTCAGAATGTTGGAAATTCATGATTATCGCTTCTTGGATTAGAGTCGATGATTGTTGTTAATGCTTCGTTTTCTGATTCAGGGCGAAGTATTTTTGATGAGAGTTATCAGAGAGGGCAGCTGCGACGATAAGCTGGTACAAACTGGAACTGCTGCGAAGAAATGAATAGAAATGTGTGCGAAAACTGATGTTCGAATGGTAAAAACTAAAGTTGTATGGAGAAAGGGAGAGAAAGAGGAGAAAGCTTACAAGTCTGGAAGAGAGAGCTTTCGATTTGAAAGGTATAGGTGTTGAATCAATCATGTTAACAGCAAGTTGGCCGTATATTCACCGTTTTATCCTTTCTGTTTTTCTTATTATTTCTGAGCTTGATTATTCAGCAATTCTAAATACGATCTACCAAAATCAAAAAATGCATGGTTTGTTGACTCGGATAGAGGAATATTTTTATTGATCGCCTTGTCCAAACCTGATTTATGAAGCGGCTGCAATATTTAACTGCATAGTCTCTTAGAGAACAGGAAGATAAAAATTAAAATTTCGGACATCTGAGAATTAGTTAAGACTCTCTGCTCCATTGCTCTCCTATTCCAGCAGAGTGGGTATCTTGATGAATTGAAGCGGAACCTAATGAAAACTGGATAATAATATTTGAAGAGTTCAAAGGAAGGCTTTATTGATTTGAACATCCCCATATGATCCGAATGAGTCAGATTAATTAAATCGTGTCCTTTTAAGCTTGAATTTTCATTTTTCCTCGCTATTTTCATTTCACTCTGTTCAGGTTTTGGACTTTAGAATCACATTAGGGTTATCAACCAGAAAATTGTTTTGTTAATAATACAATAGAAATGAATAATTGTCTCTCTCTCTCCAGAACTCAAACTGTAATAGCTCGAGAAACGCGGAAGCAGTGTTCACTTTGAAAGTAATATCATAAACAAAGAGATTTGGAAATGTAATTTCTAGAATAGTCGTAAAGTTGAGGATCGCCATAATTTTCAATCTGCTATGGTCCATTGTTATCTCATTGTATTAGCACTGTTAAAATAGATGCAACTTAGTTAGTATTACCTATGCTTTCCTATGTAATGCAATGAGTTAAATTTTTGAAATATTCAGTTTTTCTCTGATTTTTGCCTTTGAAAATCAAGAAGCAAAAAATTAACTCAGAGAGAAAACAGATAATAATGCACAATGAAACTAAAGAATTACTTCAACACAAAAGGATGGTACTCACTCCAACACTCAAAAATACGAGCTAGAAGTTCAACTAAAGAGTAGTTTTGCAACAAAGAATTTTCTTCTGTGGATAGAAACTCGCCATATTGCAAAAAAAACAAACGATGAACTCTAGCAAGTTTCTTCTTAATAGTAAACGCCTGGTATTCTTCTAGAGAGCAATCGTATTATTTACTATTTAAACTCAAATCACCCAAATTATTAATCTTCTTTTCCAAAAGACATCAAATAACCTTGTTTGCTTTTGAAATTGATCATTCCAGAGCTATTTCAAGTGAATTTCTTATTATCAGGTTCTTGCTAGGACACATGAGAAGAATATCTGGAAATATTTATATTCTTTCTTCAATTCTCATTTTCAATGCACAATAATATATGTTTGTACATTTCTTTGAGCTCCTGCAAGCAGAGCTTTCACTTCCGTTAGCTTCTGCGCTACTGGCGCAATTATCTGAGTTTAAACTGCCAAAATAGGGCTGTTATTAACTCTTAATTATCAAGTCTAACCGACTGCAATCTTCCGTTGCTGAAAAAAGGATCGATCTGAGCTTATAAATCTTAACAAAAAAACCAAAGGAGAAATCCGCTTTTTAGTTTCAAATCAAACATAATTTCAATTGAATCACAATGGGAAACTGTTGCTCAGCTAAACCAGAACATGGACAGCTCGTAGTCCAGGGCTCCGCAGGTCAGGACGCCCAAGACGACGTCTTCATGGCTAAAAACAGAACCGGAGGAAACCCACACCACGCCGTCCACAGCGGCTACGATGGCAGAGGTGATGAAACCACCGGCCAACACGGACCATCTCCAAACTATGCCAGACCTCTTCAGTCTGTTCCTAACTACTCTAACCCAAATACTCTTGCCACCTTGCAAGCTGTTGGAGAATTCAGATATGAGTACGATGAACCTGAAGACAGAACCCTTCCAACTCTCGGCCCATATGAACTCGAAAACGGCGCCGTCTACATTGGTCAATGGAAAGGCGGTTTCAGACACGGAAAAGGAAAACAAATCTGGACTGATGGCTCCCAATACGAAGGATACTGGAGAAACAACATGGCCAACGGCAAGGGAAGACTTGTCCATGCTGATGGTGATGTCTATGAGGGAGACTGGTACAATGACAAGGCCCATGGCAAAGGAAAATACACTCACTTAGATGGTGCCACTTATGAAGGAGAATGGTTCGAGGATAAACAACACGGCTCTGGTGTTGAAACCTGGCCTGATGGAGCAAGATATGAGGGCATGTACAACATGGGAAAGAAGCACGGATTCGGAAAATTCTTCTGGTCTGATGGTTCCAGATACGAAGGAGAATTCCAGAACAACAACATCCATGGTAGAGGTGTCTACGAATGGTCTGACGGCAGAAAATACGAAGGTGATTGGAAAAACAATAAAATGGACGGCTCTGGTGTCTTCACTTGGACTGACGGAAGAAGATACGAAGGTCAATACCTCGATGACAAGAAGCACGGATACGGTGTTTTCGAATGGCCTGATGGCAGAAAATACAAAGGAAACTGGGAGAACGGTAAGCAACACGGCCGTGGATTCTACGTCGGAAGCAACGGAGTTGAAAGAGAAGGTGAATGGGTGGAAGGAAAGAGAGTTAAGTGGATTGGCCAGGAAGAAGGTGCTGCAAATTAAATTGAATTCTAAGCAGTCATGAGGAAGGCAAAGGAGCATTTATGCATATCGGCGAATTAAATGAAAGAGAATTTGAATTATCGTATTAATGGAATAGTACCTTGCATTTTATATAACAAATAACCTCTTCATGAATTATTTAGAGTGAGAACCTCTCAAAATCACATCTAAGCTGATTAAAACACACAAATATACGTAGCTTTCTCTCTAGCTCAGTTAGGAATGATAAACAAGCGCCGTGGAAACAGAGAGTAGACCCTTATATTAGGTAACTTGCTCCTATAACGATTGATCCACATAATGATACATATTCAGTTTACGTATTGGATATAACGTTATTATTTCAATTAATAAGCAAAGGCTAACTTCGGTTTTACTGCGAATAGGAGACTCTTTTATGATGTGTTGATGCAGAAGGTTTATGTAAGACGTTCGATAATATTCAATTCATCAGAGAATGAAGTAAATTTATTATCATTAAAGGCAGTCAATTATAAAGGTTCTTAAATGTACTTAGTCGTATCATTTCTTGAAATACAGCTCACCGATCCTACCGAGGCATTGCAAGATTTCCTTTTGTAAGTCTACGAATTCATCTTCAGTGAAAACGCCTAATTAAGCAAAATAGTTATGACTCTCCAAGCGCTAGGCGGTAACGATGTTACCTCTATCGTTGGAGGCGGTGAAATAATCTTCGTGCTCAATATCAAGGGTTTTCTTCAGATGATCATGCAAATAGCTTTTTACCGGTTCAGGTGGAGTGAGTCGAATCCTATTGTACTCCTGTTATTTTGTTAATTCATAATTCATAGCATTATCAAGCTTTACCATATATTTCGCAACAGTGTTGAAGAATTCATCGTTGTTTGTTAAGTATTTTACTATTTCCTTATGAGCTTGCAACACTTGTTCTTTGCTAAGCTTTTTTGTAGGAGGCAAGGTATCTCTAAAATTGAAGATTAATGCAAAATTATGGAAATGCATGAGTGTAATTACGCTAAATCGAGTACTAATATATGATGATCCGTGCGCAGCTCATGTCCATGTTGAAGGTTCACGTATAATCGGCTCGTTGCAACCTCAGTCGGACTAACTGGAAGACATTTCAAGATCTTATCCCTCGTCCTTTCTATTAGATCTAGGACTTGCTGGTCAAAATATCCCACATTTTGGACATACTCGCCAATGTTTTTTGCGCTCCTCCTTTCTATATTGAAAATCATAAAGACCTCTAAGAGAAGATCGATAAAACTACTTTGTCTATTTTCAAAAACTAGGTTGGCATATTCTTTGTGAGCGAGAATACCGATCGCGGCGTGAATTTGCTTAAAGAAAGCCAATGGAAGCAAATTGTTTACCCGCTCTATTTTTATCGAAGCCAGAACTGCATCTGCATATGGAGAGTCGAAATCTGGTCCAGCTGAATAGCTTTCTGCTTCTTTTGGTAAAGATCCATTATTTGCAAACATAAGGATCGAGTCGTCTAACAAATTGTATTGCTTTTTCTCACCATCAATTATCAAAGATGGTAGTGCTTGGGTTCTAAGGCTGAAGTTATTTCCACTCAGTGCTGAGAGAATAACGAGTGCTAGTGTATCACATATGTTCGCGGTTTCTGCTTTCTTTTTGTTGATATATGCCGCAATCTTGTCATGATAGTTTTGAGTGAGTGAGTTTTCAACATGGCCTTCTTTTGTGAGGTGCTCGCTCCGAGAGGTCCCTCTCCACCTCCAAAAAGTATTATTTTCCGAGAGACAGGCTGATCTGATGTATTTTGTTATGCCCTTGAAAGGTTTCATTATTTTTCTGTGCTGAGTATTCAATAAATTAACTCTTTCTTTAAATGAGTATCGGTATCTACCAATAATTCGATCGATCGCATGAGAAAACCGTTTTTTGCTAATTAAACGCATAAGCAACGTTTTGCGATCAGCAATTGAAAATTGATCTCGTTAGGAATCCTAAGAAGCAGCCGTCCCTTGTTTTCGGTGTAATACATGTCATGCGCTTTTATGTGACTGCTGAATTGAAAATAGACACGAAAATCTACAAAAAAGATGATAATTTACTATCTTAGAAGCAGAAAGATGAGAGACTCTAAAGTTATGAACAATCTTTATCTCTGTTATGTATTATGAAACTATGATTAGAGACTATCTCTGATGAAAATTATATGTTATAAGAAAAATGGCACAGTTTCACCTATCATCGAAGTTATGCATTACATTTCATTAAAGTTGTTTGTTTATGAGCTGTTGAAGATCATTTCGTTATCAGAACAACGAAAAAATACACAGTTACTGAGACTAATGACTTTTGATTTTATATAATCGTTAGCGCCTCTGCAAAATGAATTTCACCTAGCATTTTTCAACGAGTTATGTCTCAACTATCTTTGAGAACGGTCTCTTTGTTATTACGCTATATAAAGCAAGCAAATTGATTCTCAATGTTTGGAGAGAGACAATAGCTAGCTAGCCTTCCTATAAGATTCGAAAAACTCGTTGCGCATCTCTCCAATGTCATCTTCATTGAAAATACTGAAGAGAAAATTTAGCCATTGCAATAATGTAAAATCAAAGCAATAAGCTATTACTGCGATCTTTGCGCGCGTGAAAATAATCTTCTTCCTCAATATTAAGAGTTTTATTTAAATGGTCTGTCCAATACCTTTTAATCAGCTCGTGTTCTGTCAAGAGAAGTCCATTTTTCCTCCGATATACCTCTTTCAAAACCCCTAAAATTATCCACCCTTACCAAATATTTCGAAGCACTCCTGAACAATTCATCGTTGTTTGTTAAGTAGTTGATCACCTCTTTATGGGTTTGCATAGCTTCTCCTTTGTTAAGCTTCTTTGTGGGGGCATCGATTCTCTAAAATTGGATGAGCATGTAAACTTATATGTTGCATGAGAGTTACGCTAATTCGGATCTTAATTTGACAGCTAATAGATGTTTTGAGAGAAATGGATCCTGATTTTCGCAAGTTTCAAAGGAACTTTCCAACACTTCCTGCATGCTGACTGGAAGGCGCTTCAGAATCTGTAACTCCAATCTTATTAAATGATGGAAGAGAGCTTGCTAGAACAACTGTCCACTCTGAAGTTACTCTCCGATGCTCGTTGCACATCGTCTTCCTGTCCATAATCATAAACATTACGGTCGAATGTGGAGGAGTAAAATCAAATTACGTTTCGGTCTTCCCAAACCAGTTGATTATGCCCTTTTCGTGCAAAAACAGCCATATCCTCATTAACTTGTTAAAAGAAGCTGAACATGAGCAAATTATTCCTCCGTTCGATTTTTATTGGAGCAAGAATTGCTTTTGCTTCTGGAGAATCTGAATCAAACTCAGATGAGCTGCTTTGATCCTCTACTTCCTTCGGAACAGCAGAACCAAGTCTATCAGTAAATTGGTGTTCTTTCCATTTTATCCATGACTAAAAATGGAAAACTTTTGATTTTGAGGTTGTCTCCAGTGAGCACTGAGACAATAACAAATGGTAGTGCATCAAGAGCGGCGATGATACCCGCTTTTTTCTTCTTAATGTTTTTTATAATACTGTAAAAACGCTACGATTGTCACCTTGGCAGAATATAAACTAAAGAGCTTATATCTCCCTCGCCCAAAAAAACCTGGCCAAGTTATTAATCATGGTACTATGCGGTATTCCGTAGTGATAGTTTTCGGTGAGCGAATTATCAGTCTGATCTTCTTTTATGAAATAAACATTTTGAGAAAGTCTCATCAACAAATCAAAAGGGTTATTCCCTGAGAAAAAAGTTGTTTTAATATACTTAGCTATGCCTTTGAAAGATATCATGTTTTATGACTGCTTGTTTATTTAATTTTAATTTACAACAGACTCAGTCTGACTTTGGATCAAACCAGAGAGTATTAGCTCCTTACCAGACTTGGCAAAAAAAGCTACCCAAAATCTGATTCAAACGCTTAATTATTAATCGAAACAACGGCATTGTCCCCTCAAACCCTGATTTTTTTGTGAGACCCTTCTTTTCTCTGTACGTGTCTGATCAAGAATAATACATCTGAATCATGAAGAATCTGCCTTTCGCTCCATTTCTGTCTATCATCGATAGAGATAACGAATTGATCGAGAAAGAAATACAAAGCAAAGGTAGGATTATTTCTTGTTCAAGCAACCACGAAATTAAACCATTGTTTTAATAGTATTATAGATTTGTTTTGGTCCTCCTAATAAGTTTAGATCAAAAAGAAACAAAATCATCATACTTTTGCAATTGCATGATGATGGATTTTTTTCTCGAAATTTCGACTACTAGGCCTCACTAACGACTTAGAAATCTCATGCTGCCTATCCACAAATTTTTTCGGACTGAAATTGCCTGAGCACAATCAATAATTGTCGCACTCGCTGTCAAAGCATATATCACTTCGATCATAGCCCTCATGCTCGATCTCAGGCGTTTTCTTCAAATGGTCGTGAAAATAGCTTCTCATCAGTTTTGAAGAATTCATCGTTGTTGGCTAAATAGTTTATTATTTCTTTATGAGCTTGCAAAACTTGCTCTCTGTTTAGCTTCTTTGCGAAACGCACTAATTAGATGGAAACATATTGAATACTAAGTAGCTACTTCAACAAAAGCACTGTCATCCGCTGCATCTCAATAAAAAAAATATTTCTCTTTTCTCAATAAAGTTTTTTCTGCAAATGAGCATTGACCCTACATACATAACTGATTCTAATGTAATCATTCATAAATGTTTACATGCTACCAGACTATATCAAACATGTTTAATCATTGAAATATTCCGAATTGACTTTCATAAGGGATTTCTGAAGGTCATTTTGCAAGGTGATGAATTCTTCTTCGCTTAAAATACCTAGTCATTATATATAATTAGATCAACTTTATCATCATGCAGTGTACTTCTATCACGAGACGCACTAATATAGTCCTCTTGCTCAACGCCGAATTTTTTATTCAGATGGTCTTGGTAGTATCTCACGACTAACTCATTCGGGTTAAATCCAAGCTTCATTTCCTCCTATTTAAATTAGAACGTTTCTTATTCAATTCAAAAGTCAATGCCTTACCAAAAAATCAATGATCTCTTGGAACAATTCACCATTGCTTTCTAAAAAGTTGCCTATTTCTTTATAAATCTCCAAAACCTGCTCTTTGGTCAGCTTTTTTGTGGGAGGAATCGACACTCTAGCCTTAAGTTAGATGCAAAATACATTAAAATGATAATTACGCTAGATTTAAGATCGTCCTTTGCATTTCCATAAGCAATTCTTGTCTTTTGTTGAGAAGCAGACTCAATCGGCTGTTTGAAACGTCCTTTTCGTTCACATTAAGGAGCTTCAAAATTTGTCTCTCTGTATTCTCAAACAGCTCTGATGCCTGCTGCTCATATATTTGCAGACTCCTTACATGGCCTTCAACGGTAGTGGCTTGTCTCCTTCCTGAAACATAGTCGCATAAAGCATCTGGTAATGAAGACAAATTACGTTTTCTATCTTCCCGTACTAATACCGCGTAATCTTCTTTTTCAAATACATATATCGCAGCATATACTTGTTTAAAGAACTCTATTGGCAGCAGATTGTTCACACGTTCGACTTTAATTGAAGCAAGCGCTTTTGCTTTTTCAGGGTCTAAATTTTGTTCAGCAGCATTGGATTTTCCAGTTGAAGTGTTTGAATTTTCTGTTTGTTTTGGCGAAGATTTCTGGTTTGAGAAAAATAGCATTGAATCGTTGATTTGCTGATGATTGACATTCTGACCCTCTGTAGCTAAAGATGGGATGCTGCTGCTTCTAATATCGAGGTTGCCACCACACAGCATGGTTAGAATAAGTGATGGTACTGCATCAAGGTAGCCAAAAGTTTCTGATTTCTTATCTTTAAGGAATTTTATGAAGTTTTGATAATATTTTTGCTCAGGTGTAATTTCAGTTTGCTGTCCCTTGGAGTAGGCTGCTGAAGTCGTTTGCTTCCAGAGTCCAGAAATATTTTGCTTGGAGAAAGTAGCTGATTTGAGATATTTTGTGAAGCCTCTAAAAGGTATCATTTTTACAATACTTCTGCAGATAATTAATTTTTTAAAAACTAACAGTGATGTCGTTGAGACAGTCTTACACTGAAGGTTTGAACACAAAAAGCTTTGAGTTTTTCGTGGCTTTCCTCATTGGTGAAAGAATGCGAACTGGACAACTGTAGAATCGGTATATCATCACTTAATTGTAACGAATCCGTCGATATCAAGTTTCATTGCTATCCGATTAATAAAGTTTTACTTTCACTGAAAGTCAACGCGCGCAGCAATAAAGTAGGGGAGTATTAGTCAGACTAATAATTTGCAAGTGTGCAATCGTTGAATTGAAACTAGGCATGCATGAATGATTTCTGATAACACCTATTCAACTGGGCATCGAAAGCTTTTGGCTCATCTCTCAAGCTATTGGTCGAATAATCCTTCATCTGTTGCAGGGATGAGAACTTGAATTAAATCCTTGGAAATTACGGGAAATGAATAACTCGAGAATTTTGTAATGAATCAACTGACTTGAAATAAGCGGAGTTTTTCCAAAAGGCCCCTCTATAAAGGCTTAATTAGTGAAAGCGGGAGAGATTCAAGAATTGAATGCCTTTTCCGTGTGGCATCTTTGAGCTATTTATGGTGGCCAACACGTAAACCCATCTGAATAATCTCACTTGGACAGGCAGTTTTATTTTGAAAACAATCAATCACCCCCATCTAGATGGATCCCAAACTATCCATCATCAGTTTGGGATAATTTAGCCCACTTTACTTTGATTATTCACATAAACATATATATATTTGCAAATATGAGTTTTTCATAGGTAGAGTCGAAGCTAACTAATATAAATAAGCATGTATTCAAGGGACAGCACGTTATTAGAAACCTAAGGACAGCTCTTGAAAGCTCATCTCTTAGCGTTAACCTGAGCCATGGATAATCCAGAAATCTTCACTTTGGCGACCACCATGGATTGATAGAGGTGAGTTGCTGAGACAAAACCCTCTCGAAGCTAAACTTTCATCGATACTTGATCGGTTTGCCGACGCCCTTAGTCACCACTCACAAATTGTATATAGCGCTCGAGAGTGTATGGATCAGGATATAACAACAGGCATCCGTTGGGCCTAATCCACAAACAATGGGACGCCATATCAATTTTGGAGGAGCCAAGGCGTTAGTTCACATAGACCCGCAAACTTAGCAGATCCTACTCCAATTTTCAAAAATGTAAATAATTAATTTCAATTTATAAACTGGTTAGCATGATTCGGATTATATCTTCTCAAAGCACTTACTTCGCTCAAAATGTTTAAGCTTCCAGAAAATCATATTCAATCAAACCAACGGTGCAATTACGGGTGCTCTCTCTCACCCAAAGAGATCCAACGCTAGTGAGTTTATGGCTAATTCTGGCTTTGAATGATAAAAAGTATGAAATGAGAGAGAGAATAATTAATCCCAACGAGCGAGAAACAAATTAGAAAGCTGCTGCAAAAAGTCTTTGAATTCGCTTTGCATTTGCGAATTGAAGGCTCTATTTTTAGTAAACTTTAATTAGTTCGGAAGAATATACCCTTCGTAATATTTATAAATCGCTCCTTGAAAAAATAAGTTCCCAAATCAGTCATTTCAGAGTCTTAGAGACCATATAATGTAACTTCATTAGTGAGTAGTTGAGTGATCGTGGACAGTTGAGAGCAAAGACTGCTGCAGTAGTAGGCTCGCTGATGATATTTGATGGAATTATTCGAAATTTAGCGACGTAATAGTTGGTCGTTAAACCAAAGTGAATCAAAGACCCAAAGATGCCTAAATAAATGAATCAAATGTGCCAAAAGAAATGGATCCAAAATAATTATGAATACTGCTGTTGATAGCATAGATCTCATATCAAAGAAGGCATTATTAATCAAGAGAAAGGCGCTCAGCACCTTCTTCACCCGTTGAGATCATTGATCGATTTTCCAATGTGACAAAACATCGTTACAACAGAGGAAAAAAACTCCGTTGCGCCCTTCGTGGATTAATTCTGTCGGGAATCTTTTTTCAGAAAGGAGTAACTTATTTGTTAACTATGCAAACCTCCGAAATTGAATGAACGGTAATACAGTTCCGAAACGAGATCGATATTAGCGCGTTAATCAATTTTAGGAGTTATTTTGTATTTGGTTTCTATCTAACTAATGGAGTTTGATATATTAGAAGAAACATTTTTTCAAATTGTAATCAATCCAATGAAAAGTAATATTCCCAATTTTAATGAGAGATTTTGGAGATCAAAGCGGAAACGGGCGATATTACGTCGTTTTTGTAACAGAACATCGGTCCAATCGGTCTTTTCTTTGATTAATATGTGACTTTGGCTACCATATTAAATTTGAAAGTCTATATGCATTTCTATCAAATTATTTCGGGTCTCTTTCTTAAATTTTTGGGTTCTTAATTTTATCAGCGTCCCTTCGGAAATTTACTAAACTGGGTGTTAAGAAGAAGAAAAAGCCGAAAAGACCTAATTTACAGGCATTATGAGCTTGGAATCTCATACTAAAACTTGCATTTACCTCAAAAAGAGAAGAAATAACAATAATTGAATGCTGAAGGCTTCACTAATACAACCAATTATGCTTGAATAGGAAATTTATCGAAATGATTTGAAGATGCCTGATTTTCTATCTCTTTTTTTAAATCATTGTGCAGAAAAACGACTTTGATGAGCCATTTCAAGCAAGGCAATTAAATGTAACTATATGGCATGTACACGATCCGATGCTACGTATAATAGGGGCAGTCATGATATTCTTCTATTTCTAAAAGGAGTAGTAGCGCCCTTTTTATGTATAATAAAAATATGCTCTCAAATCATTTTCAGTTGTTTATTCTGTTGAGAAACAGCGAAATGACTAACTCTTCTAATAAATGATTAAAATGAATATGCGAACAACCGTTGTGACTAAGGATCCATTGAAGTGATTAAATATTTTCTCCCACTTTCTTGCATTTTAGACAAGTAGCTCACAGTCCACATTTTTTAATGGTTTCGTTTTTTTTGTAGACGCCGACACATAATTAAAGTTTAAACTCCAAAAAAAAACGATAGAAATATAACCACGCGTTTGTTCATCGATACAATTATGTAGGTGTTCTCTGTCAGTTTGCTGGACATTAAATAGTGAATCATTTTTTCAATGTTGTCCATTAGTTATGAGAAATTCTGGTTTGCTTACTTATTAATTGAATAGACCATACCCTTTTTCATTTTTTCTTTGTGAAAATGAGCTAATTGAGTTATTTCTTCCTTTCCCTGCATAATGAAAAATTTCGACAGATGAACTCAAGAAAATGAAAAAAGGAGTGCATTCCTCTTTGGTGCTTTGATCGAATCAATGCTCCTCTCGCGAACTCATCCAGTGGAACTCCATGAGAAAATTCCATCATTGGAATTAATTTAGCATCGTTGCTTTTTGCAAGTGAGAGAAAAATTTCGTTCAGGGAATTTTCACATCAGATGCGGGATGAAATCCATAAAGAAACTGATGTCGTATTTCATCTTATGCATATGGCTCGTTTTTCTATCATTGATGACTGAATCTGAAAATCCTTGTTCCCATTGCCTTGAAAGCAAAGCAAGATCAAGCATCAAAACCGGAAGAAGTCGCTTGAGCCTTCTATTCAGCCAATATAAGTGTATGATTAGGGTTGATGCTATGATTCTGCCTTTATTATTATTTTAACTCTCTCTGGAGAAAACGAAGGCCTCGAATAGTTTGTTCATAACTGGAGTAATGCCTTTGATCCTGCGATGACGAATCCAAATGCAAGGTTTGTATCAGATGGAGAGCATGTCAGCTAATGAGATATTTCCATTTTTCATCATACAATCTTCAATAGAATGAGCACGAGATTTTTCTTTATAACTTCGATGTAAATTCGATTGCGTAGGGTCCTGAAGAGTCGATGAACAATTAATTGCTAATCATTGATCATAGTGGTCTGTTTGATCTCAACTTTAGCTCTTTAGTTATAGTCAGCTGTATTCTGAGCTGACTAATCTCTGTTGGCAGTTAATGCCTGAATTATAGTTTGTGATGGAAGACTACTCTGCTAAGAGGGATATGAATTCATTCACATTCAAACTAACAAGTGAACGTTTTAGTGTCTAAGGGCTTAAGTATTGTATGGTAACCTAGATTCACAATCATTCGCAATCAAATTTCCCAGAGATTAAATTAACCTTGTTGGAACCAACACTCCTGCAGGGACAAACTATTCCATAGAAGCCTTGGGGACTTGCTTTGAATGCCCCTAGTTACCACACACAAATTGAATATGGCGTTCGAGAAGGTATGTATTGAGAGATAAAACGTCAACACGGTGGTAGATCAATACATAACGAAGGGGACGCCATATCAATTTTGGAGGAGTACGGGTATTTCTTCATAGAACTTGGTTTGGAGATGATCGGTATTCTTGCTCAGAGAAAAAAATTGTATTAATTTATAAATTTCGAAGCAAGTTCAGATTTATAATTGTCAGTTCACATTGAAGAAGAAGCTTCAAAATTCGAATAAAACAGTTCTGTCCTCTGAGTGATGTCTATAGAAGCTGGCTCTTAACCTGAGCCTTCCAAGATCCATGGGAATTTAATAGCCCGCCCTCTCTCCTTGTTTGCTTTCATTTTGTTTCACAGCCCTTAATGGAAAAAACTCTCTTTAATTAAAGAGAAATTTACCCATTTTAAGATACTGACCAACGTTTGACTCAGAATATAGAATCGAGGAGTTTCAAGCAACTACCTCAGTATGAACTGAGAACGAGCTATAATACGATCGTGCGAGAGAAAGAAATCCATACAGCTAATTTATTTTTTTGTTGTTTTTTCTTTCTTTGCTTGAAAAATGTTAATTAAATTTTACTGAGGAAAAAAGGGGTTTATATGTGTCTGTTTTCATTACACATGTTCCTTTATCTTTGCAATGCCTATTGTATAAATCCAATACGTATAAGATTAAATATTTCTCTTTTGTTGAAAATGCTAGTCCATCCGTAAATCTTGAATCAGAATTGGCAGTACTGGAATGTGCAAAAAAAAATTATTCGTGAAAGTTTAGGAACATCATACCAGCAATTAGCTAGACGGATGTAACTAAAATGATCTCTTGAGATCTTAGCTCGATCACTTCTTTTTCGTTTCATTTTTAATACTATTAACAAAATTTAATCACACAATGAGAATAGGCCTTGGAGTATTGTTGGAGCCATACATCAAATGAAAAGCTGACTTAGCTATTCCCTTCGAAAAAACATCAAGTGATGTGAATTCAGCAATTCTCGGGGAGAAATTGCTTCTATTGATGGTAAATACTGCTAATGGGTCCAAAAAACTATCAATCTTTAGTGATAAGTTTGCCAAAGATCAGCTTTTTCTAGTTGTTTGATATTTTAACTCTTATAGTGGGATAGATTTCAAAATTCAGTAGAGTAGATTGCTTGAATTTTGAATTAAATGATCTGATTTTTATTGTTGTAAGTATTTGCTTTTAAAAAATTTATATGTTAGTTGATAAGGGAGGAAGCCTTGCAAATATCGTTAAAGCTTGCATACGTTCAACAACACAATATGTTCCACCTGAACAAACCACTATTAAGTTGAGCTGCTTTTTCAAATACGCTCCAAACATGATTAAATATTGTGGTTACAAATAAATAACAAGGGCACATCTTCCTAGATAACCTATTTAAACACCTGTTTTGTCGATCCAAGCCTGACTCAGCCTGGTGATGAGTTCGCTGAGGCTGAATCTGCTTCTCCAATCTCTTTTATAAGAAGCAGCAAATTTTCCGTCATCATTACAGTTAATTTCGAATTTATTTATTTAATCAGCATCCATCCCTTCGGATAGCCTGTTTTCATTTCTTTGAATGTCAGCAAGAATGCTTTATTCTCAACTTCTGATAAATTTAGACCATTATTTGTATTGTAACTGGCGAATTTTAGCATCTTTATGGCTTCATTCCTTTGGGAGATTGTGTAATTTAAAGTTTACTCCATTTTTATTAAAAATGATTCTTCATGAGATAGGATAAATATAGAAGCGCTGGGTTACTCACCTTTTGTGGCTGAATGTACCTAGCTGCATCGATTCCTGCTCAGTGTTTTCTTTTGTTTCGGTTAGAGTGAATTGTGCTAATGGAAAATCTCGCACCCAGTGCAATTTATTTTGACACTTGACTCTGATAACGGAAAATCTGGGTAAATATTTTAAGGCAACTGAATTGTAGAAGATTCTTTTTAAATTTGCAACATATGATTAAAAGCCTCACGAGTATTGAACCCTGAAAAACCAAAAAAGTGTTTAAGTTCATGTTCGTTTTCTCTCACTTGAGGACCATGCTCAGAGTGAACCTGTATTGAAACTCGGCTGGCTCTTTGCTAGCAATAGATCATATTCATAGTGATCAACACAAAAGGAAACGCAGCTTAAGCTATTATTAAAAGCGGGAGCCCTAAACGAAATATTACCAAATTGATAACTGTCGAGAGCTTAGAAACAAAGAACTCAATGGAGGTTTTGAAGGGTTGCTTTATTACCAATCATTATGAATTAGAAAATAGTAATTCGGTGCCTTTAAATGCTCCTCATGGTAACATATTATACATTTGCTGATCAAAACTGAATCACAATGGATCAAGACTGAGAACTTTCCTCCGGAGCCAATTACGTGTTTATTAATCTGAATTGTATTTCGAATTTTAAGCTGTAATTCACATTATTAAACAATAACACTGAGCATGTGAAAGCAACTTCAATAACGCGTCTTGAGTGAATAGGAATCTCGACTTACTACTTTCGAAACTTTATTATGTTGAAAATTGAAATTTCACTAAAATATCTCCCTGTATAAAAGAGTTAGCTGTGGGGTTTATAGCGAATCACCACGGCCCATCAATCTTCAATAGATTTGCAAAAGAAGAACGAGTTTAAAGTCTGCAACTAATAGCCGCATCATTTTACTACTTATAGCAGAAGTTCTCTTTTCATATACTCCACGAAATATGTATTTGCTTTGGCCATCTCCATTTATAAAAAGGGATATTATCATGATGTCCTCAATTAGACATAAATATTGAAAGGATACGCGAGTCCGTGTACTGCTCTACGATGATATCAGCTGCTAAACGATGTTTATGGTCTATTGTGAATTATTTCGATACTTTTCTTTGTCTTATGCCCGAAATTTCAATAATGTTTCTTCCCAAAAGCGCTTAGAGGGTAAATTAGGAACCACGCATGTGAATCTCTCTAACTTGACTGCCTCTGTGATAATTTTTTATCAGTTAGCGTCAGCCTCAGGTTGCGACGTCCTTTTGTTAGAAATTTGAGATCCCTGCTGTTATGGATGCATAAATTCAAGTATTTTCAAATCTAACGGAAAAGTAAGGTGCTCTAAGCTCTAAAAAGAAAGGAACTCAATTAATACCCTCACTTTTACTCAATGAAAATCCTTAACAGCATTAATTTGATTCTATCTCATCGAATTCTGGCTTGCTAATCCACCTAACAGCAACATATATGCAAACAGACATTGTTCATTGCTGCTTCCTTGGTCTGGCTGCCATACTCATTTGGATTTTGGATGAATGAGATTTGTAATCAAAAAGTTAAATTTGAATTCTCAATTATCTCCATGTCAATACTGTCAAATTATCGAAATATTCTCAGATAAGAAAAAGTTCGATATTTTGATAAATCACGTCGTCGTAGCTTTATCAAAAATTCGATTTTTCTGTGAATCTGATTAAGAATAGCTTATTCTTGAAGAAAGAAACTTTCCGCACTTTATCCAAATTTAATTAGACTAAATCGAAAGAACCACCAATTTAAAATATTGGGTGTTTAATGTTATTCTAAAAGCATTTCAAGCTTGACAGAAATTCCAAAATAAGTGTTTTGAAGTGAACATCGATCTGCAAGGCTCTGAATAATGCTGCTCACCAAATGACCCACCCGACTTTCTCTTTGCTTCTATCTGTGATAATTCGCCTCTCTTTTTTTTGGATAGCATTGGATTATTTTGAAAGTTGTATCGGTTTCCTGGAATTCTTGAAAAACTTCCTCATAGATAGCTTTGCTGGTTGACTAAATAAACTTATTTCACTCAGAAAGAGGGAGTTAGCCATGTATCGAGCTATTTTTATTTAATTGTTAGGCCAGCTTACTATAATTTCGTAATAAGCAAAGTCGTAGTGATTTTTTTACAGGCAGCTTTTTCGATAAAGCTCGTTCATATTACCTCTTTGACTTGAGAATCGGTCAATGATTGACTGCGATTAGTCTGATGCACATAGAATTGAAATAAGATAGCAGAGACATAATTTCTTTCTGCTCATTATCAAAAAATTCCATACTCAGGGCGCCTTGGAAGTGTTTCATCAGCAGAGAATTTCAATAAATTAAAGTTATGAAGCAAAATGGTTCAATATTTGTTGAATAGCATACTTTTCTATATGGAACTTTGGTATATGGCCTGGAGGGTTCCAAATGACTTCACTAATTGTTTTGTTAGCTGCATGGAATATTTCTCTATTGAAAAGTTATCAGCAGCTGATGTTTATTTCGTCTTCGCTACAGACAGAGAGAAAGTTCAAAAATTAACTTTGAAATCCTCTCAGTGACTCAGCGAACTCTTACAATCCTGAGATCCAAAATTAGTCTTCTTAGTTTGGTGTGGAGAAATTAAGATTCATACTTGCTTACAAAGTCAAGATAGTTGCGCAAATCGGGAGGTTTGAGCATCTAACTCCTGTTTTTCTCAATACTGATGGACCTCCATAAAGTTGATTTGAAATTACCACGATTTTTCAATGGGCGAGTCCACTTCGATAATGATCTCCTGCCTTCTTTGAAAGAGCTTGTGATTCCAAATATTTACTATTTCGGTGATTATTTGAGTAGTAGCCTCCTTGAAATAAGTCCCTATTTGATTCGAGTTAATTTTTTCAAAAGATCCGTCCGCTACGTCATGAGAGAAGCAATTAAAGGCTAATAAACCCTTTCTTAAATGTATTAACGAAACATAAAAGATCATTTGATTTATTCTGCTATCATCCTTAATAATGCAATGATACAACTTCTTCTCGTTTATCAATAAATACTGGACTAGGGCACTAATAACAGCCTCGAGAGAGATTACATTCCATAGATAGACCAAAACAGCTGTTTCTTGTCGTTTCTCCGCCAGTATGAAGCCTTCTATTGTTCATACCTCCAGCAGGCTCGGATTTGAGGCAAGTCACCACTGAAAAATTGAATGTGGCGTTCGGAAGTCTATGACTGAATAGATAACAATGAATCCATAAATGAACTCACTGTGATTCAATCCATTAGCCAATGGGACGCCATATCAATTTTGGAGGCAGCAAGTCTTCATTTCCAAAAGTTTCGCCATGTAATGCTTCGAGTGTCTTGCAGAGGTTCAAAAAATTTTTTTGATTGAAAAAATTAATTATAAACCAAACAACAAAGCCCCAATTTATAACCTCAGATATGAACTCCTTTTAGCGAAACACTTTCCACTTATAAGTCAAAGAAAAGAGGACCTTTCCCATATGCCTCGCAGCTTTCAAGAGGACTGAAACTGTCAGTCAATTTTTTGATTCAAATGCGATTGAATTATAATTTCATTAAAGTTAGTTCTCAGCGCTAAATTCGTTGGATGGTCGAAGGTTGGGGTAGGTCTTCCGTGTATCTTCGCCTGAGAGCACAAAAAGATGGTTTACATAATATCTCGATATGGAATAATTTGAGATGATCCAAGGGTAGAGTACTTCTGTATGGCGGCGTCCAGTGTGAATCGCGCTTGCGGATTTGCAAAAGCTGTCGAAGCAGATTAATTTGATTCATGCCCCGACAATAGCAATCCAAATCAGAAATCATAATTTGAAAGACACATCGAGTGCTCGGTCTGTCGAGTGAACTCACTTCAGCTGTCATGGCTACACAATCCTGAGTTAAGTAATATATACATGGGCTGGTCGGCCACGTTTTTGACCCAGAATTGGTTTTGTTTTTCGTCATGATGGAAAATAAGCAGCAATACTTCGAAAGAGAAATTACGTGATTCTGAAGTCGCTAAAGGAAGACCATCAAATGGATATCTAGATCCTCTTTGATTTCTACACAATTATAGAAGGAGGTTCTTAATGAAATTTAGCCCAAAAAAAAGGGGGCATGCTGATTTTAATTTCAGTGCTTTTAAAAATCTCTCAATTAAAATTTCACTGCCGCGGTGGAGGTCAGCAAGGCCGTTCAACAGCCAATACCCTGTTACTCCGAGGAAATCGTATTTAAACAATTTCCCTTATTTTTTTATTTTTTTTTTGGTTCTTCCCAAAATGCGATTTAAGAACATTATTTTCATTTTGTTGCTAAATTTGCCTGTTGGATGAGTTCTTGAGGACTGTTCTCTTTAAATGGGATGTATATGGATGTATATTGAATAAGTCAGCATATTAGCAGCAACGTATTTTCGAATTGGAAGTTTTATTGTGAGACATTAAAAATCCATCTGGCTACTTTTATTGTGGAGTTAGTCGTCAAAGACTGCAACACCTAGCAGTTACTCTTGAAATAGGTATTATGAGTAGTCCTTTGGGTAATGTGTTCCCACCCTAAAAATCTACCTCGGAGTCATCACGAAGCAAGAGAAAGTTTTTTCGAAACTCTCGAGGAAAAAAGAAGAATATTATGTTTGGATATTGTAATTTGGTTTTAATCTTCCTGCGCTAGCTTTTGAAACGAAAGCTTAATGAATAATGCGATTACTAAGCCCTTTATTTGCAGATTGATCGGTTTTTTTGCTCTGATCAAATGAATTCTAAAAATCCTTCTTCATTAACAAGAGTTTTATCTTTTATTATATCAAGAAAACCGAAAAACCTTATGCTCAAAACTTTTTTTGAATTGCACTTGTTCAATTATCTTCAACGTTGGAGAAGCCTTATTCTCAAATGCAAATCATTATAAGTCCTTTCTCTTAAACTTTTCATGTATATTCAATCAACAATTCGTAAATTTTGCTGTTTGAGAAAAATAACAGCTGACTTTTATTAAATAAGGAAAATCACTAAGCAACATATCGTTCGTAAAAAAAAAAAATGAGTTACAAAACCGCAATATCAAACTATCCTTGCTTATCTTAACAATCTCACGTCACTGAGCTACAAACCAGCCAATTTGTTTGAAAGTATCGAAAATTCTGGTGTCTTTCATATTTGAAATTTCATCACAAACCTGAAATTTTAATAGAAAAAACTAATCGCAATAAACTAATTAAAAACAAAAAACCTTCGGTTCTTTTCATCAGCATTGGTGTAGGCACTTTTCTTTTTGGTAGTTTAACCTTGATTGATGCTTCATTGATGAGTTTCTACTGGTGCCTGATAGAACCCTTTGATAAAGTTCCTCAATTCAGTGCTGAAGATGATTTCTGACGAGGAAATGACTTCTATTTGCGTTTTTTTAATTTCTGCGACGAAAAAAATTAGCGCCTCTGTTGCTCTTTTACAGGCAATTATTGAAATAGAAAGGTTGTAGCAGCTATTCACTTTACCAAGGGTTTTCTATAAGCAAATCTCTTGTTTGTCTTGCTGTAATTTAAGTTGGCGAGCAAAAAGCAATTGAAAAGTTCTGCTACATTATATTTAGTCTTGACAGCACTATCAAGCGCCTAGCTAACTTTTTTTGGGTTCTAATCGATGGTACCACCAAAGTTATCAAGCAAGCTACATAGGGACACCTTAGGAAACATCACTCTAGACGTCTACTTAGACATTTCAAAGATACAATATGACGCTAATCACATGGTGCTTCTTTCGGTATGCTATGCCAGAGAAATAAACCCTAAAAACATTTTTTTTTTGTGGATGTTAGTGGGTGTTTTGATTTCGATTAATTGTCCATTATCATGCATGATCGATCATTGCTGTGTGTAAATTTTGGTTCGGCAATGTTTTTTGTTCTCTTGACACTCACCATTAATTCCAGACAAACAATGGAAACTCTTACCTTCGCAACATCTGAAACAATTTTCTAATAGCTTTACTTATGGTTATCGATGTGAATTATTCTACGGTAATATATCTTTAGTCTCTTTTTTTTTGGTTTATATGGGTTCGGTGAATATGGAAATCTAGTCAAAGTTACCCGTATTTTGTAAAGCATAAGTGCTTCATATAGAGAGTTATTGGCGCACCCCGTATAAATTATGGCAATTCGATTTTACAAGTTTGCTTAATGTGTTTGTTAATGATGTTAGCATCGATTTGGAAGAATTGACTCAACGAATTATTTCTGAGGCAATCATGACAAATAAATGTTCATGGGTGCCAGTCATTACTTTATATCTCAAACAGACTTCATCGCTCTTGTGAAATGAAAATATTCCATGAGTTTGTCTTCAAAAAACTATTAGCCATATTCTTGGTTGAGATTAAATAAGTATATTTGCTATCAGTGATGCTCCCAACGAAGAGAACTTTATGAAGGGGATTTGGCATTTGGCTCACATCATAAGAATTCTTTTTCGAAAATCGGTACTTTTGAAATCTCTGATGCTTCCAAATACGTCTCTGATCAAACTATAAAGGTAGATCACATCAACATGAACGAATTTAGCAGCAACTGATTAATTGCTGTGGATTTGGGTTAGTTGAGCAATGTACAATGATTAGTTTGTCTTCCAAGATCTCATATAAGAGTAGTTCACTCAAAGTAAGATACCCACGTTGATATATGGAAAGATTAATCATGAACAAATGAAAGGACTTACAATTTTTCGGTATCAACTTTAACATTTCTCATTAAAACAATCGGTTCCACATTTACTTAATTATTTCTCTTCTTTCGACCAAATGCTTCTATCCCTCGGGAGTAACACACACTTATCAAGAAAAAAATTCTTAGTCTATTTGAACCGATCGTTCAGTCATTACGTACAAGGTAGATATATATCTAATTACACATAAAAAGCTATAGAATTAGGAAAATGGATGCTTTTGTAAATGGAGGTAGTTTTATCTCCTTGTAATTTTTCCAAAATCGAGATTTATATATCCCATGAAAATTGCTTTGTTTTATAGTCTGATTCATCATTCACAAGTTCTCGCACAGGAATTGGAATCCAAACAATATCTCTTTCGTCGAAAGGTTTATTCTTATTCCCACAATATCCAAATGCTGTAGCTCCGTCTTTTCTCCAGCACTCAAAGCCTTGAATTTCCCTTTGACTTTTCCACCGTAATTAAAAATATTCCCATAGCTGTGATTTTTGAGAACGTATGATTTATTCGGACTCTCATCTTGCAGCGTAAAATGAGTAGTGAACTTCTTCTTCTCAGGTTGCTTTTCTATCGAGTTATCGGGGGAATCAAGCAGTATAGTCCCTGACTCCGAAATATTTGAATGAGAGGGAAACGAATCCGATTCAGCTATTATCGCGTCGTTTTTCTGCGAAAAGATGGCCTGCCTGTAGCCGAATATTGCGGCATGCTCTCTTGAAATTCTACCCAACAACGCCTCCGGAAGGAAGTCGAAGCTCATCCTCTCGATTTTATACTCAACGAAATCTCTTTCCCAATTCACGTTTTTGGAAAGGAGGCGTTCTTCGGAGCTGATATTAGCAAAATACTCCGGATGGTAGATGAAATTTAATTTAAATGCAACATTGCTTCCTTGATAATCCGAATAAGCCGTCTCCTCGATAAACATGGGAGATTTCTTATTAAATAAAGGCTGAGAAGGCTGAGTTTTCATTGGTAGCATCGACATTGGTATCACTGACTGACTCATGTGGTTGCTCTGGTCATAAGGTTTTAAGAAATCAGATTTTCCTGTTTGTGGATAAGATTTCGTTTCTTTCTTGATCCTTTTGCGAGCAGAATCAATCTGTGATTCACTCCGAAAGCTATCGTCGTCCAGATCAGTGCTACTCGAGTCCATTTTGGAGTCTTCATTTACGATTTTTGTTGTTTTATTGGCTTTAGTGCTGTATAATACGGTAATGAGGTTCAGACTTTGCATGAGATGCTCGTTTTTCTTTCTGAGTTTCTGAATATCGGAGCCTGGAAGGAAGTTCGTGATGTTTCTGAACCTATGCGTTTAAAATTAGAGATCGGCGCGTTGGAATTTGTGAGTTACCAGCTTTTGTTGTGGAATAGTCTTTTGATGGTGTCTCTGGATTCAATCAAATCGGAGAATATTTTCTCGAACAGGTTGGCGGTTAAACTAGAGGGAGTTGTGAGATTTGAGGGAATAAGTTTCAAATCTGCTACTTTTTTTCGTCAAGGTTCTTCACACTTTGGCGCAAGGTCTCCAGAGTGCAAGCAAAGGCGTTCATGTCTTCGGTGTAGTCGCTGGAGCCTTCATGGATAAGTTGGAGGATTGTATCGATCGTTTCGACAATAGGCATTTATGGTAAGCCTATGCAGAGGTGTTAAAAAGTGGGTTTATTGGGTTTGAAAATTTATTTATTATATTACTACTGCTATCAGAAAAATTCGCAAAGCAGTTTTTTAATGACCGAAACGCTCTGATCTCAACGAACTAGATCCTCTAGAGAAGGCTTTGTAATTGAGAATCAAGGGAGAGGGTTATCGGTAACTAATGGCGTTGGTTACTGCTCTGAAATTGGGAAACGGTAGGAAATCTCTGATAAAATGGAGCAGCAAAGTTGACTAAAGCCGTCAAAATAAATGATAAAATTAATCTGTTTCAACGCTGGCTGTAGAACCTTGATGAGTCTCAGAGATGCTTTGATTGAGTATTGGATTTTCGATCTAAAATAAGCTCAAATGAAGCATGAAAGCTGTTCAGGTCTGTGACTGGTGGAAGCAGATAGCCTGATCTCTCTCTGATTTCTCCGGTTCCCAATTGTTTCACTTCGCTCAATTACTTAAATTAATGAAACGCCAGAGAAAAATGTGAAGTTGTAAACTCTCTTAAGTGCATCAATTCTTAGAAATTGACTTAACTCCTCATAATTAATAAGGAAAATAATAACAGATAGTCTTTCTTCGATATGATGATGTGATGAATAGCCCCATTACATTCTAATTAACAGAGATTTTGAATTCGATTAAACCAATGAGATGTGTGCTGCTCGGTATGTTTGCTGAAAATCTGTAAATTGAGCTTTGTGAATACATAGGCGTTTTTGGATGATGATGGTGAAAGACCTTCCGATTGTATTGTATTCGAGATGAAGAGTAGGAAAATTAGGAGAGACACATTCCATTGATTTATTTGAGTTTCCTCCGATCTAATAACTCTCAATTTTTTGTCCTTTTCGATGCAATTTAAACTTTTAGTCTTTGGTAATTGAGCAGATAAAAAGTAAAAAAATTTTAGCTTTCTAACAAATTTCCACAGCTAATTTCTTCACCAGATGGAGTATGCACTGATATTTCAATAAATACTAGGATTTTCGTACATAAATTTTTCACAAACAAAAAAAAACCCTTATAATCATCCGTTGATTTTGTTTCAAATCACAAACCAACATACAGCGGCTTTTGAATTGTAACAGAAGTTGGAGAGTCTCTACTCAACACTTTCTTTTGAATTGAGCACGCCTTTTTCAAGGACTTTGCGATTTTATACTCACATTTAATCATGTCAAAAGCTTCATGCACCTTCAAGAGCAGATACGTTGATAGCGCAAGATAATGTGCTTGCTCTGGGAGAATTGGACGAGCTCCCCAACTATCCAAGGATGCTTCATAGTCAATCCGACCTCTAAACAGTGTATAAACAAGCTTCTGATAGATCGTATCGATCTGACTTGAGAAAATTTGCGTGACGGGACTTTGAGTCTTTGCATATTCTATCACCGATCGAACGCGGTCGACAACATTGGTCACAGCTTTCAGGTCCTCAGACGAGCAATTCAAGCCTTTTCTTAAGAAAATAGCCAATTGTCTGGCGTCATAGGTGAACAAAATCTTATTTTTAGCAGTTAGCAAAGGCAATAGCATTTCTTTAAACTCTATTTGCAATTTTTTCCAAGCAAAGTCGCCCTCCCTGCTTTTCTCGTTGTTCAACTCTTCGGTATCGATTATAGCGATAAAACTCGCGTTAGAGATCACGAAGTAGTGGAATCGGTATTCTCTGCCTTCAAGAAGACTAATTACGGCCCTCACAGATATTTGAGGGCATTCGGCAAAGCTTTTCAAATAAAAAGCGAGTTCTCTGTCAGAGGCTTTAAACACCTCAACGTCTTCTTTAAAGATGCCGAAGTGCTGGAGAGAAAGGCACTCAGCTTTTATCGAGAATCTCGGACTGAGCTCAGGCAAAAGGGACGGAGTAGAAACTCTTAAAAAGCTAGGAGATCTTTGAATCTTCAAGATCTTTCCATATTTTGACGCAGCAAATTCAGGGCAGGTGTCAACGAGACGATTTATGTACGTTTTTTGTGAAAATAGCAGCAAAACCATCGCAAGTTTATCGATAGAGCTCGAGAACCTCGATACCATATATTTAAAGCAGTCATCTTTGGTTTCGAACTGGCTTTTACTAAACGAAAATAGCACTTTTCTGACTTCAATATACCTCTCTTCGTTATCAGGGTCAGCCAGAATCATTTTAACTGCTGTTTCAAGAGGAATATCGGTGCCGAAGCGATTAAAGTCTTGCGTTAAATAATCTTTGACTTTTGGGTTTGACAGCGTTATTTTAATGGAATCGTCCAAAGAGCAGAGGGAGACAGGCCTGCTTTCGTACCGAGTTGAGAATGTTGAGCATTCTGATAAGTCGTTTAGAGATCTCGGAGTCTTTGAGTCGCCGCGCAGCGTAGTGGGACTTTTCAGCCTCACTGAATGTCGAATTGACCGCAAAACTACACTCATACGGTTCTCGCTGGTGTCCCTCTTAGGATTGAAGATTCGAGGGGTTGGGAGAGTGTTCCTGGTTTTTTCGGATCGTTTGTGTGGGCTATTTCCGATTGTTGGAACGATTCTAAGGCAAGCTAGTTCAGATGAAAGAGAAGCGTCAATCTTACCTCATGGTTTCTTTTCTGATGGAGCCATAGTTGGTGTTTGATGGCGCTTGAAGAAATGACAACAGCATGTTTTTAATAAATTCGTCGGGCCTGAAATTTTGAATATTAAGTTATTTAAATTCAGGGAACAGCTACCTGTAGTGCATTGAGAGAACTATTGGTACTGATTTAATCAGAATTCGAAAAATAAGGAAATTTCTTTCGCGATTAGCTCAGTAATCCCTGCAAAGCGGTCAAAAATATGATAAAAAACTCTGCTCTTTATGACCCTCATACTATTCCTGAAGGATTCGTAAGGAGAGATGTTCAATAGCACTTTCGTGGAAGAATTTCCTTGAAATATTCGTCGCTTGAAAATTTAACTGTCAGTCTTCCTTCATCGTGAAGAAGACTGGGAACTTCTCGAATCCTGTCAGTCACCCAACCTCACTACCAGAAACAAATTAATATGCTTATTTTTCAAATTTCTCTTCTGAAGAAAAAAAAAGAAAGTCTCCTTAGGAACAATATTTTAAATATGCTATCGTGTTCAACTCATTCCAATAATGCCCCAAAAATCATTATTTTCAAAGCAATCTTTTCTTATTTGATGATATTAGCTCGCAGCTAGGGCGAAGCCCTCGTTTCCAGAAAGATTTTTGCGCTCATTCTATTATTCGCTAGGCAAACGGCCTTGCCTTGGTATCTTCAACTTTTAGCCTCGTGAGTTAAATTTAATTCATCATAAAATCCGAAGCTAATTTTCTAAGAAACAAATAAAAAACGATGTCGATCAGATTGCGAAGCCCTAACTCCGCAAAAACTGACTCTCTCAATAAATCTGTTGATAGTGCCACCTCCTTCACCTCAGAACTCTCGGCAGAAGCCAAGAAAAAGAAAGTTCTCACTGTATATAAGCCTCGTGGAGAGAGTCCCGCTGTTGTCCAATCAAAGCCAGCCCTGCAAACTCCAGAACACGATGAAGACTCACCTAGTATCTTTGAAAAACTCCGCGGACACTTGCTCAAAGCCCTCTTTTTCGTTCTTAATGGGATTTTACTCGTTTGTATACTAATATTGCAAGGAATCGGCTTTGTCTTTGCCATTGTTTTTAAAATGATCTTGATAGCTTCTGCTAAGGTAATTAACAATCGATTTGCTCTCACCTGCTCTCTGAATAGCTTGTCGAGCTCAAGAACCGCACAATGCGGGCAAGGAAAAAACGCGCGATTAATCGCTCCGACACGAATCTTCGGTTCTCTCAGCTGAATAAATGGGATAAAGTCTGGGAATATAAGGCAGTTGAAAAACCGTTCACTCTGGTGCTGGCTTTGAATAAATGTCTTATCAAGGCAGCGCAGCAAAGGAATGATAAAACTAAAGAGATTATCACAGTAATAAAGCAGTATATTTTCTTGCTTTTAAACTCGATAAAGGTCGAAAACCTCGATTCTAAGAAAGAAACTTATTATTTCTCAAGAAGACCTCACCTCGAAGAGTTCCTTGATAAGGTATTTGAGCATTTGGATTGGCATTTAGCCCTTCTTTTCTCATCCAGGTGAGCTCGAAGTACAAAGTCGTTGTGTTCACGTCAGCACAACAGTACTTTGCCGACCCGATTTTGGACCTCATTGATAAATATAAACAAATTGATCATAGATACTACCGTGACGTAACGCAATTTTAGCTAATTTGTCTAATTATCCCATGCAAAGTCCTGTGAACGCAGGCAAGAAGGTCTAGTGAAGAAACTGGAAGTCATTGGAGAAGATCCCGAAAAAATTATCGTTGTCGATCACCAAGAAACCCCTGCATGTACATATAAAAGTAAAAGCAATTCTTTAGTTTTCAACACTGAATCGATTTTACCCATCAATCAGAAAATTTAATACTGATAAAGCCATGGCAATTAGAAGAAAAAGATGACGAACTGCTCAAGCTCATGAATTTCCTTATGGCAATACCTTCTAATGTCGGCGACGTCCGTAATATCCTACAACAACAAAACCCTTCTAGTAATGTATTCACATTTTCTTCATAACTTGTGCTAAATTTATTGCACATTGGATGCTTCCTATTAATAACCAAAAACGAAAATAGAGATATATTTATAGCTTAGATAAGTGACGATCCATGAATGGTATTTTACAGCTTAAAGTTAGGACTAGTGATTCTTAGTTTCGTGTATTTGCTACTTGGTTTCTCAGTATTACCAGAATTAAAGGAAAATGTCCGCGTTTCGTCATTCCATTCCATACGAGAAAGCACATCCCTGACAGTCTCGATGTTCTTATGCAATTTTTCTAGTTTCTTCAGCGCTTGATGAGCAGACTTGCTGTCTACATGATCTTCAATAATGTCTTTTTCCAGCGAAGCAGTATATAAATTGATATTTGAGAAATTCTCCAGGCCGCGGTTCGGACTGAGATGCGAGATGAGTAACTTATCGCTGACATGGGTATAGGCCGGTCCAATGGCTGGTTTCACTATGATTTTCTTCTTCAACTTCTCAAGCGCTTTGCCTTCAGAGGACTCTGTGCCTCCATGAGGCTCTTTACGTCTCGCGTCTTTGAATATCTCTCGAATGTTCACCTCCTTCTTCTTGGCAGTCAGCACCTTCCCAGTCTTTGCTTGGGCTAAATTCATCTCTGCCTCAGCGATATTTCGATTTTTCTCGATCCTCTGCATCATTTCGTCATATTCCTTTGGCAGTGGGAGGTCAACCTCTTCGTCGGAGGACGCGTAGGCATTTTCTGCAGCCAAAGACATTATTTCAGTGTGATCCGTTTTTTTCTTTCCTTTCTTAATATCCATGGCGTCTTTCGGTAACTTTCTTAGCGCTCGATCCACTCCCAGTTTCTTCAGCTCAGAACCCTCGATCTCCTCCATTCCAGTCATTGCTCGGAGATGGTAATACATCGCCTTGTCGAGTTTGTTCATGTAGAAATATTGAAGCCCAATTAAATCATAAGCCTTCAATTCGAGATCAGTGTTCCCTACAAACCAAGACATTTGAAGCATCTTGATAAAGTAACTGAGAGCCAGAGTGTGCTTTAATTTTTCTTGGGCGCAGCATCCTAGATTTTTGTACGAGAGGACTTTATTTTCGAAAGAGCGGTGAATATTGCAGAAATGTTTGTGCTGCTTGAAAACATGCTCAGCCTTTTGGATATCACGGCGCTCTCTGCACATTTTCCCCCAGATTTTCAAGCAATGGAGATGTATTTCGGCATTTTGTGATTCTCTGCCCAGCGTGACAAGCTTGCCCATACCTTCGTCGAGAGTCCGCTTTGACTTGGTCTTGAAGAACGTGAGGATTAAGCTCTGCAGAACTGTCATGATCTTTTCGCAGGCCTCCAACGGACGCACCATTAGTTGTTTTTTCTTTTCAAAATAATCGAGTGCATAGTCAATTTTCGAAGCGTCTCCGAGTTCGAACCTGCGGATGATACTCTTGTTTTCGTATATACTTTTCTCGGCTTCGAGGTCCAGAATGATTTGGTGCATGATTTCCTTAAAAAGGTGTAACTTGACTCTTCTGCCTGTTGGAAGATGGGCCAATTCGGGACTGTTCCTGATCGCTTTTTTCAGAAAAACCTCAGGTTCAGTCTTGACTACTTGAGGCGGCTGCTTGAGTTTCGTTTCATAGGCGTGCAGTATCGAAGATAACGCGTCTGAGTGATTCCTTGCGTGTTTGGTCTCCTGGGTTGGAGAGGGACTCGGCATGCTGACTTTTCGAAAGAATTGCTGGCTTTTTGCTAAAAAGAGTGAGGGCTGGCTGAGCCCGCTGACAATGTTGAGAGGCATAACCTTTTGAGAGGAGCTCGGATGAGATTTGAGACTTGGTTCATGGTCGGATGAGGTAATAGTTATCGTTGACTGTTGCCGTTTATGAGTGGAGGAAGGTTGGGCTGCTGCCGTCTTATCGTCGATTTTTGGAAAGATGAATTTGGTTGAAGATGCGGTCGAAAGGGACTTCTGATGTGAAGTTTCTCGTGGTGAGCGGAAACTGGTTTTGGAAATGCTTGTTGAGGCCAGTGATGGAGGAAAGCGGTGTGTTAGTGTGCTACGGAAGGTCCGTGGAGAAGTGGGTAGTTCTCCCTGATGTCCACGAGAGACCTCCGCAAGGAGCTTCTCGGATTGTTTGACTTTATTCATGTATGCGTTTCTTTTAGATGAAGTTTTATTATGAATTTGGTTAATAAGCTAGTTAAATTTTTATTTCATTTAATTTGTTGATGCAATCAGGAATACGGTCAAAATTGACCGAAGCCCTCATGCAATAAGATAAAAGCTTCTCTTAGATAGATAGCCCTACGTAATAAAATCTTCTATTATGTGAAAATGAATAGCCTTGAAGAGGATTACCAAGTAAAATTAAATGCGATAAAATATTATGAAGGTTAAGTTAAAATAGAAAACTCGGATACCAAAGGATTATTATTCCAAACATCGGAATTAAAACAATAGTAGACCTATTATATTTTCTGGAAATAGGGCAAACATAAAATGAGTTAAGATAAGTGTCTCCTGTCCGGAGAGAGCAATAGGTAGGTATTAAATCCTCCTTAGACATATCAATGTCAGTTTGATGGGTTACTTATAGTGAAAAGTCACTTTGGAAGTCTAATTGTTACGCCTTAGAATGCGTGAGTAGTGGGAAGAAATCCCTTTTGGTCGGTTGGTTGAGCTTGGAAAAAAATTTGAGAGTCTTCTCTGTTTGTTAAATTTGTGAATGGAATGTGTGTGCTTTGTGGGGCCGAAGTCGTTGGCAAGTGGACTCCGCCAGTCTTGCTGAAAAACGTTCTTGGAGGACTATCTTCACTCTTGTGATCAGAATCTGAGGTGGTAGCTTCTCTATTTCGTTCGGGCGTGGCCTTACAAGCAGAGTGCGTGGTCGAGTATGAATCTTTTCCAAGAAGGCAAGTATTCCTTAAAGGAAGATTCTGGGTATGTTTTTTCACAACAGGTTTAAAAGCACTATGTAATGCAAAGGTCTACAGTTAAAAACTCGTTAGACAATTCTGCACCCAGTGAATTCTCTACGTTTTGTTTTGGATGCTGCTCTGCTTCGTTACTCTGCCCATTTTGACCAGATGATGCTGTCTCGTTCGCTTTCATCAAGCTCAGTTGCTGCTTCAACTGAATGATATCAGCCCTTAAACATTCATTAAGTGTCAATCTTTTGCAATTCGCGAGATTTGTTTACTGTTTTTTCAATGCCAACTCTGCCAGCATAATATTCTGTTCTGCAAGCCGCCTTAACTGAGCCTCAAGTGACTGGATCCTTGCTTCTGCATCTTGACGCATCTTCTTTTTCACATTACATCTCTCACTACAAAACAATAATTTACTTCTGCCTCGTGATCTTCTCGCTTCGAATCCTGCTTTGTCATTTTCAAAATATCACCAGACTCAATTCTGAGCACCTTGCTGCCCTCACTACCCTCATAATATATAGCCTCTCTGCTTTCCTCAACAGTTTCATCTCTTATAATCCGGCTGCCTGTATTTTGCACTCTTCTTATCCTCTTCAACAGCGTCCTGATACTAGTTAATTTTCTAGCTTTATAAAGCGACTTACTTTTTCCCTCTTTGAAAATTTTCATGGTAATATACATTCCTGAACTGCGGATCTCTTACCTTTTTGAATCCATACAGGTTAAGCTAAGATTATTTTCATCAGCCAGAGGAATACTCCGAAGATCTTTACCTGCCTGATGAAAGAATTGATATTATTATGTTTAAAGAACATTGGAAGGATTTTGCCGAATTCACCAAGGTCTTTGATTTGAATAGCTGTCCCATTGTTATGCCAGTCGATCAGATTCGGAAAACTTTTGCTCTGAGTTGAATTCGAACGTCAGTAGGAATTTCAGAAGCTTCGACTAATACCTCGAGAAGATCGAAGGTTATCTCGATAAATTTCGGGATTTGAGCTGAGGGATGTCGCGTTGAGGCATCATTTTTATTTGTGAGTATAGGGACCTCCATAATTTTATCTTACAACTGATGTTGCGATAATCAATTTAGAATTTTTGATTTTTCTATGAAGGTACGAATACTGGGTGTTTAAATTCCGGGGATTGCTGACTTTCTCACGTTCTAATATTTGAAAATTAAATTAGTTGCGTATATTCCAAAACAAAAAACGACTTATTCTTTAATGGCGCAAAAGGTTTCGAAATGCACTGACAATAATTATTCATTTTGCGCAGTGCAGTTTAGAATCGCAAATTTCATAATTGCCTATGCCTTATTTTTAGGAGTCTTGAATGGAAATCTTACTATGAACCTAAATAGAAGTTATTTCCCCTCAAGAGCTATATGAGTTGAGTAATCTTTGAGTTCTAAATATTACAACAAAAGACATATGTTCAAAGAAAACGCTAACTATCATATTATTACTAGAAATAAAAACAGCCTTAGTTCTTTGTACCTTACTTTTGAAGGAGACACATCTGATAGGCTCATATCTCCACTGCCAATGAGTGATTTATGGAGATCCGCCTCTTGTCTTTATTGGTAATTTTCGTGGCAAAGCAGCTCTAACGGCAGTGTTTCCTGAAAAAAATTTGCGTGGGCAAGCAATGTTAGGAGAGATGGAGAGAGAGAGACTAGGTTTTGTAACCTTTTGCCTGATGAAATAAATTAAAGAAGAGATTCTTGATTGAGAACTTAAAGTGTTTATTTTAAAGCAGATATTTTTCTTTTCAAATTTAATTACAATGTTAAAAGTTCTCTGCTTACATGGATACGGCGCAAATGGCAAGTTTATGGAGGAATATCAGGCTAAGGATTTGAAACTACTGCTTCCATTTTTGGATATGGAGTTTCTGGACGGTCCTTTTGACATGCCTCCGCATATGGTGAAAGATCCGACTCTGCATGAGCTTATTCCAGATAAGAAGTTCAAAAACTGGAAGAAATATTCCGGAATAGACAGCAGACACATCAGCAAATTCCCTTCGTTTGACGAGGGAGTTCAAACGATTATCGATAACATCGAAAGAGTTGGAGGAATCGACGGCTTACTCGGGTTCTCCATGGGAGGAGCGGTAGTGCTTAATTTTCTCGCAGGAATCGAAAGTGGGAAGATAGACATCAAATACAAGCCAAAGTTTGTTATCCTTGTATCAACGGGGATAACTGCATTACCTGTAGCCAAGCCAGTAGACATGCCTTCGATTCATGTAACTGGAGAGCTTGACGGTAATTTATATGGAGATGGGTTGGCCACTTCGGCTCTCTTTGTGAACCCACTTGTGATTTTGCATGAAGAAGGCCATAAATTTCCCACATTTGCAAGATCAGATGTGAATAAAATGATGAGGTACCTTAAACATATTCTGCTGAAGAAACACCCTGAATTGCTGCGAGCGCCAAGACCCAGATTATGAAATATAGCACGATCTATCAACCACTAAATTATAAAGAAATTGATGGTTAAATCTATATTATTGAAAATTTTATATTAAATTCATTTTAGCTTCACTTGTTGCCGCTTAAGTCTTTCATTAATGCATCGATCATCATCTTTTGGAGAAAGTATACAGTCGAGTTTCTATGAAATTTATAAAATCACAAAATTAAACCTCATTGTTTCAGAAAATCTTAGGTAAATTACGTCTCAGATTGTGGTTTTAGCATCGTAAGCAATCAACAAAATAGTTGGGGCTGAACTACGTCAATCACGTCAAAGATAATTTTAAATAAAGATTCTTGATTGAGTACTGAAAGAATTTTTTAAAAAGTTCCGCTTGTTTTATTGAAAATTCAGCATGTTAAAAGTCCTCGGTTTACATGGTTACGGAGCTAATGGCAAGTTTATAGAAGAGTACCAAGCAAAGGATCTGAAGTTACTGTTTCCGTTTTTAGATATGGAGTTCTTGGACGGTCCTTTCGACATGCCTCCGCATATGGTTCGAGATCGAACTCTACATAAACTTATGCCTGATAAAAAGTTCAAAAGCTGGAAGAAGACAACAGTTTTGGAAAATAGACACATTACCAAGCTCCCTTCGTTTGATGAAGGCATTCAAACAATCATAGATAACATCGAAAGAGTTGGAGGAATCGATGGTTTGTTAGGATTCTCCATGGGAGGAGCCGTGGTGATGAGTTTTCTCTTGGGAATTGAAAATGGGACAATAGATATCAAATATAAGCCGAAATTCGTCATCCTTGTTGCGTCTGGGGTAACTTCTTACCCAATAACTCGGACGATTAGCATCCCTTCGATCCATATCGCTGGAGAGCTTGACGGCAACTTATACGGAGATGAAGTGGCAACCTCAACCCACTTTCTGAACCCGCTTGTGATTTTACATGAAGAAGGTCATAAATTTCCCACATTTGCAAGATCAGATGTGAATAAAATGATGAGATATCTTAAACCGATCCTGCTGAAGAAACACCCTGAATTGCTGTGGGCGCCAAGACCGAAATTATAAAATTCGATTAAAATTAGAGAGCATTGAAGGAGGTATGGAAATCAATAATGGTTTTTCTGATAAACTATTCGAAAAAAATACGTTCTTCATTGAAAATGTGGCTTATTTGGTATTCTTCTTTCTATTCGCAACTTGTGAAGAGTCATGGTCTTATTTTTATTCTCATGCTTCCCAGACTATGTACAACTCTTGTTCTATCAAAACCTCCGTCTAATTAAAACAAAATAATAAGGAATCAATTGTAGGTCTATTAGATTCATAATAGTAAGTCTTAGAAGTTTGCACCTTTTGGGTTCACTCTGAGGCATCTTTCATTTTCATCATTCTAAGAATGATGTCTTCTTTATACAGATTCGTTTCCTTTTCTTTTTCACTCTGGATGAAATCTTTATAAAATAACCGAAAAAATGTCAGCACCCCTGCATTCTTATCCCAAAGTGTTACGCGAGGACGGTGATCCTCATCCTGTACAATTTTCCCATCAAAGAACAAATATCTTTGCGACATGAGCTAATGCGACTAATTAAAATAATTAAAATATATATCGATAGACTAACTGCCTTATCACATTCATAATATTGTCTGTAAATATTCAAGAACTGACGCAATGCTCCTCAAAATCAACAAAGAGATCAGACAGGAAGGATTAAACATCCGTGACCGACACACTCACTCTGACATTTTCACTCCAGTCAAAGAAAAGAGAGGAGGAAGCTTAAATTATCGAACTTCTGATACATATCGCGACAGCAACATCTTTGGTAACTCCTTCCAACTCTTCCCTTAGAAATAATGCTCTGTACAGGATCCAAAGGGCCTGGGTCCATCAATCTTGCTGACACCGCTAAGACCCAATTTTATACTCCAGTAACCCATCCTCTCGCCACTCCAGATCATTCAATTGCTTTATGTTTTACTTTCTAAGGAGAAGAAACATTTTAGAGAAACCTCGACGTACAAATCAAGCGTGATGAAGGAGCCAGAAATATTGATTCCTGTAGAAATGAAATATTCTCCAGTAATATCCTTACTTCTAAACCTACGGTTCTAACCGCTCATTAGCATAAAATACCAGCCCAAGACCCTCCACGTTTTGTCAATGATTTCGATCTCTTTGTAATTACTTCCTCTTCTCAAATTCCAATTCAACTATCCGTCTCATAGGCACGAATTAAAGAAAAGCCAGGCAGTCGAAGACCTGACGCGAAGTACTCAACTTAGCCCTCAAACTCTTCTAATATTCATATGTATTAGGAATACCATGCCTGCGTACTCGCAAGGTCTGAGTGGAAACAAGCAGCTTGCTTAAGGAGACAGTCGTTAGTTCATTTGATTTGTATAGAAACTAATTGATCACTAGCCTACATATTTTCATACTGAGGTCCTTAGAAATTCATAGCCTTTAGCATCTATCACTCGATTTCCACAAATTTTTATCTAACGCGACATAATTTTAAGTTTTATTAGACACACAGTTTTATTTAATCCCACTGAACATGCAGACCAGCCATGATGAGTCAGGTCTAAAACTCACTGTAAGCACTTCTTTCTGACGGAAATTTAACTGTGTTTGTCACTAGGACGCTGATGAGGTGCTTAGGAGGATAGAGACCAATCAATCAGAGGCCCAGCAGCTGACATCTTTTGAGCAATTCCTCCAAAAGCGATATACTTCTTCTTCAACTCAATCCGTTTCGACTGGCTCAACCGGGAAGAAATACCCCAAGATCACTATCCCATCAATAGAGCACTTTGCTCTCAACCTCTCGCCCCCGAATACTCAAAGTACCCAGCCAAGCCGACCGTTCTCGAGACACCAGCAATCAAAGTCAGTTGGAAGAGGATTGGTGAAGCGGCCGACGACCTCCTCGATGCAGAGGTTAACTACCAATGAGACGACTCAAACAGGGGCATTCGAGACGTTGCAGACAGAACCGACTGAGGCAATTAAGGTAATTGAGCAATCTAATCCGTTCTTGAAGAGAGACAGACGTCCCAGGACAGCAAGCAATGCAGGATCGAATCCACAGTTAAAAATCGAATTGCAGCATAGACTCGATGAAATCCAACGCCAAAGGGAGCTGTCCGGAGAGAAATCGATTCTTCCGAGACGAGTGTCGATTCAATCTCGCAGCCAAAATGATACCCCTTCAAAAGAAAACCATAACATAAGATTACCAACCAACAGTCCAATCAGGGTCAAAAAATTCCATTCTAGTCAAAGCTCAGCAGGGAAATGCGCCTCAGTGCTGACGAGACATTCGGAAACTAAAACCCATGAAAATTCAGAGCAATCAACATTCTTTGCCACCGAAGAACCTACTAATGAATCCAAACAAGCCCGTTTTTTCAAAAATGTAGATACGAATCACTCGCAACTGCAGGGCTTAGACCTCGATCTAATCTCTATTACTGGAATCAATATCAAGGCAGTCCTCTCTTCAGCAAAGTTAACTAAGGCACTGGAGAGAGACAGTGCTCTTCGACCACAGACTAAAACTAAATTTTCGAGAGAAAACAGAGTTGCTATTCAGGACACTCAGTATACGCCAGGATTTCTGAAAAAGAGAGTCAGCTTCATGCATCAAATGCAGAAGTCACGCGACTTTGAGTATCATAAGATTCCTAACATATTAATGAAGTCTCCAGAAACTCGAGAGGATTCCGAACAGATCACCGTCGCTCAATTTTTAAAGAGGGTAGACTTGTTCAGTGGATTTGATGAGGAGTCCCTTGTAGCGCTTAGTTTCAACCTTACAGCTCGGCTTTATAAATATAGAGAATACCTGTGTCGTGAAGGAGATGCAGCGACAGGAGTCTGGATCGTCTTGGAAGGGCTAGTCGTTGTTGAGAAAGAAGGAGAGCTGAAAGGAGAATATAAGGTTGCGGATTTATTAGGAAGACAGGCATTGGATAACCAAGCCTGTCGAAGAGCTGATCTCGTTGTGAATTCTCCCAAGGGCTCTTACGTGGCCTTTCTATCTACAATAGACTTCTTTAGCTTTTTGAGCATGAAAGGGATATCTCGAGGTGAGAACACCCATGAGATCGTTTCGTTCCTGCACTCGATCCCATTCTTTCAAACCTTCTCGGATTTGAAGATTTACCTGCTGGGGACGGGCTTCAAGTATAAGAAATACTATAAAAACGAGATTATTTATCACAAAGACGCCAAAGCTAATGAGTTCTATATGATGATGAATGGCCAGCTGCGTAGAGAGACTAAAATGGCAACAGAAGCGGTGAATCGCTGGCCTATATCGCTGGAAAATGGGGAATTTGGGTACCGAAAATTGATTAGGAATTTTCAAGTGTCTCTGGAAATCCTGCCGGGAGAATTGTTTGGGTTTAAAGAAATGCTTTATCAAAAACCGAGAGAGGAGACTGTCGTGGTGAGCGAGGACTCTGAGATTTATATGATGGACCGAAAGCGGTTTTTAACAAGTAAGTTGAGGGTTGATGAATAGCGCTGATAGATTGCCAATAGTTTTTTCGGATGAACAGGATATCTTTCGTTTTATGCAGAAAGCTCAGACAGATGAGAAGGAGAAGGCGGAAAGGATACGGAAAAAGTATGTAGAAGAGGAGCTTCAAGATCGAAAGAAAGTAAGATATCGCATTAATTGTAGTCATCATTTAATCAATTTATGAAGAGTGAAAATTTTAAGCAGGCACTTTCGATGACGCTGAACGGTTGCAACAGAGAAATATGTGAAAGAGTAAGTTTTTTTCTTTGTTGATGAGGTTGACTCAAATTTTGTATGGTTTCACAGAAACAGGTCAGACTGAAAGTTTGGGCGGATTTAGCTGATAACTTGAAAAAGAGATCACTCAGAGAAAAACAATACACGAATGTTTTGGTAAGTCAGTACTTTAAGCCTGAATAATTAGTGATATAGGTCACTGGCGTGTCCAAATATATGGTTGCATTGGAGCAGCAAGGAAAAACACGTGGAGTGGAGTTTTATTGAGGATACTTATATGAAACCCGAGGACATTCCTTTGGGGATATATATTTCTACTTCATTCAATTTTGAAACTAAGAACAGAAGCTTTTCATATGTATATATATAATAAGCTCGTTCCAGAGCAAAAATCCCAACGACTTATGTCAATACACTCTATAATTTACTTCCTTTAGACTGACCATTGGTTGCTATTCTCCTCATGAAATGATCAGTTCTAAACAAAATATCACTTTCTCATAGTAAAGCAGATCAATTTTCTCAATAATTCTCTCATTATCATCATCACTCTGTTTTTGGAATCAAATGTTAACAAGGATAAATAGGTCCACCACATTTTCTCATGTACTACCTGACTGTCTCTTATTGGAGGCTGTATTATTTTAATATTCGCCATTCGTATAAATTCTACTTCTAATAACATTATATATTGATGCAGAATCAATCTTTCCTTATCTCTCAAAATACCTTCTCCTTTACAGCTCTGTTCCAGAGAGCAGCGAACTCTGAATTCGGATTCTGCAGCAAGTTCTGCGGAGTGTCGAATTCCAGCACCTTTCCATCACCCATCACCAGGATTCTATCCGAGTGGATAATTGTGTTCAATCGATGCGCAATTGTTATTGTCGTGCACTCTGTGAATCTTTCAGCTATCGCCTTCTGGATCAACTCCTCCGTGTCCATATCGATATTCGAAGTCGCCTCATCGATCAGAACTATCTTATTCTTTCTCAAAATAGCTCTCGCGATACACACTAACTGCTTCTCTCCCTCACTAAGATTGCTACCATCGGCTTTGATCTCGAACTCTAATCCATTAGCAAACCGGTCTTTGAGACTGATTTTCTCAAGAAGATCCATAATCTCTTCGTTCGAGTGCTGTTTGAAGATGTCGAGGTTCTCTCTGAGCGTTCCTGCGTAGAGCATTGCGTCCTGAGGGATGATAGTGATCTTCTTTCTGAGGTCATAGAGACCAATGGCCGAGATATCTACTCCATCAATCATGATTTTCCCTCCAGCTGCTTCAATCGATCTGAGAAGACCAAGCAGAGTTGTTGACTTCCCACTGCCAGTTCTACCAACGATACCGATTTTTTCTCTTGGATTGATAGTAAAATTGATGCCCTTGAGTACAAGCGGTAGATTTGGTCGATATCTCAACTCAAAGTCAACAAACTCGATTTTGCCTTCACTTGGCCAGTGTTTGGGGTCGTATCCCTCGACCGCTGTTGTGGTTTTTGCTGCGGCTTCAGGTTCGATTTTCATAAACGCGACGCATCGTTCAAGCGAAATGAGCCTCTGTTCTATCAGTCCCTTGTTATTTAGGAAGGTTCTGATGTCGTCGTCAAATCTCAGCGCATAAGTCACAATGATACCCGCCAATCCAGGTGTCAAAGTATTGTTCATAAACATAGTCAAACCTATCACAGGTACCACCAGGGTCATTGCCGCAAACACGAGGCGCGTACTCAACCAACCATTAAGAAGCGAAAGCATGTAAGAATTTTTCAGGTTTTCGTTCTGAAGCTCTATCTGATCACTCATGAACTTCTCAGAAACACCATAGGCGCGAATGGAGTTCAACCCACTGAGAGTCTGTCCGACATGTGAGACAATCGGGCTTTTAGTGATAGCTTCAAGACGAGTTATCTCGTTGTTAACTCGAATGTATCTCTTCTGGACGGTCAAAGAGACCCAGAAGAAGATAAGCACCAGAGGCAAGATATAATACGAGCCTCCATAGAAAGAAATCAAGATGTCTCCCAGCACAAAGAATATCGAAACGAAGATGTTAGAAACTGACTCATAGAGCCACGTATCGACCACGTTAATATCTTTGCTGAATCTGTTCAGGATACGTCCTGCTGGCACTCGGTCAAAGAACATGTTAATCGGCGCTCGTAAAACAGAACGGATCATCTGTGCATGGATCTTCTTCGCGCCGGTAATAGACCTCGAAATGAGAGCCCAGATACGGATAAGCGTGAAAAATGAAAACGTGAAGGAAAACCCGAAGTAAATTGCAACGAAAAACAATTGGCTTTTTCCCAATGCCTGACCTTCAGGCGAAGTCCAGTACGAGATCCAGAAATTCGCAGAGAGCGAAGATCCGAGCCAAATGCTCATGACAATAAAAAGGAAAATCGCAAAGCACCAGCCTCCATAGAAATCTAACCCAGATTTGAAAATCGAGACTCCGACTTCTCCTTTCTCACGGTCTTCCGCGAGTATCAACTTATCATCGTCTTTATTGTCTCCTTTAGCTTCTTCAACCTTGGGTTTTTCAAGCTCTTTATGTGGAGTTGCATGCCGAGTGACTTTCTTTTTGCTTGAAGCCTTCTTTTCCAGGACCACTTCTGATAGAATTTCTCCAGGCTGGAGTTCCTCAGTCTGGTCTTCAGCTTCCTCTTCTTCCTCCTCAGCTCGTTTCTTTTGGAATTTCTCTACCATTGCTTTGTAGTAAGGGTGCTCTTTGATTTCCTCGTAGGTTCCGTCTCCGATTATGGCTCCTTTCCTCATGATTATGACTCTTCCAACGTACTTTAACATATCCAGATTATGCGTAACGAGTACTCTGGTCTTCGATTTCAGATGATTGGTGAGGCAGTTCTGCATGACAGTTGTCCCGACGTGGACATCGAGCGCAGCGAGAGGATCATCAAGCAAGTATATGTCTCTGTTGCAATAGATCGCTCTGGCTAGAGAAACACGCGCTTTTTGTCCTCCGCTCAGGTTAACGCCTTTCTCTCCAATCTCAGTCATATCTCCTCTCGGGAGGACTTTAAGATCGTCCGTGAGACAAGCTAATTCAATTGCTTCTTGATATCTCTCCTCGTTGAATTCTTGGTTGAAGAGGATGTTGTCTCGGACGGTTTTGTTGAGAATCCAAGCCTTTTGCGAGACATACGCAATGCTGCCGTTAACAACCACCCGAGGATTTCTTTTTTCATCAGCGATGATTTCTCCGATGAAAGATTGGATCAGCGAAGATTTTCCGCTTCCGACGTCGCCAATGATAGCAACAAACTGCCCAGACCTGATCTTAAGGTTGATGTTCTTCAGGATGTGTGGCTCAACAAGACCTTCATTAAACGTGGAATCATTACGTGAGGCATCCGCTTCAGACCAGCTGATCGTTGCATCAGTGTCAGTTCCCTTTTGCACCACGGAATTCAGTATTTGAGTAGTGTTCGGGTTTGCTCCGGGTTCTTTCGCTTCAGGTTTCCTCCAGAAGAAGTAGCCGTTTTCCACAGTGATTGAGAGGTCATCGTCGTGGTTATCATTGCGGGTGATGTACGAGGCATCGACGTCCGGTGCTTTCAAAAACTTTTCTATTCTTCTCATAGAAACGACTGCTCTTAGTGAGTATCCCATGATGAAGGGGATCATTGTCAATGGGTATTGCAAGATTCCCATCGTCGCGATGATTGGAAAGGCGATTTCCGCTGATAGCTCATGACCTTTGAGGATGTACGTAAGGAAGATAGAGGCCGTGATGAACAGTGGAGTTGCATTGGTGCAAAATATCGTGAAAATGTAAGGATAGTATTGCTTTCGCAAGAGATTAAGCTCGTCGTCTCTTTTCGCAGCGACTCTATCAAAGAACTCGTCTTCCATGCCCCCCAACTTGATCACCTTGATACCGTTTACCATTTCTGTTGTCGATTTCATTCTCGCGTCTCTCTTTTTCATAACGATCTCCTGATATTGTGCGAATTTCTTGGTCGAGGAGACACTTGCCACCAACATAAGTAACATGGTAACGATTCCAGCAGCCATTGGCAGCCAACCTGCATAATAGCAGATGAGAGCGTAAGCAAAGATCAGTTGCACTGGAATTCCAATGATTCCACTGACCAAGAAACCAAAGTGACTGAACATCATGGTATCTACTTGGATGTTATTCGTAATTGAACCTTCATTATGATCATCACTTTGTAAAATCGAGAAAGAGAGGCATTTCGCGTAAACTAAAGCGCTGACTCCGGACAGCGTTCGGTTTCCGAGGAGCATGAGGTTCAAGAACCCTTGATTTGAGAGCACTGACGCCATCATCTTTGTAATAGCGATTCCGGCTATCAATATGATGCCTAAATAGAGCTCTCGCTGCTCCTTTGGGCTGTTTACGTAAGAGACTATCTGATTTAGAAGAACAGGCCCCATCAGGAGCAGAGAAAGTCCCATGATAGTGAAGACGAAGCCTTTTATGAAGAATGATCGCTGCACGGTAAAAATCGTGCGGATCAATGTCTTGTGTTTGACCCAACCGATGCGGAAATCTTTTGCGATGGCGTCTACTGCGTCTTTGTCTTTGAGAAGTCCATGCATATCTTGTTCGAAGGCTTTCTTTTGTCCAGCGCTAATATAGTTTCCAACCCACCAATACAGCATTGAACTCAAGCAATTCGCATTGAAGTAGTAGTTGCGTTTTTGGTTAGCTACTTTTGGAATTCCGATTTGTACATGCTCTTTCTCATGAGGAGAAAGCAGAGGGTCGCTGATATCGACTTTGGTTTTGGATTTATCGGTATTCATCTGTAAATTTTGAAATAATAAAATTAAGCCATCTCCCGATTTAAATGAATCAAAAGGGTGATTCCTGTTTTAGCTAAATTTAATCTCAAGGCAAGATACTGGTAAAAAGTGATTCGAGGTGATTCGAGGAGGAAAACGTTATCAACTATTCGTTTCAACTCTTAGAAGAAATGAAAAGGATTCTTGTGGTGAATAGAATAAAACATGCGAGAAATAAAATTCCTTTTTTGGAGTGCATATCCGTTTTGGCTTTCTAGTTCGAGCAGGGTTTGGCTTATCCTTGGGAGTTTGTGCGCGCTTTCAATGAATATCCTGAATTAGAGTGGACTACACAAGATAAGATCGAGGCATAGTTGTGAGAAACACTTTTGTATTTTTCAAATTCAGCGCTTTTTCTCTCATATTCCCAAAATTAGTTTTACTATATCTTTAGCTAACAAGTCTTCCATCACAAGAAAGGGATTTTTGCTGAAGAGTGCTGGTTGATCTAACTCAACAAAATTCATGCCTTCTTACTTCTCTTTCTGCATTACACATGCAAAAAGATAGAGTCGAAACTAGAGAGAGGTTGATGAGAAGGATGTACTTAATCGCGTTACTGTAATTTACTTTTGTATTCCACTAGAATGCATAGTCTGTTCCTTTGTCAAAGACTTACAATTAGTTCTCTGTAAAATTAGGGCGACGCCAGCCTTTGCTATTTTAAGGAGGCTTTCTTTCGAATACTGTCACGCTTTGCAGATTTCATGTTAGAATTGAGAAAATCAATATATTCGGGTCTCTTTCTTCACACACTGGAGCCACTTCATTGAATGCCTATGATAAGCCTTCAGTTAATTTAACGTTAAACAAGCAATATTTTGATTTGAAAAATCAATTTTTTCAATTTTTTTTTTTGTTAGACAAACAAATCCTACTAAACCTAGCAAGTCTCTTTGAAAAACTTCTATTGTTTATCCTGAATTCAACAAAAGATAGTGACCAAATTCTTCATCAACAAGTCAGCTCTCTTCTTCGAGCGAAAGTGTACCTGAAATGCATTGCTGTTATTGTTTTAAGCGACTTCCATTATATACTATAATGAAATCAATTTGTTGATCGAGCCTACGTTTCTATTTACAAACCAATGCCAACTTTGCTTCGAAGAAATGACGCTCGAACTCCTGCATAGTTGGGAGAAAAATCCAGAATTCTAAATTCTAATTCTGATGTTAATTTGTTCTGAAATTTAAAGATACTGAAATTTGCTGGATTATCTACAAATTCTGGTGCAAAACTTAAATTGACTGTTTACTGACCCTATCTCAGGTTTTTCATTCTATTCTTGTTTACTATGTATGGTATCATCTCGCCAAAACCCAAACAGACGTTTTAAATTATATTCAGCAATTCTCACAATTCTAAATTTCAATATCACTTCTCTTTTCCCACAACACATCACAATAAAACATTAACTCATATAGCATTCGTAATATCTCTAGTATCGATTGTAGAATTAGTAGAAATGGCATTTTGAAATTGCTAGTGAGATGGGCCCTTTTGTCTTCTATTTTGATATTGTTTATTCTGCGAATGAAAGGAACTGATCCCGTAATCAGTACACACAATTAAATCAGTGATTCATTCTGATTAAGCGCTTTTTAATTAAAAAATCAACTCAGAAATTCGATTTATTGAAATTTTTAAATGTCTGCAAACGCGGAATACAACCATAACAGCCCCCACGCCGCCCTAGGGAAATGGACATTGGTTTCCGTCTTATCTTCATCACGACGGTCCACGTACATACCTATATCTCCGCCCCCTTTTTATAACACAATTTTAGCGTTTTCTTAGGTTTGGATGCAGAATCTGGAAAGCTCGAAGCCGTTAAGGTGTTTTTCCATAAGAGATCAGAACGTCGGAGTCTCAAGTTGATAAAGAAAGTCACAAATCAAGCAAAAATGCATACATTACTCGATCACCCGAACATCATTAAGGCCACTCATTATTTCGATTCTATTACCCTCTTTGATTCCATTGGGATGCCTGCAAAAGTTTCTGCGATCGTCTCAGAATACATCGATAATATCGGTGACCTTGATGATGTGATACATATGATGGGTCGCATGCCTGAGCCATTAGCAAGAACATACTTCCATCAGATAATAGACGCGATTGAATACATGCATTCGAATGATGTTGTCCATGGGAACTTGAGGTCGGATAACCTGCTTTTTGATCGAAATTTCGGTCTAAAGATCGCCGGATTTGGAAGCTCGAAGAAATGCTCCTCGAATAAGGCTTTTAAGGTCCGGATAAGGGATACAGACTACCATCCGCCCGAGGTATATTATGGAGTGCTGCGAAAGAGGACGGAATTGGATATTTTTGCGTCTGGAGTCATCCTGTTTTTGATGGTGATGGGACACATGCCTTTCTCGAAAGCGGAGCTCGACAACCCGATGTATAAACTTTTCGTTTCCGGGCAATATGAACGGTTTTGGAGAATCCATTTTGATGTGTTGGAGCTCGATGAGGATGAGGAGCCAGTTTCTGAAGAGTTCAGAGAACTAATTGAGATGATGTTCGATCCCAATCCAGACACCCGGGCAACCCTTGAATGGATAAAGGAAAGTGAATGGTATCAAGGACCGCTAATGAAACCTGAGGGACTTCAAAAGTTCCTCACGCCAACGATGCTAATGGGTAGCCTGACTGATGCAACTGTATAATGCAAACACCCCATCAGGTATTTGAAGTGAAGGAGATGGGGATTTTGACTTGTTTAACAGCAAATAATTGCAGTTTTTTTGGCTCTTTTTTTTGGATTGTAATATTAGATTTTACTCATGAGAATGTCAATATCACGAGATCTTCTCTGTATACAGTTAATTCTTAGTTAGTTTACCTTCTTAGTTTTGTATTTGCCCAAGAAGACTGAACAAGGTATTTAATTAATAAAACATCCGTACTTGTTAGATCTGGGCATGGGTGATTGCATTGGAAGAACCAGCGTGACATGCTGTAATTTGGTACAAATAAAAATCGCAATAATAGATACTTAAAATATTGATTCTCATTAAGAGACGCATTAAAATTATTAATCGTCACCAAAAGAAGCACAAGGAGAAGATCATGAAAAAAGTGCTTGCGAACCATTTAGGAGATGTTTTTCAAAACTCGAAGCCCCTGTCCAAAGTATTACACAAAAAATCTAACAGTTCGACTGATCGAATCAGCGCTCGCATACTCAGAACCTTTGAAGGGATCGATCCAATCGAGGAGAGCCATCCTAACTCCCCAATGGCAACACAACCTAATGAAACAATCGAGACGGAAGAACAGCAGCCAAAGAGGAAGACCCGAAGGGCTGTGTCAGCCAAAGACATCCACCTATGGAAAAATCCTCACAGTTCTGATGTTCCACCCCTAATTCGCAGACAATATAGTGATAAATCCCTTGCCAGCGTCCGATCGACCTGCAGAACCTTAACGCAACTCCAATGCGGAGCAGATAGTACCGAGCAAAAGCTTTTTGAAGGCGGAAATTTTTTTACAACGAGTTCTCCTACGCCATCCCATGGATTTTCCTTTGCTGAGCTCGCCCAGAATGAAATGACATACTCAGAGGTAAGCGCTTTTAGGAAGCGCGCAGAGGATCTCGTTAATGAGCTATTGAGGGTATTCAAGCAAAATTACTCACGTTTTCATCATATTGCCTCTGAAGAGAATGTTTCCTTGGCTCAGATCGATGACCATGCGCTGAACGAGAAAGCGAAGGAAGTCCTTGAGAGCATGATGGGGAATGCACATGGTCTCGGAGCGATTGAGTGGGAAACCAAACTCGAGAGCTTCAAAAAGGAATTAAATGGAATCTTGTCTCAGAATAACATGTTTGCCCAGTCTACACACAGCTCCTTAATGAGATTGGTTAATGAAACGAAAAACGAGATCCCCTATGATCCCAAAACACACGGAAAGATGGGAATATTAGTTAAAGAGCTGTCCTCTTTGCTTTTCGCAAAGAGAAGAATGATTCGGAAACTCGATACGGAAAGGAAGGGCTATGAGAAGGAAAAGCATGGGATTAATGTCTTGCTGGGTAGCAAAGAAGAGGAACTGAACATTTTGAAAGGAAAAGTAGAAAAGCTTACTGTGGAAAACAAGCAGAGAGAAACGTCATTGCAGTCACAGCTAAGCGACCTAACAGGCAATAAAACGCTGTTGGAAGCGATAAATAGTGAGAATTTGGCTCTAATACAAACTCAAAAGCAAGAAAAAGACGAGTTAATATCAAAACACTCTTCACATATGTCAATTCTCCAGAGGCGCTTAGACGGCTTCGTGAAAAAAGCCACTGCTGTGGAGGAAGCTAATGCAAAGGCGACCGCCAAGCAACAAGAAAACGGCGATTTACGCAAACAGCTTGAAAATAATCGAGAAAAGATACAAAAACTCAAGGAGAAAATCTCTCAATCAAGGCAGTCCAGTGAAGAGAGAGTTTCGAAAGAGAAAGTTAGGTTGGATAATGCTCTTGCTGATGTAAAAAAGCAGCTTGCTTTGGAAATTCAACAGAAAAACCAGGAAATCACAAGGCTTCAAACGGAAAGAGAACGTTATTTAGATCTTTCAGTAGTAGAAAATAAAACAATCAGATATCTCAAGTCAGACGCAGAGCTCTTGAAGAAGCGATTAGGTGATCTCAAGCATTCGTATACTTTTAGAGAGTACAGTTTCCAGGTGGAGTCGAATCAGCTTAATAGAAAATTAGCTGATCTTTCCCTTGCCTTGCAAAGGAATAAAGCTCCTACGAAAGATCAGACTATCGTTGCTCTGAGTCCCGAGGTGAAACAAACAAGTTCCAAATTTATACGGAAATAGCCAGAGCGTTTCAAAAGTTAAAAAGAATCAATTTTCAAACGAAAAAATAGGAGAAACAGAATTACATTATGTGATCAAAGAGATATGAATCATTGAAGCTTCTATTTGAAAAATTTAACATATCAATTTTTTTCTTCTTTTGGCATTCCATGGTATTTTTTATTTGGTTTTTTTTTTATCAAATGTTATTTCTTTGAAGAATACATACTTCCGAATCAATAATTCGTATACAATATGCTGTTTAGGCTCAAAATACTTAGGATTGGAATTGTTTATGTTGTTATTGCTGGAATTATCTTTGTGAGCGCATGGGACAAAGCAGGAAAGCTCGCTAAAGAAAGAAAAAAGTATGATTTTATTATTATTGAAAAATATTAACCATTCTTCAAAAAAAATGAACAAAAAAATAAACGAGTTAAACACTATGTATATGCTTAATAGTATCCGAAATCTTCCAATATAAAACTAATCAGCCCCTCACAACTCTATAACTTGGTGAGGTGTTTTCAACTAAAGCAGCCAATTGGTCGATAATTGAATGTAATCTATCTATTTCCACCATCAGCAAAACATTTCGCATTTGTACTGCAGTTATGTCTTTCGAGGTCTCATTGCTTCTGGTTCCTTTCTTAGGCAAAAAATAATCAGTTGTCTTACTGACATCTGTCGATTCATTCAGCATATTCTCTCCAAAACTCATGTCTGTTGTTTGACTCTGCTGTATTAAGGGGCTTTTGGCTCTCTCTGCTCTCTTCAGCGGAGAAATCTGGAGTCTACAGTTCAAGCAAATATCAGCTCTTTTATAATCACCACGTTTGAGCTGAGAGTTGAGAGCTGCATGCAACTGCTCTATTTCCGCTCTTAATGCCGCTATTTTTTGATTTGCATACGCACCTCCCTCTTCCAAATCGAGTTTCAGTTGGCTAATTTCCTGATTCTTCATCTCAAGGTCAAGCTGGAAACCTTCTATTCGTTTCGCTTCAAAAAAGTGATTCTCATTAATTCGCCTCTCTAAGTCCGCAGCTCTTTGCTTCCAATGATCACTTTCTGCAGTTAGCTCTCGAATCTTATTTTCAAATTGTTGCATTAGTCGGTTACTTTCAAGTTCCTTCTCCTTGATCACTTCGATCAGCGATTTCACTTCCTTCTCAAAATAGTCCTTCTGTTGAATCAAAGTCTTTACATAAAATTCATCATAGCCCCTTGATTTTGAAGAATCAAGTGTATACTCGCTAACCTTCGCATGGAGCGCATTATTCTCAGCAATCACAGCTTGTAACTGCTCTGCAAGCTCCCTCCTTTCCTTAGAATAATCCAATTGAGCGTCAGTTGTTGAATCAAGAATGCTTTCGATCTGCTGTGGCTGCTTCGCCATTGAAGATTCACTTTCATTTTTATTTAATGACTTTGGCATCAGAATATTTTCCTTCTCTCCACCAGAGCTTAGTAGCTTATTCGGAGTTGCTGCCTTTGGATGGCGACTTAGCTTCCTGAAGGACCTTTGAACGCGAGTACCAGACTGATTCGTATGAGGTTTCCTCGGTGGAGTATGAATCATAGATGTTGAGCCTTTTCGCTCTAAGAATAGAGATTCTTCGAGATCTGAGGTTATGATACTAGTGTCTTTCACAAGAGAAGAATCTCTGGAGAGGCTGGTTAGGATGAAGTCAGTATTTTCAAGTTCTTCCGACATGGGTTTGGTTGTGCCAGTGCCGGCCATTATTGCGCTTTAAAAATATTTCGGTTAAATAAAATTTAGTGCCACTGATTGATAATAAAGCTAGACTCTGCAGGTTACAATGGAAGCTTTAAGAGAGGTAGATGCACACACCAACACATATATACACATACATAAAGAAGAGTTATGGTTTACCTTCAAGCTTGTCAGTTAGTAATACGGCATTTTTTGGCGTCAATTTAAGAATATTACATTATATACATCCTCATAAGCAGGAATAGAGAGACTAATACTTTAAGTGCAGGTCCGTAAAATGAAGGAATAGACTACATTCTAAACTTTACTTGCGAATAAAAAATGCTGTAGTGATAATTTAGATTCTACCAGCATTCCTTCGCTCTACCACTCAATACGGCTCAAGAATTTCCGAGATTGGGACCAGTGGAAGAGTCGAACTTGGTCTTTGACAAGTCCAATGTAAAAGGCCTTTTCGGAGCCACGCTGCCGGAGTTTTTCATTTTATCTGAACTCTTCGCAGAGTGCGACTGCTGAGGAATGTTTGTTGATTCAACAGATCCAGAAGTCTTCATTGGAGTCTGATACTTTCCATTCTGCCCAGCAATCGGCACTTTCAAAGGTTCTTTTAGCCTCCTCTCAAGATTGTTCTCAAAATCCCCTTCAGTTGGTTGACCAGCTGATGTATAAGATGAAATTCTAGAATTTTCGAGAGATCTATCGTTATCTTCATCTTCATCATCATCCTCCTCATCATTTTCTTTCAACTCTTCGCATTCTATTTCATTTTGTGAGTTCAAGATGGATTCAGACAGCCCCTCTTGTTCGAGGTAGGAAGAATATTCTTCGCCGTTTTTCTGCAACTCAGTTTTGAAAGTAAATTGAAGTTTTTCCAGTCCTTCCTGGATTTTTTGAATTTTTAGATGGATTTTTTCAACCCCTTCCTTAAGATTCTCTTTTCCATTACTGGAAGGCTGAGCCGTTACTATATTCATTTTCCCCTGCGTCTGTACTTGCTTAGAGTTTGATTGCGTTTTTGTTTCAACATGCTTTTGAGTGGTTGCTATTTTTTCGCTAGGACCAGTTGGACTTGAATGCTTTTGCGCTGAGAGCGGGTTCTTTTTCCCTTGTGCAGATGCAACAGAGCCGTAGGTTTCGCGAATTGGCAGCTGGTTTCTGGGAGAAGTAAAGTTAGACTTATTTTTATTTCCATCTCCAATTCCACCATCCCTTCCTCCTGCTGATTGAGACGGAACTCTTGCCTTTGCACTATTAGTTCGAGCACTGCTCAAATTACTCTCGACCTTGCGTTTCATTTCATTTTTTTCGTTGGTAGCATCAGCTTGACAATTTGATTTAACTCCCTGTGCTTTTTGGCAATTCGAGTTTTTTCTCTTAGGCGCCATCTGCGCTTTGAGCTGTAGCTCTGCTTCTTTCTCCTTCTGACGCAAGTTTCCTTCAATTTTCTCCTGGTAGAGCCTGAACCTTTCTAACACATTGGGTGACGTCTTCTCAATGACTTTTTTCTATGCAAATCATTATTAATGAATAATAGCAACTTAACACAAGACAATATACGCTTAATTTCTCTGAAACTTTTGAAACTGAAGGTTTCTGCCTCGGAGAAGTCATCTCTTTGATGAGTTTCTCTTCAAGCAATGGAATTTCAAGCAAAGGTGTTTTTTCTGGCTTGCTCGGTGTTTTAAGGTCAAATTCGATTTCTTCCTCCTTGCGAGGCTCAATTTCCTTTTTGAGATGCTCAATCTCTTCTTTCTTCTTCTGCACAAACGACGCCATTCGGTCAATTAATGCCGCATTTATATGCTGATTGCTTTTCTCATTCATAAACGGCTTTAAGGGCAGTTTTTTTAGTTTCTCTTTCTCTAAATTCTTCATCTTCTCCTGAGGACTCGCCTGCTTTGGTTTCTTGACTCTCGGAGGACCCGTCTGTACTCTTATCTCCAAATGAGGAAATAGAGTTCTTAGCTGGGCTGAAGTTAGCTGTTCAAACAATTTATCTAAAATGAGAAGAGGTTAATGCAAATTCTTCATTCAAACGCAAAGTACCAACATCCTCTGAAGAGATCAACTTGCTTTTTGCAATTTTGGACCTGGAAGGTGAAGCAGCAATCGGAGAGGATTCTCTTAAAGAATTCAGCGACTTCATTTCATCTTGCGAGAAGGATTTATTCGGACTAGACTTTGTCGGACTCAACGGAATCGCTATGGTTTTTCGAATCTCTGAATAAGGAACTCTGAAACTAGTTTCTGTCTTTTTCCGCTGTAAATTGCTTATTAATCATAAATAAGAGCCAAAAGCTTACAGGACTGATGGTTCGGCGAGAAGATGGTGACCTGCTTTCAGTTTCTTGGCTGAGTCTATTGAATTCAACGCTGTTTGACCTGACGAGCCCGAGGCTTGGAGTTCTATCCGATCTATTGGAACTTTCTCTGTTTGAGCTTTGCTTAAATGAGTTTCTTTCTGGAGATCTTCCTCCCCCCAAAAACAGCTCTGTCTTGGCCTTTTGGTGGTGCCTTTGGAATGTGCTTCTTTTGGGATTAGGAGGTGCAACATCAGCTTTAGCTTTGGTTTTCGGCTGAGTGGAGATCTCAATAACTGATTCCTGGCTCACGTCTGTTATTTCGCTTAGCTGTCTGCCTTCCTCATGTAATGGGATTAAATGTATTTGCAATGGACTGGTGACTTCGATATGATTTAAGGTCTCGGTGATTGGAGGGCTTTCATGAGAAGATTGTAATTTGATATCCCCTTTTTTTTGTGTTGAACGTGTTGGGTTGCTCTCTTTGGTATGAAGGCTCTGCAGTACTTGTCTTTCAAATGCAAATCCGTTGGAGTCGGCTTCCATATTAGTGTTTTCGTGATCTGAATGCATTGCGGAACTTCCTGGTTGGATTGACAAAATTTATTGGATTTAATAAAATGCAGATGACTGTTAACTGTGTAAAATAAAAGTAATGATAGTACTACGTTGAGATTACCAGAGTTTAGAGCAGTTTTCTGATTTGTTATGTAAATTTAGGACCATTTCTACTGGAGGCATTAATGATGCTGGCATCTGTTACTAACCGTAACGTTGATAATATTAGAGTAGAAGATATACACCTGTATTCTGCTGAGATTACTGCAAATTTAGTTGAGGAGATTCACGCAAAGCTAAATATTCTAAAGTAGCAGGTCGCATTTGACCCTGTTTCTTTATGTATTTTGTGATATAGAAATATGATGCGAGTTGTTTGCTTCTTTGTTAGTATAAGCTGGCATTCTAAGTTCAATCAAGGTGAATTCACAATAAAAGCTGAACTACTAACTGCTCGTATTCAATCATCAATGTGAAATCGGAAAGGAGTCTCACCCTGATATCTAATAAATCCGTTTTTCTTCTCTCATTAGATTCAATTTTCTTAATGTTGCTGCTCGGAAGAAATCGTAAGTAATCTTATCTTGGTTGATTTGCTAATTTTATTTATTCACAATTTGAAAATCTATGGAGGCTGCTCAGGAATTCGATTACCAATTCCGAATTCATATCTTCGGCTTATCTGCCGCCGGAAAAACAGCTCTCGTGGATCAGATCACTGATGGAGTGTTTCTAGAACATAGAACAGCGACTATTGCAGTTGCCTTCAAGCTTAAATCCATATTTATTGATGAGAAAAGTGTTAGGTTGCAATTATGGGAAATCTCGGGTTCTGAAAGGTACATGGAGTTTAAAGACTCTCGTTTGAGTCGAGCAAATGCGATAATGATGGTGTATGATATCACTGATAAAAATTCATTTGATTTTGCAGCACAATGGGTTGCCGAAGCTAAGAAAAACGCGCTTCCGTTGACTCCAATTTTGTTGCTAGGAAATAAGGCAGACCTCGCCGAAAAAAGAGTCATCGATACAGATGAGGGAAGGGAGCTAGCAAAAAAGTATGATGCTGAATTTTATGAGACATCTGCGAAAACTGGTGCCGGGCTTAAAGAATTGATCTGGAACCTTACGAACAAACTAATGAAAAAAGAGGGTGAAAAACAATCAGAAGCTTTGAAATTGATCCAGGAACAAACCGCAAACTCTAAATGCTACTAAAATTGCTCAACAATTTTTTTCTCAAGTATCAAAAATGCTTTTTTCTTGACGTTAAGATAATATCTTATATTCAAAGAAGGCTGATTCGATTTATGCTGAAAAGTAACTTTGTATCAAAAAGGTTGCATTTTCCATCAGGATTTTTATTGAACTTTCGACTTAACTTTCATATAACAAATAGAAATTGATAATCTGAATGCATGCAAATCCGTTTCGAGAGGGCTGAGAAAACAATGATTTTGAATGTTCTATAAAGTACTGTAATATTTCGTATTATTAGGGTCTTGGGTTGGTTCTCTTGAAACACACTCAAACATAAAATTACTTCATTTCTTCACTCGATTTCTCAATATAAGATTTGATATTCTGAAAATCCATATATTTTAATGAGATTTTCTTGATGCACGATAATCAGCAAGAGATAATTCAAAGAGCTTAGAAAGAGGGAAAGAAGAATAATTTAACCATTCAAGTTTCTCGACTTTCCTCATTAAGAATATGCTCATTCTCATTTGATCTTATTCAAGTCTGATAATTTCATGATATAAGAGCATTCCCTTGATTCATTTGAAACTAGAGAGCAATTTTTAGCATTGAGAGAGCATCCATCCCAACATTGAAGCGACAACACATTCTTTATCTTATCTGAGAGTGAATGAGACAATTTACTTTATTGCTTATGAACAAATCTGAATCTAGAATTAATTTTGGAACTACACTGCTAATTTCATTTGAATAGAGAAATTTTATTGATCGGCCAAAATGGGGAATGACTGCTTGAGTTTGCGAAAACGCAATAAAGATCCCTACAGAATCATCGAACCTAGTAAAATCGAGGCTGTCAAATATCAAGTTTCTTCAGTGTGAAATCCACGAACTTCAACAAATACCATGGGTAATATCA
>ENA-UOTX01000067-UOTX01000067.1-compost-metagenome-genome-assembly--contig:-NODE-67-length-103348-cov-9.301053_pt1 | contig 103348 bp, 78 predicted proteins | sample MGYA00238143_ERZ746982 | MGnify/ENA primary metagenome ERZ746982 (study PRJEB28758, sample SAMN06268862) | compost metagenome | isolation source: single cell | place: USA: California, Emeryville, Joint... | reverse complement strand
GAAGAAGAGATCAGCTGGGAAGGATTTTCACGTTATTTATGCGTGCAGCTTCTGAAACTTTGAAGGAAATCCTTACTCGCTTCGGTTCTTACGTTGAACAAGAAGGAAATGCTCTTTTCAGTGATCCAAATGTGTGCAAAGATCCTATCTTATTCACGACAAAAGTTATGAACCTCAAAGAACGAATTGACGATTCGGTTGCTCAAGAATTTAACGCACATATTCTATTCCAAAGGAAGAGAGACGCATTGTTCAGCCAAATTCTCAACAAGTTTGAGAAGTCCCCACAGTTTATTGCCATTTACACAGATTATGAGTTCAAGAAAGGTTTAATAGACCTTCTAGTTAACCTTGGTATTAATATGGATCTTTTTAGGCTTGAAAGGGCTCTCAGAAGAGGAGGTGGAAAAGAAACTCAATTCCGTCATGGGATTGATCGCTTGCTTGGGTTCTCGAGACGCATTTTTAAAGCACTACGCTCGTTATTTGAGCTCAAGACTGTTAAACGGAACAAGCATCAATAATGAAGCTGAGAAACAGATGCTCGAGAAACTTAGAATGGAATGGGGACATGTTGCTGTGACCAAAATTAAATCCATGTTGCAGGATATCGATACTAGTAAAGAAACCAATCAGCTGTTTCAGAACTACCTTCAGACAACAAAGACTAGCTTCGGTGTTGAGGTGTCCGTTCAAGTGCTGACTCAGGGATGTTGGCCTGAAAATGAGGTTTCTAAAGTTCGAATTCCAAACGAGATGGTTCCTGTGAAAGATATATTCGAGAAGTTCTACAAATCGAAGTACGCAGGAAAAGTCCTAAGTTGGTTGATGACTTTGGGAGATGCCGAGATAACTGCAAATTACAACAAGAAGAAATACACTCTTATTGCGACAAACTACCAGTATGCGATATTGGACTGCTTTAATAGACGCCGTTCATATACACTAGATGAGCTAAAAACACAACTCGAGATGAATGAAGGGGATCTTATCGGAAGTCTCTTGCCAATGCTCATCAAATTCCCTCTCTTCAGTAAAGAGAATAGCCAAGAGAAGGTATATTTCACGAAGAATCTTTAAACTAATTTGTTGAAAAATCAACGAATTGTCAATAGGACACCATAAAAAATAATGAGGTGATTTCGATCAACGATGCTTTTGAGAGTCAAACGAGGAGACTCGCTGTAAAACCGCAAAAGCTCCAAGGACCAAAGGTAGAAAAAACTTAGAAGGAATTTTGTCCTTACTGAAATACTAGAAACCGGAAGAGGACGAAGGTCTTCAAAAAGACATCATAAGAGAAAGAGAATTCCAGATTGATGCTTGCATTATCAGAATCATGAAAAGCAGAAGAATACTCGATCTTAACTCAATTCAAGCAGAGACGAAGAAACTTATTACCTTATTCAATCCTGATCCAGTAATGATCAAACGGCGAATTGAATCACTCATGGAAAGAGACTACCTGAAAAGAGATGAAACCGACAAGTAAGCAATAGAAGACACTTCTTGAGTAACTCTTCTTTATTTTTAGGCAAAAGTATGTCTATCTCCCATAATCCTGAACGACGAAGTTGAGAACTCGAAGATAGTCTAATCTATTTTGAATGGAAAAAAATTCATAATGCAAATGAGATTATTCATATACATTTCTCATTCATTCGACAAACAAGAATCTACCCAGTGGCCACTGAAACATGATCTATTGATAAAATCCTTTGAAACAATTTCCATCATAATTTCCATCATGTCTACTTTTCAACTGAAATTTGAAAACTATTGACACTCATCTGCAGAGTGGTTTTGATCTGTTAGAGCTTTGTCGACGTTTAGAGATTTTTCGGCATGATTCCATTAAAATGTTTTTGAGGTCCCTAAGAGAGAAAGCTCTCACATCAATTTGAAACTAACTATTGAACAATATAATTGCCTTGAAGCAAGATATTCGATATATTATGACATATATGTATATCTCTTCAAGAGAAGCCTAAATGATGAAACAAACTACAGTCAGAATATGATGAAAGTGACATGAAGACATTTCAAAAAGCTAATATTTCCTAATAACACTCTAATAATTGTAGGCCTTCTTGATAACTTGTTCAAACATAGCAGATGGCAATTTAGTAAGTTTAAAGCGAGCCTTCTTGTTCCATTTGCGAATCTTGGTTGTATCTTTGATCTAGATTTATTAAGAGGAATATATACATTGAATTTTGAGAATATTTACCAGCTGGAATGTTGAACTCTTCATCTCGTTCTCTTTTTTAAGCTGTTCTTTCTCCTTCTTTCTCTGTCTCAACATTTCAGACTACCAAGCTCACTTAGATTGATGCAAAGTCAATTTTTTACTTTTTTCTCTCTTTCTTCTCTTAACTTTTTCAACTTTTCAACAAGTTCTTTGCGTTCTTGCTTTATTTTCATTTTTTCTTCCCAAGTTCTTTTAGCACCTGGGCTGTTTTTGAACTTGTTGCTAGACCTTCAAGTGATTTGGTTTAGGGGCAGAACAGAATCAAACAAATTACTTGACGGATTTTACTTTCCAAGGTTTTCCAGACACAGGTCTGCCTATCTTCACTGTTTCTGGCACTTTTTCCTGCACTTCTTGGTCTTCTTTGGTTTCTTTGTCGTCTTTCATTCTTCAAAATCCAAATTAGCTTTTTCTTTCTTTTTTACTTAAATTTTATTTTTTGATTGCTTCGCTCGGGAATGTAAACTGTCTGAGCTAAAACGCCTTTTAATAATAAGAGATAATAATTCTTTTTCCAAAGACACAAATGAACAACAAAGCAATCGATGTAATTTACAAATGCATCCTAATCTCTGATTCTATGACATATTCATTCAAAGAATAATTAAGAACCTCATTTCATTCAACAAGAATTTTGTCTTAAGATTCAATGAATGACTCACATCTACGATATACACATAACTACACTAGGCCTCAAACTCCATTTTTTCCAACGTCTTTGTTTTCGTAATCTTTCTTCTCTCACCTCTCTTCTCGAGTAGTTTTGCATACTTGTGGCTAATGTTTTCGGGAGTGAGAGCATTCGAGTATTGCTCTGATTGTGTTTCTTTGTTAGCGGCCGCAGCTGAACCGAGTCCGAATGATTTACTCTAGAAAGCGCAATAAAAAGTTTAGAGATGTTCAGAAATGTGATGATTTACCAGAGCATGCAAATTCAGTTTCTTTGGATGGAATATTTCTTTTGGTAGAAGTCTTGCATATGCTCTTGTGAATGAGACATATGTTCTTCTGGCCTTAAACTTGTAGTCATCTGATGATCTTATTAGCTTGAGGTGGAATCATTGATTTAGTTCTTCTCGGAAAAAAGTTGAAATTTTTTACATTTCTCACGATTCTCTCAATGTATGAGTGGGCGTCAATATGAATATTTCGCTCATTCTTTAACTTCCCCTCAAAGTAACTGTAAAAGTCTTCATCTTGATATCTTTCTACGACGATGCCTAGATATCTTTTGTCAGTTACAATTCGATCACTGAGCAATACCTTTCTCCTTCAGGATATCAAGATATCCTTTCTCAGAAGGGAATAAAAATAGCAACGACATTCCGTAGTTGTCGATTCTAGCTGTTCTTCCCATTCTGTTGACATAATCAACAATGCTGCTGGGAACGTCAAATTGAATAATCAGACGGACTTCTTCAAAATCTAAACCTCTGCTGCCAACGTCTGTGCAGATCAGAATACCTATGTGTGTATATTAGGAGCTGATTTAATATCACATTTGTATACCGCTTTTAGCTTTCTTGAATTTGAAGTAGGTCTCAGTTCTTTTTTTCTGCTCGATCTTTCCGTGCAGAGTGAAAACTTCGCTGGATATGAGCCTAAAATGTTAGTAAATGGTTAAAATTCATGAATGTAATAGGTCTATTTACTTTTTCTTATCTCCTTCATCATCATCGAATTGCAAATTAGTAAATAGAATTTCGAGAAATTCGACTTCGTCGCATGTAGAGACAAAAATCATGATCTATCACAAGTTTATTGTGATGTTACTACTACCAATAAATAAAAAATTTGTACCTTTGTTTTCATTGAAAACATGACCATGCTTACTAAGAAACTGATTCGTTTGGATTCTTCTATCACGATATATTTGTGGGAGAGTTTGGCTGGAAGTTTAAAAGTGTCGTCATATTTCAGTAGTTCAGTTGTTCCTTCAGTCTCATTATTTTCTGGATCTGCCTCCTTTTTGTCGAACCCGATCATTTCACATTCTCCTGGTGCTATTTTCAGCCATAAGGCTTCTATTTTTTCGGTGTAACTTGCAGAAATAAGAATCTTTTGGATAGTCTGAAAATCCTAGAAGCAAATTGTTGTTATGTAAAGTTAGAAGGATCAATTACTGTTTTGGTGGATAGAGTTTGGATGATCTGATCAAGATCTTTCTTGAAACCCATGTCTAACGTCCTGTCACTCTCTTCGAATACCTAGAGAAAGAAAACATAAAACGATGCTGGCGCTTTTGGAAGTTTTACCACAAACTTCAGTTTGTCGTAGATGAAAGAAAATGTGTTTTGAAAATGATAAATAACCCTTGCTGGAGTTGTGATAAGAATATTTATCCCCTTTCTAAGTCTCGCTTTTTCCTTCTTTATAGACTCACCTCCCTTTATTTAGATAAGAAACAATCCATTCACGATCATTTTACCATGAGTGCTCCAGGTATAATATGGACGAAAGCATTGAGAAGTGTAGTGGCTGTATTGAGCACTTGGATGCATAATTCGCGAGTCGGACAAAGGACAAGGGCTAAGGTTCCTTGGGATCGGTCGATTTTGGGTTCAGTTTTACAGAGTATATTGATGATTGGGACGAGGTAAGCAAGCGTTTTTCCAGAACCTGTCTCTGATTTAACGATGCTGTCTTTGCCTTTCATGATCACTGGGATAGACTCTCGCTGGATTTTAGTCATTGTGACGAAGCCGTTTTTCTCCAGCACTGAGACGAGGAAGGGATGCAACTTCTTCAGTTCTTGAAATTTCTCAGCTGCGAACACATCTCCTTCTTCGGCCTTTTTTTCCTCTATTTGCAATACTTCTGAAAAATCTTTAGTTGGGACTGGTGGCTTGGGTTTTTCCTTTGAAATTTTAGTATTCTTCCTGGGTCTTGAAAAGTCGGGTTTATTGTCTGATTTGGCATTCTGATTGTAACCTTGTTTGGGATTGAAGATCTTCTTTGACCGATGGTTGAGAGCCTCCGATTCATTGTTTTGCTTCTTGTAAGCTGGCTTGGCATACGCCTTGTCTCCTTTTGGTATTTCTGTTTCTGGATTATCTGAATCTCTTGAAACAGGCTTTTTTGGAGCATAAACAGGCTGGACGCCTTTTTTAATGGCTTTCAATTTATTCTTGAAACGCTCTTTGGTCTCAAGACGCTTGTTTGATGAACTTCCTTCAGAAGTTTTAATTTGCTGAGGTATTGCGATGTTTAACGAGAGTCCTTCCATGTTTAGCAATCTAAAACTATCAAAAAATAAAGATTAAAAGTATCGATTGCTTAATCAACAAACTTCATCAGTAAGGTTAAACTCACGGATTACATTAAGGATCAATTGCTCAACACAATTATTTCATAGCTACAAATCTGAAAGTAAACTTCTTCTTAAACGCTGGATATATGCTTGCTTCATCTTCGTCTTTATCATCATTTAATACATTAACATACTCTTTTTTCGCGAGCCATTTACTATACGAAAATAATAATACATCATAATCTTCATAGAGAAAATGATTTTTTCCTTCTTTCCATTTAATTTGTTTTTATTTTACCTTGTGCAATTGATAAAACATTTTGTAAAATGGTTAAGAGTCATAAACCAACAAATACAGATACTTATGACTGTGTTAGTGATACGTTAGTGAGTGCTTATACGAGTATCGGATTAGGTATAGATATAGTTCAGAAATAAATTGAACAATTTCAAAAATTATCAGCAAACTTCTTACAACACTTTTTGTACTTAGATTTCGATCCGCATGGACACTTGGCATTGTCATTTATGACTTTCCCTTGAGCTCTGACTCTCAATTTTGAGTTAGTAGTCGCTTTCTCTCTCATTTCATCGTTTTGGATGCCTCTTGTGCTTGCTTGGCTAGTGGTCTGAGAGGCATCCTGTGCGATAACTTGAGGTTCAACGTCTTTTGATTCCTCATCGCAGTGAATTTTGTTAGCATCAGCCTTTTTTTGAGCAGCAACGACGTCAGTGCTTGTGATCTCGCTTTTCTTCTCTACAAGTTTTTGTTCATCTTCTGATAGCTTTTGCTCTTCTTCTTTCAGTTTCGTAAACATATTTATCTGTTTAACAGTAGAGCTTCCCTGCTCTCCTATCTTTCTGATACTACAGTAATGTCCACCACTATAAGCAAGATGATATGTTCTTGATTTAGCTTTAGATGCTTCAGTTAAGCCACCAATAAGGACTGGATCTTCCCCCAGCTGATGAACATAGAAATTGCAACCCAGAGCACCACTGAGGGCAGCAAGCTCAAAATGACCTCCCCAGGTACCATCTTCTTCCATTTCTTTTAGATATTCATCTATTGTCTCATCTTCAAGTAGAAAATTTGAGTAAAGCTTCGAATTCTCTCTGATATGTCTTAGAGCAATCTTGCGGTAGTGGCGATGATTGTCTTCATTGCCTCCTATTTGATCTGCCACAGCTCTAAAGAGGCAATTTCCGTCTCCATCAACATCACGGATGATTAAAGCTTGCGGAGTGAGCGCATTCTGGAATTCTTCAAAGTATTTCTGCCAACCTTTGCCTAATCGTGTTACTCCTCTACGCCTTTTCCTCAAAGCTGTGCTCTGGGTACGTGAAACTGAATCCTTCTTGAATTTAGACATCCCTGTTTTGCCTTGTTCTTGATTAAAATATTCGGGAACGCTGATTTATTATCGAGGTATTTATACCCTTTGTACTTTTCTCTATCTGATCAGAACCGACAAAAACGTTTAATTTGATCGCTGATTTGCTGGAGTTTTCTTCTGATTTACAATGCTGGCTGAGAATCACTTTGATATTCAGAGCTAGCCTATTATAAAATTATTGGAACTCAGAGTAAGAAGATGATACAAAATTTCTCATCTCAAAATGGGATGAAACCCAATAACCTATCTCAATTTATACAAATAGCAGGAAAGGAGCACATCATCGCGATTATCGTCGTATCCAGCCTGACTGCCAAAAAAGTCAAGAGTATTGTAAACCATATATTATAGTGCTGATGAACAGAGGAAATTGAATAAATATAACTTTTGCTTTGACATAGATGCTCTGAAACTCCAACAGTCCCTTCACAAGAAAAAGCAGATTAAAAAGGTTCAAGTCTGTCACTTATTAGCTGAGAAATAATTAGCTGAAGAACCTCTCTGGATCACACAACCTTTAATCAAATGTTAGTAAAGTTCACTAACAGAAACTCTGAAAAATCCGCAGAACAAACATAGTGCTCGATTTTTGGGAAAGATATTCGATAAATCCCACTGTATATACTGAATTACAAGTTATTTTCTACTTGTAGTTCAACGCAGCATCAACTGAAATAGAACTAACTTTGTGAACTTAATTTACTCGGGAGTCATCTACATCAATTTATATGAAAATATTAGGACTACAGGAATCGAGCAACACATCATTTATGAACTCCAATTTTGAAATCAGAGGCCAATCTTTTTTGGAATTTATGCAAAATACATCACCTTTGCATTGTGTAACTTTAGTGAGACTATGAAAAAATTTCAAAATCCTAAGTTATTATTTGAAATAGATCTTACAAAATAAAAAAATTCAAATTAAATGGGAGCCTCAGACGTCCTTATCCCTACCAAGTTCATACTTATAGCTCTTCAGCTGCTCATAACCATCTCTATCTACTTTACAAAAGTAAATTCTCAACTCGAACTGTCCCATTTTTAAAAATGTTTTCAAATCGAAGCATCAAAATGTTTTTGCAGGGCTTCCCCTCACAACTATCTACGGTTCAGATGAATACAACAGTGCGAACTCAAGGTGACATTTCAGTTCTCAGTCTAATCGCAGTCTAACGTCGCATTCTTTTTGATTCAGCGTCCTTGCAGCAATCGTACTAAGTTTACTTTGCTTAATCCTCGAGCTATTGCTGATTTTTACGGGAGTCACACTCTTTTTCCACCGTCTCAATATTTGGCGTAAGTTAACTCATGGATTTTCCCTCACCTTGTGTTTAGAGGTAATTATTCACGCATTGGGTGTAATACTATATGCTTGGTTTGTACTTGGAACTTGGCATTACAATACGCTTTGGATACTGTGGGCAGCGTTAAGGTACTCACGATTCTTTTTAACAGCGCATTTATTTTTATTAGTCTGATTCCGATTGCTTTAGAGATATCGTCTGTCTGCTCAGGAACCCTTTACTACAGAAGATTGAATAAGTGATGTAATTTATTTTAGAGCATTTTCCTTTTGCATACCTATGATTGAGAGACAGAACTTAAGATTTATTGATAGCTGTATTAGCAAGGGTGTTTTTTCTCTTCAAAATAGGTCCAAAATTCAAGAATACTCTCTTTCTCTTTCAGAATAAGGCCTTTATATTCAAATTTTAATTGAAATAAATCGTAGTTATGACTTCTGTCTCTCTCTGGGTTAGCAAATAAAATACTTCTTCCTCTGAGCAGTTCATTTATGGAGATTTTTGATCTCGAAGAATTTTATTTAATATAAAATTCACTTATCTATCTAACGTCAGCGAGCTCATTAAAGGTTTATTTCTCCCCTCTCCTCTCAATGAATCATTTGAACAATGAATCTTAAATCTTCAAACTTTCGAGATTCTCATACAATGACCTCCTTATGACTCAGAGTTACAGTTACACTAATTTTACAAAGCATTCTTTGGTTCAGACATGCAAACATCTTACACATAGGTGATGCTCAGTATAAGATGAGTGTCGGACTATATTCCAAAAGTGGAAAAATCTGATTTTAAATAAACTGATATTTCTTTTGCGCAAATAGCAGCTAACTGATAATAATTTGAAAATATTAAACGAATTTTTGAGATGGACACCCAAATGTTGCCAGAACCAGAAATTTCTAACCTCATTCCAGTTGAAGAGGCTCAAGCTTTAGATATTTCGATAGAGCAACACAGAAATTCCAGTCCCTCTGGGAAGATGCAGCCAGAGCCTAGCCTTGAAGAATTAAAGGCCTTTGCCTTGAACGAAACGAATCTTGCTTTCGAACCTGCCGTTCTTGATAGCAATGGCTCAAACACCGGTGTGTCCGGTTTTATTGAAGAGCTTGAAGGTCTGGAGAGTAGGGTAATTGAGCTTGATGAAAAATTTGAACCCTCTGCCAAATTAATGAAAATGAACGATGGTTCAATTAGAACGCAGGAATTCACAGCACCAAACCCTGTCAAACACTTTGAAAGTAAACCGAGTATGTCTGATTTCGGGCTGACTCCAATTACTGAAACCGACAGAGACAATTTCAGTACTTTGGACAAAGAAAATAATCCACTCTCACAGTTCGGTAAGAAGAGAAACTACCTCGATTTCACAACTGGGAATCAAAATCAACGCAATGGCGGGAATGACACCAGGCTTTCAAATAGACCATATGTAACTCTGAAAAAACAACTAGATACTTTCTTCTCAAGAAGATCCTCAGAGGTTTCATCTCCAACAAAAAATAGACCTATCAAGCTCAGTAAACCCAAATCTCCAAATTTCAGGACAAAAGATCGTATCAGATCGTCAACAAGTCTCCTTTCTACTGAAGAGCAAATTCTAAAAGAGATGGAAGCTCACAGACAGAAACGCCGGCAAGAACTCGGAATACAAAGAGGCAGATCTACCAGTCGGACACTCACTTCTGCATCAACAACAGGAGAACAACAGATGGTGAATGAAGCTCCTCGCAACTCTGCGAGATCTACTTCTGTGAATAAACTTACTCCGATCCAACCTTTTAACTTTGAGTGTGAAAAGAGGTCAAGACTCAAATCCAAGGGTTCTCCAGAGAAACCAGAAGAAAACGTTAAACTATTTAAAGCGAGTCCCGTACCCAACTACCATTTCTTTGAGGTGAAAAAATCTTCTCAATCATGTATCATTCCGAAGGAACCTGCTCTCCACACCCAAAGTAGAGGCGAACAGAAACGCCAAGAACTAGCCGAGCAACTCAAAAAAGAAGAACAACAGCTTCGGATGCAACGCACCTTTAAAGCGAGCGAAATTCCTGATTACTCAAAGTTGGCCCAACAAGGAATCAACCAGAAAGTGCAACTACCTAAAAAAACCTGTCCTATTGAAATAAAATTCCACACAGACCAGAGAGCTTCCCTCAAAACCAGTCTGTCTGCTGAGAATAGTCAAGAAGACAGCTCCAAACATCACTTTAAAGCCTTACCTGTGCCGGACCTCTCTCGCTCATTTAAGCCAATTATTCCAAAAAGAGAAACAATCGAAGTTCGCACATTCGAGCTTCAGAGTGAAAAAAGAGCAAGAGAGAGGAAAGAATTTGATGAAGCCTTCAGAAAGAAGGAGCTTGAAAAAGAAAAGCAACGAGAGGAAGAAAGAAGGAGAAAAGAGGAAGAAGAAATCAAGGAACTTCGCAAAAAGCTGGTTTTTAAAGCTGCCCCCATCAAAAACTATTCAAAAATTGAAATTAAAAAATCAGATAAACCGCTAGTAATCCCACAGGCGCCGAAATTAACTTGCAAATAAAAGAAGAGCTGCCAAACTGCCTTCTGTTACCGAAGAAAAGCTGCGATTATAGTTTCTGTGGTAGGTTGATGAGGGCGGCATCGTTACCAAAATTTTATTATTAAATAAATATTGAATAAGCCTCTTTATTTTTCATCATTATATTATTATTTCTTTAGGAATTATCCATCCAAGCAATTGTGAATAGATAAAATTCGAGAAAATATGCAGCGAAATCGTTGATTGGAGTATGAATATCGCTTTATAACTTTTCAATGTAAAACTGCTCGAGCAAGTTTTAACAAAAAATCCTAGCTAGTCAAGGCTCTTCATGCCTTATATCTTGATACAAAGATGCTATTGGCTTAAATGGGCTAACCTGGATTTTTTTGTGATCAATACTCTAGTCCTAGCTTCTCCAAAAAATCTGTGTTTGTTTACAGCACATAATAAAGAATTTCTAACTTTTGCTAATTAGGATATCTATCTCTTTTAGTGTGAGTTGTTAATTTTTTGTTGTTCATGCTGTTTAAATTTGCCTCACCTCAAATGTTATTTCTCTTTTCGAAGATTTCACAGGGAAATGTTGCCTTTCCCAAATATTTTAATAGCAAAAAGCTCGTACTGTTTATCATTTTTTAGTTCATGTCGTTCTGAATTTAATTAATCAAATCAGCACACAGAAAATAACTCTCAACATACTTACTTACTAAATTTGAATTTAAAACTTCTATTCCATTTTATATCATAATTCAAATCGAAGCTGGCTAAATGATAGGCTCCGTTTACAAAACACCACAGGTACATATTCTCGGAAAGATTGCAGACGCGGAAAACTTTGAAGGGACAGCTGTTTATGCGAAGTATCGATTCTTGACAGGAGACAGCTGGATGCTACTCTCTGGATCTGCTACAGGAGAAACTTTTATTTCAGAAGTAAACAAAGAGCTACGCGCTCCATTAGAGCATCCTTTCGACTTGAACTACTCAGCTAAGACTATAAGAGGGTGGCCAAGACTGTTCATTGAAGTCTGGCAAGTTGATTCAAGCAAACGTGAGAGTATTGCTGGCTATGGAGTAGCTGCAGTCCCAATGAAAAAGGGATCAGGCGAGATTAAAATATATTGTTGGCGTCCAGCTACTTCTTTCTGGGACAAACTCCTCGGAACATATCCTGAGTTGGAATTCAAAGATATCGTTATCTCTTCTCAAAATCGTTATGGATTTAAGACAGAGTCAACAGGTACAGTGACTATCCAATACGAATTAATTTTCAAAGATTTTCACTTACATGGTGTTCAAGTTGATTCTACTTAACAATATACGAATGCGTGTCAAATTTATCTTATCACTTTTTTTGATTTTTTCATAATAGGAGAGAGTTTCTACAATTAGTCCATCCATCCTTGGATGGCTACTTTACCTCTCATTTGGATATACAAACCAATAAAACCAATAAATGTTTGACACTACTATAGTTCTTCTCCCTTAAGATAAGAATATTGATATTATTCCATTCCTTAACGTTTAAACTCTGGGGATTAATTGTATCACCAGAGACATGAAAGAATCGTAAGGGGTGATTGGAAAGAATTTTAAGTACTTATGTAACCAAACATTCTTAATTTCAATACTTAGTTCATCCTCAATTATTTAAGCAAAGGACAATCAATTATCTGATATAACTATGAACGGTTTTAAGATTAGTTTTAAATGAGTCTGATTAATATTAGTTTATAGTTTGGGGAGTTTTGGGAGCAATCTGGAAATAAGGCGGAGAATTTTTTCTGGATTTCCTCTGACATTAACTAGGCATTTAATTATTGCAGTTTCTATATCAAGTTTTCCTTTGATTAAATTGACTAAGAAATCGATGTTAATACTTCATAAAGAATAATTATTGTCTTACTCATATCTTTTTTGGAAATTCTGACCACTTCTTCAGCATTTGGGCTAATGCCTTCGAATACGTCTCCAGGTGCTATTATCAGGTTAGAAACTTCGTTGAATAACCTATTTTACAATTTCTGAGATCAATCGTAAATCTCATAGTCGGACTTGGATCATCTGCAAATTTAATGATTTCAAAACCCAAAATGTCCTCCTGACCGGTGTGATTATTAGGGTATGTCTGACTGGTGAAATAAAGCTTACTCCTCGGGATAGAGAAGCTCCATACCGATGGATATGGTCTTTGATCAATTCAAAGATTTGACTCCATGGAATTTGTATGAAAGCTAGTTTGGTTCTATTCACAACCAAAGGCAAATTTTTCAAAGGACGTTCAGCTTCTTCTTTTTCTTCTAATTCTTCGAGTTTGAACCGATCTGATGTTTGATCTGGGCGACTGTATCCTATATTACCATTATATTTTTGGTATAATGTTACTACACAAGCACCACCTATACCGAAGATTTATTTGTAACAAAATTTTAACACAAGGAATTTACCAAGTCCTATTCCATGTTGCAAACCAAGTTTTGCACCTTTTACCTGTCGCCGCTCTGCCATTCCTCTTAATTGCCAGCAAATTTCAACACACTGAGCAACCCCAGTTGCTCCGATTGGATGTCCTCTCGAAATAAGGCCTCCTGATGGATTCACAACACACTTGCCTCCATATGTATTATCTCCACTGCATTAAGTTAGCTGCACAAACTTTAAAATAGCATTCTCATACTTATCAATGTATTCAGCAGCCTTTCCCTCTTCGCAAAGTCCCAGTGCTTCATAAGTGATAAGCTCGTTTGCTGAGAAGCAATCGTGAAGTTCACAAACCTGTACTTCCTTAGGCGTCCTCCCTGATTTGCTGAAAACCTGCCTGGCTGCTTCCATCGTCATGTCGTAGCCAGCAATTGACATTCTACTTTTGCCATCAAATGAACTTTTTGTATCAGTAGTCAAAGCTGTTGCTAAAATCTCCACTGCTTGGTCTTCCAACTTATGCATTTTGACAAAATCTTCGCTGCAAATAATTACAGCAGCAGCTCCATCAGATGTGGGGCTGCACTGCAATCTCGTCAAGGGTCCATAGACCCTGGGTGAATTAAGGATATCTTCAAGAGTTAACTCTGTTCGAAATTGTGCATAGGAATTATTCACAGAATGCTTGTGATTTTTGTAGCCAATTTTCGCGAAATGAATGTCCTTAGTCCCATATTTTTCTTGATGCTCAATGCCTGCATTCCCATAAACCTGACTCACTATTGGTGCTTTCGTGACAGGAACTATTTTCTTCATCACTTCAAGATGCTTATCAGGAGGATATGTAATATTCGGGAATGCACGCTTTAAGATTCCGGATTCCATTTTTTCGAAACCTAGAGCTAATGTGCAATCTGCACCAGCTTTAACTAGTTTTGAGCACAAGTAGATTGTTGTTGCGCCTAATTATTAGAGATTAGCTTAAATTGAGGGACTGATCTTCAAAAAGAGTGGCCTTAAATATCCACAAGTAGGCACAACAAACTTTGATTGATCAATCGTACCTGTGCCACCATTGTTATTAATATTGTAAATAGGAATTCCTGTGAGACCCACTTCATAAAGAATTCTCTGGCCACAAGTCGAATCTCCAAAGATATATCCAACAACAGCCTTTCATGATATTAAGTCTTTTGAAAAACTCTTTCTGAAATTACCGCTTGCACTTTTGAATAGGGAATTCCTGCGTCTCGAAGGGCACGCTGAGCAGCTAGCTTGCCTAGATCAGGATAATCTGGATTACTTTCTGAAGGTTTAAGGAAAGGAGTCATCCCGACTCCGACCACAAAAACTCGTCTCTCGCTCATTTTTTCGAAATCAAAAATTTATTCTTAAAAGAAATTCTTGGTTGATTTTTGATATTCTTGTCTTGAGCGAGACTGAAATGACAAATTTACCTTCAAATAGAACCAAATGAAAATACCTTATGCAGCTTGGATTTCAACAAGAGAGATGAGTAAGAACAATGTGAAATTTATCATTGATAAAAGCATTTCAATGTTAATATAAAAAAAATGATAATGTATGTTAAATCAAGGGTTCTCTTCGTAATAAAAGCAAGCTCTATTTGTTGGTTTTTGATGCAGAAGATAGTCTTCTGGAGTACAATGACATTCTAAGAATCTCAAACACCAGCCACAAAGAAGAAGAATAATATTGATAACATAAAAAAGCTCAGAATCAATCTAAAGTGCTATTTTCTATTCTAAATTATGCTAAAGATTTCATCTTCGTCAGGATAACTGAGTGATAGAGGTGCAATATATTCAATATATCATTCTGCAGACATAGTGATGATTATCTTTTCATTTGTTGCTTCAAGATGAAAGAAGTTTTCCAAAATATATGAAAGAGCTAACCGAAAAGCTCCTCTCTACAAAGGATTGTGAGCTCGCTCAATTTGTTCAGAGAGTCATTAAACAATATTTGTTACGTATATTATATGTTGACAAGGAACAAATTAACAACTTTTTATGTTTTTTGTTTAGGAAAACCTAACCCGCTTTTCATCTTAGTATTAGATTTCACAGTGGCTACAAACGAGTGAGCGAGGATAGAGTATATTGCATCACTATTACTAATAATAGCTACTATTGTTTCTGATCTTGAACAAATCATCTCATTTCTTTTCTTCTTCTTCAAGATGAATGACTGTTGACATTCATAGCAAGACCTCCCAGGAGTATAGTCATCACAGTTCGCTTTCCATATCGGGCTCTTATATCAAAGCAAAGAGTGCAATTCTGAGCTAGCCCTATCGCTGCACTCTCCAGGAGCTAAGGTTCCAAATTCCATCCAGCAGTTGTAAATTAAGTGCGTTAGATGTTTGATTAATGAATAAACTTCAGTATGAAATAAACTAAAGAAACTTACTTTTTTTATTCAAATTATTACGCGAAATACAAAATGTCAACGATCGGAAAACCAAGATTTTCTCATCCGAACAAGCTAGTTGTTCAACATGAAGTATTTCTTACAAACAAAAGCTTGGTGACGAAAATGAGAAGTGTTAAGTCTTCAATCCCTCAACCTAACAGAGAGTTTGACAGGAAGATTGAGAACAGAAAGAAGAAAGGGTGAGTACCAAATGTATTCGTAAATAAACTAATTTAATCATGCTAGGTCACAGAATCTCCGGAATTGTGGACCTGCACTCGATGAAGAAACGATGCAAGCCTTCTTCGAACAAAGAATAAATTTGCTTACAGCTCCTGCGTTGCAATCTAGACACCAAGGGCTAGAAGCAACTTCTGAAAACCAGCACGCTTTTGTGGAAGCCTACGGGCTCCCACACCAAGATTACAGCTCGAATCAATATCAAATACCGAGAACAGCTTCAACGCGAGAAATGAGATCGGAGAGAAGCAGCAGCTTACTTGGAAGAGTTTCTTCACCAAAACAGCCTCAATTCCTGCAACCTCTGCAGCTTGACAGAACTCCGGCGTCCTCTACAAATGTATTTTTCGTTAGACTTCGGCAACAAACTCTTTATTCCCCTTTTCAAATAGAATCAAGCGACTCTTCTCAAGACTCAACTTCAACTTAAAGAACTTGAAATGCAATCAATTAAAGAAGAGCTCAAAAATTGGTGGCATGAAGACTTCCAGGCTCAGGGATCGGATTATTTCAGTTGTAGAACGAAGAGTTTTATTCCAAAAAACCTAAGCAACATCAAACGCACACTCGGTAAAGAAAATAAAGCACCTCAAAAGCTTCCATCGATCAAAGAAGGCAGCAACATAAATTCTGCAAAGCAAAACCAAACAAATGGGCTCGGAAAGAAACAAGTTTCTTCCATACGAATAAGAAAACTCACAAATCATGCCACCACCAACCCTAATAAGGATACCAAACTTGAAGGAAACTACAAAAAAACTGATGAGTTGAATGGCTCGGTCGAAGACTCTCAAAGACCTTACACAGTGAAACTCCCTCTTAAACCTTGCAACAACGAATTCAAAATTCGATTTTCCAGTTATTTTGATGGTATGCTGAACAAGCAAAGCTCGAGGTAATCTTCTGTGGATGTGGTGGCTTTGATTCACTAATAATATTTTCATGCAGATATGACACCTCTCCGACAAAACTGCCAAAAGAAGACCTTCTTGAAAATGATAATGCTACTGAGAGAGTTCTAAATAAGGACGCTTCAACTGCTGAAGAGTATCCAGAGCAAATCCAGCAACAAGATCAAAGAAGCAGTCCACAAATAGCTGTTACTTCGAAAACTCTTATGCACCAAACTGCAAATAAAATACACCGTTCACATAATCACAATCATTATTTCTCACACGTTCCTGAATCTTCAAGGTAGACTGATCCAATTTATGCTTAATGTAATAATTTTAATCAGCGAACAAGAAACAAAATGGAAAGCAGAAAAGTCGGAGAATATCAAGGCTGATGATTTACTAAGTGAAGAAGACGAACTGCGCCTCAGCACTGTAAATCCAATGGACATTCTCTAGGATTTTTTTTCATCAAATTTAACTTAACAGTAAGATGGAGTATTCAAAAATATATAGTGCTTTGTTATGGATCTGAGGGATATTCTCTTTTCGCTAGATTTGGTAGAAATTAGTAATGAATACATTCAGTACTACCCACAACTTTATGCAGATCTTCAAAACAAATGAAACACATAAGATTTTTTTTGTTGAAATAAATGCCAAGGAAAAAAACAAGATGCAAACCATACAAGCAATTTCTTATTCAAGAATCTAATGATTACCAGTAGTTTAGTAAACTTCTGTCATTTGCGAAGGATTGTTGAGATGAAGTTTACCAAAAATTCGAAATGTTTTTTTGAAATATTGATAATCTTTTGAAATTTGATGAACTATTGACAATGACTTACTACTTCAAATTTATAACATAAAATAGGATACGATTTTGAACAAGAATAAATAAATGAAGGATACGACCTGCTATCATTTCTGTAATTTCTTTTTTGCCGTTTTGTCTAAGTTTACCCTCAGCGGTTCAATTGCTGTTAGCATATCCACCTTCCGTGCGGATGTCAAGCTTATTTGACTGCTATTATTCTTCGAGTGATGCAGCTCTTTCGTTTTATTAAAAGCTGACACTGCTATCGAAATTGGCTCTGGACTTTCTGAATAAATGCCCTTGGGAATGGTTTTGGCTCCCGACTCTTCAGAATGAACAAATGATCTGGTTTGGAAGGCTTTTGGACTTTTAGTGGATCTGCAACTCAGGACAGAAGAACAGTTTTCTTTTTCAGCCTTTTCTAACTTTAGTAAGCTCTCAGTTTTTCGGTGCTTTAGCAACATCTTGTTTGTAGCCTCCTTCAAGTTGACTTCTGCAACAATTTCTGAACCCTTGAAAGAATTCTCATTCCAGAGTTCTGAGGTATTTTGTTTTGCTTTTCCCTTTTCGACTTTGCTAACTCTGACTCCGAATTGTAGCGTTGAAAGTGACTCATTTAGATCATGAGGATTTGGAGAGCATTGGATTATTAATAGCGTTTTCGCGGTCCCGCCAAGAGAATCTTTCAGTAAGTGAGTAAGCTTCGATTCACGATATGGGATATGAGAGCTTTTAATTGCAAGATTATTCAGGACTTTGCCCAGAGTGGTAAGACTTTGGTTAATATTGCAAGCTTCCTTCAAGCGCTCTCCTTCTGATTCAGATTTGTATATTCTCTCCGAACCTGCGAGGTCAACCATATGTAACTTTCCCGTAAAAGTTTTATTGAGGATATGATTCTTCGCGACTACATTGATAGTTACGATGCTAATAAATAAATTTTGATGATGATGTTTCTAGAAATTTGATTACCAGTGAGACCTGGAGCTCAATGCATTGCTACTAGTAGCACCTTTCTTTCTGTTAATGCGTCCTTTATTTATTATTTCTTCAGCTTCGTCGTAGTTTGTAATATCTAAGACCGTTGATTTTGGATTGAGTGTGACAATATGGTCTATTTCTCTGATATCGAGTTTTGATTTTTCTACAGACATATGTCATACTGGTTCGGAATTATGAATTTATGTACCAGGGTTGCCTTGTAAAAGATCGCGGATCTGTTCGTTATATACCTCAAGCATAGAGATAGAAACAGAATATTCAACATCTTTGCTCTGCTGGGCGATCTCAAAAATTTGCTCAAGAGAGAGTTGTATCATCCCTCTCACGCCACTTTTACCCTCCTTTTTACAATGAGTCATATAATAGCCAACATAGATAATCTGCTACCATTGTGTATGTTTTTCCAGAACCAGTCTGCCCGTATGCCATAATGCAGACATTGTAACCATCCAAAACGCTTGTAATTAAAGGAGTTAATTCATCAAATACATGTTGCTGATCGCTCTGACTCGCAAACACTTTGTCGAATTCGAAGACATTTCCTCGTTGTGCCAATGCACTGTAGAATTTGACAGAGTTTGTTTCAGGATATGAAATATATGGCTCCCCTAACGAAATCTGAGGGATATTCTCCGAAGATAGAGCAGGTCTGATCCTGCAGTAAACTCTAATAGTGCCCTTGAGATCCTCAAGTTTATTGTGGAGATTTCTTCTTTCCCACATCTCATTTCTATATTTCTGCATAACCTGTAATTGAAGTATAAATATGAGAAAAATTTTTTTTGTTTTGTGGGATTGCTTACCTCATTATTAATTTTTCTTTCTACAGCAAGAGTTTGTTCGAGTTTCTCGGCACGTTCTGAAGAGTAAGTGTTAAAAATTGGGGGAAAAAATTTATAAGATTACGGCTTGAACCCTCTTTTGCGATCCATTCTTTGATGCAGTCAACAGAGGAAGCAATATATTTATTATTATAAGTTTTGATACCAGACTGCACACGAAGACCTTTCAATTTTTCCCGAATCTACCAATTATATTCATTTAGAAGAATTATTGATTAGTTACTTTATCATTGGTCGCAAAGGCAGCAACTTCCATCAAAGCATGCTTGAGCTCGTTAACTTCGTTGATTTTTTCTTGGAGAGCCTCTAGATAGATGTGATAGGAGAGGCTAATGGGTTGCTCCACAGAATAGTAAATTGTGCTTGGATTAGGCGGTTTTTCACCTTCTTCCAACTCTTTTTTGGGAGTTTTCTCTTGATTCTGACAAGGGTTTTCGCCAAATAGTTTTAGAGTCTCACTCACATCACTTTGTCTCCGACTGTGAGTCTTGTGGGTTGAAGTTTGCTTTTCGCACATTCTCTCGCTGAATGCCAAGAATTTTTCCATAAGAGAGTTTATATTTTGGATATTTCCAGATTCAGCATGAATTTCTTCGTAAAACTCTTTGATGGCTCTGCCAAAATCTTGAATGGATAATTTAATATCTTTAAGGCTCGTTGAAACGTCATTTTCCTGTAAATTCTCGAATTCCCTTTTATGACTTTCGAATCTATAAAGAGGTATGGTAAGTAAGCCTAAAGTTAAATGAATGTATGCAAGGTACTTTCTGAGTAAAATTTGCTCCAATTGTTGGTGTTCTGAGGCCAACAGCCCAGTCTGTTCTCTATAAAATCCAGAGCTATCGCTTTTATGTCGACGTTTTTCCACTATGGCTTTTACAAGAGCTTTGATCTCTTGAATGACTTTTTTATTCTCTTCAAGAAGATCTCCAACATAGTCAGTCTTCCGAGAAATATCCTTGGAATTCTATCATAATTGTCATTATGATCGGTGTTTTTGATAAATTAGCTTACATTTTTCCCAGTGTCAAGATCATTTGAATGACATGACACTCCTTCAAGAATCTGGGAGGTTTCCAGGTCGGGATTTTCAAATGACACTTGCAGAAAATGAGACAATTTCATTCTTGAATCATTCGCTGACTTCCTTTCTTTTGTGGTGCTGTTAAGTGAAAGTGAGATACTTTGGTCACTCATCTTTTTAGATTTTTCAATTTGATACGTTAATTTATTTTAAACATTTGAATCTATCTGCAAATTCAAACGTAAAGTTTTTGTAAATTCGGTTTGTGAGCAATGGCTTATGAGTAAATAAATATTTGATGACAGTAACACAACTCCTTTAACTCCCAATACAAATAACAATGAGAAATTATCATTTCTTTTTGTGTGTCTAACCTCCTTGATTGATTTAGATCCTACAGTTGTAGTCCATATCTGATAAACAAGAACTCGTAATGTTGTCGCTTCTTCCTCAAATTGTTCTCAGAAAAGGAGAAAATGGCGGTTTGTGCATTCTATTGAAGTATTGAAGCGGAATTAATAGAATATGAGGAATTGAAATTCAACAAATGCTCCTCATAAACATAAAGAATCTTCCTTGTTGGCTTAATAATAATTGAGTTTATAAAGCACACAAAATAGTCTCAACTGCTCTCAATAAAGAGGGCAGTGTCTGAATATAGCTTATTTTCAGAGAGACAGAAACTAGTTTTTCTTTTCAAAAGCGATATTTTCAAACAAACTATATAATCATGCAGAAACCTGGAAGCGTTGGGACACCTTAAAATAAAAAGTTCTTTCTTTGATCTATTCAAGGATTTTCAATTATCTACACCTTGAAGAGTTAATTTCCGAGAGCTTTCCCACTCCAAGCAACCAACCCGCTGTAGTATATCTTGAATTGATCAAATGATGTGTAAAAACTTCTATTAAGTGCCCTTGTCACCTTGCTTTTGAGAGCGTCAAAACAAATGCCAAAGTCCATTATTGTCACTCCTTTCTTTCTCTTCTTTAAGTCAACCCACAATTCATATAGTTCTGTGAAAAGCAAGTCATGTAGCTTGTAAAACACATCTGGATCCTTCGACAAGAACACGCAAAAGTTCTTCAATGCTTTGCGAGAGCAAATCTCTGATTTATCCTTCTCGTAGATCAGGAAGTCAGCAAGGTGGAGATACTTTATCAAAAAATAGGTCACATTTATGGAGCTGACTGCTGCGAGGAAGTCCTCAGTTTGACCTGACATGCGTTTAACCATTTCGGGGTAATTCTCCGCATAGCTAATCAACATTCTTAGTCCAGTAATTCCGCCGCCACGAAAATCAGTTCGAGGATCAGAATTTTGAAAACCAAATTCTTTCCAGAGTTCATTTGGGATTTTATCACCCAAAGGTTCTGTGAAAAGCGTATTCCATAATTTGATAACCATTTTGTTATGGTGCTCATTCTCATTATCAAAAGGAATATTACAATCAGCTTTAAGAGAGTAAAAAGCACGAAGTTCAAGCACAGTTAAACGAGTCTTTTTCTCCTCAAAGCAGTTTTTGATGATTGACTTATTTTTGATATGGGTTATAGGCTCTTGGTTTTCCATGCTCTTGGAGCTAGCGACACTGCTTTTTTTGCCTGCCACCAATGTCGCTGATTCGCCGTCCTCACCTTCAACCTTTATAATAGTCTCGTTATTGCTTTCAGATTTCTTGTGAGCGGGGCTAGGTTTCACATGAATAGTTATTGGTTCCACAGTTTTTATCTCTTCTTGCATTGATTTAGTTTGTTGTAGGTTTCAAAGATTAGTATACAATTATTATCTGGGTAGAACGCTCAAATTACGTGCAAATTTAATTCAGGATTCCTGCTGCAATTTGTATTCAAGCATAAGCTCACAACGCAAGAGTCTTCCGATTTAAAGAAGAGAGAAAGCTTTTTGAAAAGTATCAATTGTGTATTTTTCTTCAGTAGAATGCGAAGAGAATGATAAGGAAATATCGTTTATCAGCATTATTGTTGATTCCTCACATTCCTGAATGCTTGTAAGATCTCATTTCAGATGTTTAATGGGTCTATGAAATACGCAGACGCTACACTGCATTAGACTAAATGTTATATAGATACTCATATCATGTCAATTAACAATAACTCCCCACAAGGGTCAGTAAATTTGAAAATTGAACCTTAGCCATCCGTCTCCACGTCTCCAAGTGTGCAATATGGAAACTTAAAATGTCCATAATATAAATAGAGGAGAGAGAGAAGAGGTCCTTCTTCTCAGGAAAATTCTTAATTATTTTCTTGAGCAAAACTAATAATTGAAAAATAATTTCAAGTTTGAAGTTCAGAATCTTCAGAAAAATATTTGTTTAAAAAACTGTTCGACCTCTATTCTCTTGTACCAAAGAAAATGATACTCTCGTCTTTTTCTACGACGAGGTTGGTATTTTGACAAATTTCCCTCTTCATGGCTCTCTAGCTCGTTGTGGGAGATTTGAAATTATAATAACATCAAATGAATTTCTCAGTGCACAGATATTTTTGAAGTTTAAACTTTTTTTGGGTACAACTAAGATGTTTTTTCTTTGTTGATAGTCTGCAACAAAGATGCAAAAAAGGGTGTATTTATCGAAAAATCGCTTTGTCCCTATTTTTTGTGTTGGCAATCGAGAGTTCCTTACATTTCGGCTGAGAAATCAAATAGATTCTGTAATTGCGATACTTTGTAAAGTGTCTCATCCAAAATCAACATTGATTCAGAGTTTAAAAGTTTGACATTGGTAGTAGAAGTATTTTGTCATTCACTGAGGAAATTATCAAGCATTTCCTTATTTCAGTCTAATCTGAATAACAATTAAATAGATTGCAGGTAATATAATAACACTCAGAGTGATAACGCTTGCTAATAACTGGCTTTGGTAAATTAATCGCTCCAACATCCAACCTAAATTGACATGATGCTTAAACATGTACGTACTAACTCGATTTAGTATCCTACGTGATGAAAAATTATGAATGATTTAAATCAAGAGATTAAGACCCAATGAGCTAACATAGAAAGCTGGTATTATTTGAAAAGATAAGATGAGCCCATTTCATCAAACATAGAAAGTAAAAAAGAATCCTAGTAACTGAAAGTATGTATAAATTGTTAGCATCAGGTTTAAATGTAGTAATTTTATACATTACATTGTAAAAGAGATTTTAGAGGAAAGCAAATGTTGGTTTTCATTATTTATACTATCTACATCACTTAGTAAACAATCCGATAAACTATTCTTCTCAAAACACTACAAGCCTAGTAGACGAATAGTTTATTCCTAAACGCCACTAACTCAATCGTGATTACAATAGATGTGTCTCAGAAAGTGTCTCTACTAAGGAGAAAACGAAATACTATATCTACTTGAGACTAGCTTCCGCTTGCAAAAGATTACTACTCCGAAGTTAATTAAACTAATTTGTTTGAAAGGAATAACATAGAGTTTCAGCGCGGATTTTTAAATTTTAATTTCTGGGAGCTATCTTTTTTCCAATGCTTTTTTACAATTCTTAGGCATCTTATTTCTTCTTCTTTTTCTTAGATTCGATTTTCCACCTCATGATCTACAATGGAACTCTTTTAGGTAGAAAAGGCTCGAATTTGAGTCTATGATGGAATGACAGAAAAAGATATTTTTTTAAAGTAAGATTGGCTCAATGTGACTTCGAGAATGGAAGTCCAAGCTCTATTTGGGGAGCATAGAGTAGAAATTTCGCAGAAGCTGGTGGGCATTTTCAGTAGAAATTAAAAAGATTCCTTTCCTTTGAACAAGCTTAATTAATTGGTAAGCGTCAATGGCATTAAAAAACAAATTTGAGAAAGAATTAAAAATAATCTTTTTGAAGATCGGGCCTGCAAAATGACGGAAAATGAGCAAGGAACAGGAAATTTGAAGGTAATTAGATAGGTTTACCCTTTTGAACGATGCCTTTCTGTTCTAAATTGTGCTCAAACTCCTCCAAACAAATATATCCCGATCTGAGACCTTACATTGCCTTTATTTCATTAGGAAGAGAAAGTTGAGAGCGTGAAGAAAAGCACTCGCATTCGCATCCCTAAATTCAACTATTTTGATGCCATGATTGACGAGGATTCGCCACGGAAATCTGCGAAAAAAAAGAAGAAGGAAAAGCTCAAAGAAAAGCTGAAAGAAAAAAGTAAGGCAGAAAAACTTAAGAAACAAACACCTGTTTCTGAATTTGGAGATGTTATCAAAAAGTATTTGTTGAGTATTGGGAGCAAAAAGCTAATTTTCCAAAAGAAAAGTGAAGCTCAAATTGAATGCAGAAGAATCAAAGTTAATTAAGCGGCTAAAAAGAACGAACAAGCCCACGTTCAATCCGAAGCTCTTTGAAGAAAGCAAGCTTAAACGAGACGCTTATGCAAAACAATTAAAAGAAATAGAAGATGAATTTGGAAAAAACCTTCCGAAGCTTGCTGAACCTCCTCGTACTCAGACACACTGGGATTTCCTGTTAAAAGAAATGGTATGATCGTCGACATCACCGATTTCTTGAAAAATTATTGTTAGAATCAAGTGGCTAGTTTTTTCGCTGAAAGAAGACGATTTCGAATTTTTAAGAGCAGAAAGATTGCTTTTGGCGCTAAAGCTATGGTCAAGAACCTCCATCAAGCAGAGCATGCTAAAATTAAAGTACATTGAGATTTTATGAGGAGAGAAGCAAGTGATTTCTTAACAATAACTTTCTCAGGAAAACGAACAAAGACTCAAGAAAATTGCTAACGAATTGAATCGAATGGTGCAAAGGGAATTTTGGAAGAATATTCATAAGATACAAAGATACCTTGATACTCATAAACAGAAGCAGCAGCACTACAAATCACAGCAGAAGAAATTAGAGAGTTTTGTCACTAAACAACTGAAGTTGAGTACAAAAATGGCGCATTATATGAAAGAAAAGCCAAAAAATGAGATGGAAGATGAAAATGGCGAATTAGAAGACGAAGAATTCGAGAAAGACTCAGACCTAGACAGTGAAGAGGAAAGTAAATCTTTTCCTAGCAATCGAAAGACTTACGTTAAATTTTCATCAATATATAAGAACCGATCAATATCAATATTGGGTTGGATCAAACAGGATATTATGTGATCGAGGAGGAACCTGCGCAGAATGGAGATACTCTCGATGGTATTTCTTTTTCTTATATTGACCCGAAGCGACAATAATTTTTCCAGAGCAGAAAAATACTGTAGCACAGATCTCGAATCTTGCCTCGGAATTCCAGCCTAAGGGATTCACTCTAGATGCTAGTGAGGTTAAGATTCAACAGCCATTCTTAATCAAAGGAACTCTCCGGTATATAATGATAATCATTTGTTCAGATTTGTAATTGGCTCTCATGTAGTGAGTATCAGCTCATTGGTCTTAACTGGCTGGTGATGTTGCATCAAAAGAAGATCAATGGTATTCTTGCCGATGAAATGGGTCTCGGAAAAACCATTCAAACGATTTCTCTCCTTTCGCACCTAGCATGCGACCTGGTAACACACAGAATATTTCACTAGTTATTTAACAACTTGGCTTCTTAGGGTATCTGGGGACCTCATTTAATTGTTGTTCCAACGAGTATTCTTGTAAACTGGGAGATCGAATTTAAGCGCTGGTGCCCTGCTCTTAAAGTTATGACGTATTTTGGAAGTCCTCGAGAAAGAAAAGCTAAAAGAATGGTCAGAAATTACTAATCATTCTGTTTTTGAAAACTTATTGTTTTCCTCTATTATTCAATCTAGGGATGGAGCAAAACTAATTTCTTCCATATCTGTATTACCTCCTACAAACTGGTAATCCAAGATAAGAAAATTTTCCGGCGTAAGCGCTGGTACTATATGATCCTGGATGAAGCCCACAATATCAAAAACTTCAAGTAACAATTCTATTTTTCCTGCACTTTAATTCAATAACTTATCATAACAATCAAATAGATCTCAGAGATGGCAGATTCTACTAGGTTTCCAAACTAAACGAAGACTGTTGCTCACAGGTACTCCTTTGCAGAACGATGTGAGTGAACTCTGGTCATTGATGCACTTCTTGATGCCGAATATTTTCTCTTCGCATGCAGATTTTGATCAATGGTTCAACATTCCTATGCAACAAGCAATTCAAAAGAATCAGCAGATCAACATGAACATTCTCCAGCATTTGCACTCAATTCTGAGACCATTTATTCTCAGAAGATTGAAAAAGGACGTTGAAAAGCAATTGCCATCGAAAACAGAATATATTATACGCTGTCCACTCTCCCGCAGACAAAAGTACCTCTACGATGAGTTCATCAGCAAGGATGAAACCAAAACCAAGATTCAGAATCAAGATTTCTTAGGATTAATGAACGTTCTCATGCAATTGAGAAAAGTCTGCAACCATCCGAACTTATTTGATGCTCGTTCTGTTGAAAGCGCGACTCTGCTGATGCCTCTCAAATATGTTGTTCCTACCTTATGTGTCTTGCATTCGTATGCGAGAACAACTCACAAAGTCAGCATGGTAGGATTAAACCTCCTCCAACTCGAGCTTCAAGGATTGTCAACATTTGATTACGAAAGAAGAGGCTCGCTCAAACCAACCGACCTGAACCTGGCTACATTGCTCAACCAGAACGTCCTAGAAATATTAAAATATCAGAATCATTTTACCTACAAATGGCGAGCCATCAAACTCTTCGAAAGAAATAAAAATCTTGAGCAGAACTTTGAATGGAATAGTACCCGCATCGAGATGGAGAGAGCAATATATGGCTCGAATCTAATTCGCATATGCCAACAGCTCACGAACGACCCTGAAAAAAGGGGAATCTTGAGAGAATTTAAGCTGGCCAAAACAATAGAGGAGCTCATAAGTGATTACAGAGAAGTAATTGCCGAGTATATGATCATTCCAGAGCAGGTCATAGTTGCTCCTGTTCGATTCCTCCTTTCAAAATTCTCTCACCAACATGAGATGCTTCAAAAATGGATACAATCTAATACGAAGTTTCTTAAGCCATTCGAGAACGAGCTTCATCATTTGGCGATCCGAAAAGCTCTGATTTTCCCTAACAAAAAAATGTTTGTCTATGACTGCGGAAAGCTCAATAAAATGATACAACTCCTTAAGGAACTCAAGAGAGAAGGTCATAAAGCACTTATCTTTACTCAAGTAAGTTTTCCCTTCCTGTTCTCACCAAATGACAAAATGAAAAAATTAGATGAGCAAGATGCTCGATCTGTTTGAAGGGTGCTTGAGTCTTTATAATTTTACTTATGTGAGGCTTGACGGATCAACTCGAGTAAAACATTTTCTTGAATTACTCTTCTGATATTCTTCTTATTCAAAAAGCCTGATATGAGACAGCGACTGGTGGAAAGATTCAATAATGATCCCAAGATCTTTTGCTTCATATCATCAACCCGTAGTGGAGGTATAGGTCTTAACTTAACAGGTGCCGATACGGTAATATTCTATGACACCGACTGGAACCCTGCTATGGACAAGCAAGCACAGGTCAGCAAAACTTCCTTTTTTTTCTCGGACGTATTGAACCATACACATAGGATCGTTGCCACAGAATTGGGCAGACAAGAAATGTGTCTATCTATAGATTGATTACTGAGTCTACCATCGAGGAAAATATCCTTTTGAAAAATATGCAAAAGAGGAAATTGGATGAATTCATCATGGAAGAGGGTAACTTCACCACGGAGTTTTTCCAAAAGGTAACATACCACCTATTTAAACAAACAATCTTCTTTTTGTTAATATCAGATCGATGTCAGAGATCTTCTTGGTGGAATGCTTACGAACGCAAAAGATCAACCTGAAATGGTAACTTTGCTCTGGTCCTTTTCGATTCGCTCATTCCTTTATTAGTCATATCAGCAGTTTGAAAAAGCTCTTGAAAGAGTTGAGGATGAAGATGATATCCAAGCCACAAAGAACGCTTTTAGAGAGCAAGATGAGCTGATACATGAGGACTTGCGACCAGAGTTCCAAAAGAACGCTTTTGAATTCGATGAGGATAATCCTACTATTGATGTCGATATGCTACCACCTCTCTATAAATACGGCTTGGATGTTTATGCATACAGATATGAGTCTGCTTTCCCAGAAGAAGGAGACAAGGAGATGATGATGGAAGAAGAGAAAGATGAGGATCAAAAAGGAGATAACTCAGATGATGAAGAAGATTCAGAGATAGACTTCACAAATCAGTTGGAATCGGATTCCGATGATGATCAGCAGAATCGTGTGGCTTTGGTATATAATAAAATAATGGTTATCTTCTGACAATTATTTTTTTTTTCTCAAAAAGAATAAGAAGGCAGCGATGAAACTTTACAAAGATTCGAAAAGGAATATCAAGAAAAATTATTTTCTTAAATTTTGATTGAGGTATAGAAAATAGTTTTTCTCTTGCCCTCCTGTGTGCAATTTCGTACGTAGTCAGCACCCCTTAATTTTCTTTAAACAATATATTCCGTTAGAATTTTGTTGCATAACACATAATAATGAGAAAAGAAAGATGCAAACTTAAAATAAAAATAACATAGTTTAAATTTCTGTGCTTGCTTTCGATAGGGAGTAAGGAAATAAAATTTGGAATAGGGGAGGCTGAAAAGGGTCTTGCTCAGAGCAGACCTGTGATTTACTCATGTAAAATGAGTAGTAGTGCTAGAGGTTTAATCATTTTGAATCGAATGTTTTTAATTAGTACTCGGCGAATCTTCACATTCATAAACTTTCTTTCTTTCTTGTTTTGTTTTTTTTTTTCTCCCTCACTTCTCTTCTGGTTTTTTTATTGACAGTGTTGGGATAGCAATAGCTAATGCTATATAATTTCAGAAATTGTCGAACCGCGAGGGCTTATACTAAAAACATGCAGGGATTGCTTGATTTTTGCGGGGACATTCAAGAGCTATCATGTTAGGTTATACGAACGATATATTGCTATTTATTTCACTCGTAATGATGTCTTGTCGTTAAATTCCTTTTTTTTTTCCAGTTACCACGTGGCCTGTGTATGTCTCTCTCTCTGGATTTACATCAAGCATTAGAGCAACACGTGTTGAAGCTTAAATTTCGTTGAAAATCTCACTATCGAAAAAAGAGAAAAAGCTTTCAGATTAAATAAATTGATTTGATTAATGACACGTAGCCGATTTTTTCTTGCTCTACTTCTTTGCAGTCTCAGTCTGCTAAGTTTCGCTTCAGACCTATACGAAATCTTGGAACTCAAAAATGACGCTTCAGATTCTGATATCAAAAAAGCTTTTAGGAGATTGAGCGCTAAATATCACCCTGACAAGAATCAAGGAAATGAAGACGCTCACAAAAAGTTCGTTGAAATCACTCGAGCCTATGAAATTCTCTCAGACACTGAAAAGAGACAAATATATGACCTTCGAGGGCAGGCAGGACTCGACGAGTATCTCCAAGGAGGTACTGTGGATATGTGGGGAAATCGTCGAGGACAACCTCGAGGACCTAATGCTCATGCGGACATACCAATTGAACTGTCAGAGTTCTACAATGGAGCAGTCAAGGAGATGACAATTCAGAAGAATGTTATATGCCAGAAATGCAGAGGAACAGGAGCCAAGGATGGAAAGACTGTGAAATGTAACGCCTGTAAAGGAAGAGGAGTGCGAATGCAAACGGTGCAGATGGGTATCGGAATGACGATGCAAATGCAGACAACTTGCGATGTTTGCGGTGGTAAAGGCACTACCCATGCGGAGCATTGCCCAGTATGTCGAGGCAGAAAGGTGACGCCAACAAAAAGAACGCTTGTCGTGCAGATTGAAAAGGGAATGAAAGATGGTCATGAAGTCGTTTTCGCCAGAGAGAGCGAGCAAAGTCCAGATTATATGCCTGGAGATGTTATATTTACTCTCAGACAGCAACCTCATCCAACATTTAGACGGGAGGGCAATGATTTGCACACAGATCTGAAGATCACTCTTAAAGACGCAATCACAGGATTTTCAAAGAGGATAAAGCATCTAGACGATCACTACACAGAGGTGTCATCTAACGAAATAGTCCAACCTTTTCAAGTGAAAAAAATACAAGGTCAAGGTATGCCAATTCATGGTTTTCCATCCCAATTTGGAGATATGTACGTCAGATTCATAGTCGAACTCCCTAAAACATTGACCGCGGCTGACAAAGAACTTTTGAAAAAAGTTTTTGAAATCAAGCCATAGTTTAAAATATGTGGCATCGTAACAGTAAATAGTGTGAAAAACAAAAAAAGCACAACACACTGTTCATGTATCGTGTTATTCTTTCAGTTGATAAATTAGCAGAGAGAAAAAAGTCAATATTATATATCTTCATGAGAGAGCCAACGAATACGAGGTTATAGTTATCGAATCATCATATATCCTTCTAATTAGCTTTGTAGAATCCGAATAGTATCCAATCCCTCGCCATGATTTTAGGATATGGGACCAATATTTAACTTCGACCAAGTATCTAAGTTTCATCATTACTGTAAATGAAGATGGCAACCTATTTGCTTTTTCAAACACACTGGTTAGTTGAAAAAAAATGCTGTTTGTTGTAGGGATGGTAACAATGAATTAAGTATTTTTCTTTTTTACTGCACCAGGACATCTGACACTGAGGTTTAAAATTGCAAACATTTTTGTTAACCCAAAAAGTCTTAACATTCGAGGTTTGATGATTTCAGAGGAAGGATATTTAGATACATATTATGTGTTGTATACATATTTTATGTTGAGCTTATTTATATAGTGTGAATCAGCCGATTTAGAAAGAAGCTATTTTATTTATTCTTTCAACTCACTTTAAGATACAAATCAACAAACAATTTGAAAAAATTAAAACTTTCAACATCTTCTGAGTACAAATCGTTGATTACTTATGGGGGCTCAAGTCACGAAATCATGCTGCTCGGGCGACCATGCGCATAAGGCTTCTGAATTCAATAAAAAGGATCAACAAAACAAGCCCTTGCCAAAGGATTCTAATGATCACGAGGATATACTAAGTATTGAAGCCATCAAAAGCTCATTACTCCAATCGCGTACACATTTCATCTTTGTTCGGAGAGTAACAGTCGGATTCTTTGCTTAGCCAAAATCAAGCAGCACTACCATACTCACGAGAATTTATTCACGAGGCTTGTCGCTCATCGACAAGATCATTTGTTACTTCACATGCAAGAACTAAATCCAGCCGAACTAGATGCTTTCTATGATGTTCTATACGAAATTGACTTCGAGCTTGTTGACATGGTAAGGCTTTTCCTTCTCTCTCTCTATAAAACATCTCCATCTGAACATAAGATGTTTAATCATCTCGTATTGAGACCTCCAAAAAAGTCAAATGAGCCGGAAAAGTTAGAACCGATGCCAAATCGTCTCAAAATCGCGGACGTTGATCCTTCAGAAAGAGCAAAGCTAGTTAGAGTTGGGCTGGAAATGATAGCACGTGGAAAACGTAAATATAATTTTTTTTTCTTGTTCCTATTAAAGACACTTCTCCCTACCAGTGGCTGTTGTATTATTGAGCGGCGGACAAGGAACAAGATTCGGATTCGGGCATGCAAAAGGGATGTACAAAGTTGGGACTCCGTCAAACAAGTCTCTCTTCCAATATTTTGCTGAAAGGATGTTGAAGGTTGCAAGATTAGGTAAGAGCTATTTGAAGGAAAGAAAGTTTTCTCAATCATTCGATTTGATACAGCTGTCGAGAAATGCGGAACGAAAAAGCAGGATCCGAGAGACTTAATACAGTTTTATATTATGACGAACGATACGAACCACCAAGAAACAAAGCAGTTTTTCGCAGAGAATTTATTCTTCGGACTTAATTCGAAGCACATTCATTTCTTCTGTCAGGTAAGGATGTTATAACTAACCAGGGCTCACAATTCTATAGCAAAGTCTTCCCACAGTTGACCTGAAAGGAAAAGTCATTTTAGAGAGAAAGAATAAGATCTCGCTCGCTCCAAATGGAAATGGCGGATGTCTGACCTGTCTCGCAAAAAACAACTTAGTTACGCAAATGAAAAATTCAGGCGTCACACACGTTCAGATTTTCGGTGTGGAGAACTTGCTGACTAAAGTTGCCGACCCTTATTTCCTTGGATATGCAGAGACTAAAAACTATGACGTGACATGCAAATATGTACCGAAGGTGCTATTCTCCAAATGTTCCTCTGTTAAATAGTCATTGCTTTAGAACATTCAAGAATCTAGGGACATATTTATTTTGAAGGGTGGGAAACCGCATGTAATTGAAAACAACGAAATTCCAAGAGAGTTGCTGGAACTGAAGAATGAATATAGAGAACTTGTTTTCGACGCCGCAGACGTGGTCAACACCATTTTTAAAATAGACTTCCTCGACGCCATTCTAGCGACGAAGAAAAAAGAATTGGCTTCTCGGTACTGCTAGTTGTCTTCTCTCTCTCCTTATATCACTACATTAGATACCACATAGCGAAAAAGCAAATCCATTATTACGATGAAAAAGTCAAGCAAACAGTGATTCCTTTGGAACCAAATGGATACAAATTCGAACTATATCTTTCCGACTGTTTCCAGTTATGCGCAGTCGACAAATTTGGGCTTGTGGAAACAAAACGAGAGGAAGAATTCGCCCCTATAATTAATGCTCCCGGTTCGAAGGAAGATACCCCTGAGATAGCCAGAGAAATGCTTTCGAAACTTCATATGAGTTGGCTGGAGCGTCATTCGGTGGAATTTGACAGTAAAATTTCCCCCTTTATAATTATAGAGAACTAACTAATATGTATTCTAGCTGAACATGATGAGACGGGTGAGCTGAGTGCATTATGTGAGATTGATCCATTAGTAAGTTATGAAGGAGAAGGTCTTGAGGGAGAGGCTCTAAAACTCAAAGGGAGTAAAGTGATGCTACCTCTGTATATAAGATAAAATAGTGAATTGAGGTCTTCCGAATTATCATAGATAATTATGGTATTTATATGTAGTAATGAAGAGGAAACACATTTTAAATAATCATAAACCAATATTCATTGAAATAACAATCTTGCTGATCTGGTAGTAATTTCTTAGATAGATTTGAACCATTTTTTAGCGAAATTAAAAGAGAGTTATCTCTGGATGACTTTTGAGAGCTTGCAAGGAAAGAGATACTGAAAAATGAACATTTTTGGAATGAATATATGAAGATTACTTTTAAGTACAGAAATCATGTTTTAACGATGATGTGTCCGTAGCTAAACCACTTTAACCTCAAATTCAGAAATGAAAAAATAGTCGATTTACTCGTGTTTGTTTCTCAGCATCTTTTCAAGAACAGCAATTATTTTAAAAAAATTTATGACTCGTTTGAATCTTGTTACTCACGTTCTTGAGGTGTTGGCTTGCCTTTATGACTAATTTTTCCCAAGTGTGTATCTATTCGATGGTTTTGATCTTTTCAACCTACAGAGTGATATTTTCATAAATGAAGGCCGTGGATAGAAAAAACTTGCTCTTTACTAATTTTTAGTCTTTTTGATCTACGAACTTTGGCTAATCATAAATATAAGGTGAAATTGCCTCTTAAAGACTCAATACATTTCATTTCGTAGTTATTGGATAAGAAATACGCACAAACAATTAATTTTTTGCAGTTTTATTTGAATAAAATTTTCATGCTTGTTACTGTTAAACTGTAATATGAGCATGACAACATCTCATTATGATTGGACAGGTGAAAAATTCAGAATACATCTTCTAACATTGCTATGTAGCTCGAAGACGCTCAACGACTTCAAAGCTGAGTAGTCCTAAAACCGCCATTGACCTTGCTTTACTTACCAAAAATGCGAAATTTACATCTCCAAAAGCATCGAAACAAACCCATGAATTAGCCCATCAAATTCAACACAAGAGTACTCAAAGAGAAGGCGCAGCTAAAGAAATGAACAAAAATCTTCTGAAAGGGTCTCAAAGCACCAAAGTACATCCTCGTGCAACCAATGATGAGATACAAACCAAAAAGGTTCTTTCTGTTAAAAGTACGAGTAAAGGGCGAGAAAATCCAAAGAAAGCAGGCATAGTGCAAGGTGCTGGAGCAAAAGAAATCGAGATCAAGACATCTGCATCCACTCCAAAATATAAGGCAGGAGGAAGCATGTTCTCTAAAACTCAAACTCCAAGTTCAAAGGATGGACACGTGCCCAGATCCAAGGCAAGGATGGAATTGAGCGATTCCAGTAGAAAAAGCGCACAGCAACCTAGCCCTGAGGTATCCACCAAAGGTAATCAATCATGTTTCAATATACGATTGAGTCTTATTGCAATCTATAAGATATGAAGCATTTAAAGAATCTTAGGCTCGCAGAATATTCTCACGATTCGGAGTTTGATCTGCATGGAAGAAGAGGCAGTGGATTTCCCATGGCGTCATATCCTGGAGGTGGGAGCCCTGACGAAGAATTAACGGATGTTTTTAGCAATAAAGGGATTCTGGCCAGGAAAAATTCAAAATACCATGAAGGTGCAGACCACGCCCACAACATCATTGAATTAGTGCAGCAAAAAAATGAGCAGATAGAGAGACTAAAAAACGAAAGACAGGAGTTAAAACATAAAATCGCCGCGTTATCGAGAGAAATTCAAGGGATCGGCAAAATGAAGAAAATTATCCAGGAAAAAGATCAAACAATTCATCGGCTTCAAGATTCGCTGCATGAAGCGATGGCAGAGTCCACAGAACTGCGTGATGAGGTGAATCGGATAAGCCACTCACAATCCCCTGAGCGACCAAAGTCAAGAATTTCTGCAACCCAATACCAAAGTCAAAGCAACCCAGAACAAATCCCAGATTTGATTGAGCAACTGAAAGCGCTAATTCATGAAGAAAACGAACGTCGCAAAACACCAGACTATAAGACACAATTGCTGGAGTTACTTCAAAGTCAGAATAAGAAAACGAAAAGAAGCAAAAACGCAGACTATCCGTATATGCTTTCGAGTCTAGAATACAGAACCGAACGGAACTCGAAACCCGTAAACAAGGTTTCACCAAGTCGACTTTTCAAAAGAAATTATAGCTCTGACATTGAAAGTCAAGCGAAGCAAAAACTTTCGACTTCTCCCTACAAAAGAAATCTATATGAGAACATAAGAAAGCTATCTTTTCCCGAAAAACTGCAACCTTCAGCTATCAACAGAAGAACTCGGGCTGGAAAACCTACTCAGCAAGAGCGACCAATCGAATTTGTTGATACGCCCAGAAAGAAAGATGCAAAAGCTAGGAGTAAGATAAAGAAAGCTGGAATGCCTGGGAATTATAGGTACCAGATCGTGAACCCAGATTTTGATACCACTAGAAGAAAGTACTCTCATGATTCGAGACCAGAATTGGATAGCCGATTTACAATTAAGTCCAGAAATAAAGAGATGCTTGACCCTGGAGATTCGATTCAACAGGTATCCACTATTGAAAGCGGTCTTTCAGCTTTGAAAGGTCGCATTCTAAGAATATTAGAGCAGCATCGCTCCTATCATGAACAACTCTTACAATTTAACAAAAATTTGATTCAAAAGCTGGATGCGCTTGCTGCTTCGTCACATGAATAAAAGCGAATATCGATGACTCTCCTAGCCTCAGTTTTCCTCAATAAATAAAGAATTCCTTATAAATCTGAGAAAAATCATAGACTCGGATTAAATTGCAAAAACTAATAGATTTTTCACATTTCATTTTTGATTGTTTTTGAATTGCTCTGACTGAATACATTTCCACTAAATATTTGGATATGCATTCTTCTTTTCAATAGAATTGAATAAATCTTGCATTTAAACGTTAGATTCCATCCTCTTACTAAAATTAACAGTCATCATATTTTACCTCTTTGAAGAGATCCAGCTTTTTCCTCAGCGTTAAAATGTATTGGCATATCTTCTATAGATTCCAGGAAATTGTTCCACAGAAGTTTTCCTCTTTATTTGACCGATTGGTAGTCTAATTGAGTGATTTTTTGAACAGTTGTTGTATTTACCACATAATGGAAAAATTTTCCATTCTAGATTGCAGTTTCAGTTTCCATTACTAATTTACAATTTATATTCTCTTTCTTGAGTTTGATGTCTTTGGTTTTTGAACATGAATGATAGTGGTATTTCGGGAAACACCAAACATCTAATATCTGGACCAAACTTCTTTCTGTAACAGCTTTTTAATCCGTGTTTTTATTATTTTATTTCTATATTGCTGTGTGCAATGCGACCGCTAGTGCTACCCCAAAAATATGAAAATCTACAATTTGATAGTTATGACGACCTTCAACATAAGTTCTGTGACCCAGATTTCGACCCTGAGAAGTTAACGGAATTTGATTCTTCTGGCAAAAAGCATCTCAAGATACCCCCTCTACGACCTTTGAAATTTTTGACGAATCTAATTGTCATCAAGCTCGCAAACAATAACATTTCAAGGTTCGAGCCAGAAAACTTAGTTGTGGGCGCCCCAAAGCTTCGGGTGCTGGACCTCCACAAAAACAAAATAGATGTTTTAGACGATTTAGTTGAATTAGGAACTCTCAAAGACCTCCGTGAACTTAATATACTCGAGAATCCAGTCTGTGGCTATCTATTGAGAATCAAGATCATCCAGTTTCTTCTATTCCCAGAAAAATACAAGAAATATGACGCAGTGAAAATTCTAACCGCAACATATGAGAACATTCACACCAAAATCACGTTGAATCCAAAACAAGAGGAGGAAAGAAAGAAATATGAACGATTTATGGAGAAGATCCCGGCAGAAGTCGATAAAAAAGAATTGCAGAAATCTCGTGTCAACAAGTATGACCGAAAAAACACATTGATAAAAAATGCAATGATCCCATGTCCAGTGCCTCGAAAATCTCGGTTTCCCAACCTGGAGAAGATTAACGAAAAAATCATTAGTCTAACCGATATTGAAAGTATCACTCTGCAACCCTATAAAAACATTCTATACACTAAAGAGGAGCTGAATATGATCAAAACGTCGAAAAAGATCGAACACTCGGATCAACACGAAAAATACATCGAAAGATATCGAAAGAAAATGGAAAGGAAGATTATGGACCATGGTGAATTGCTCTTTATTAAGAATAAGGGAGATGAAAAGGAGAGAGATGAATTGAAACTCTTATCTCAACTCGATCAAGAGAACTACAATCGCAAGAAGATCTTTGGTGGCGGAAACTTAGCGCTGTGGGAAAAGCCGGCTGACGTGAAATACAAGGATGCGCCAGGTTTTACTATTTCCATGGAAGAATACAAGCAGATGATTCAAGACTATGAGAAGGAAAAAGAACGAAAAAAAGCGGAGAAAAAAAGCAGAATAAAAAAAGTTCGAGAAAAAATTATCAAAGCTAAGAGGATCAAGGAAAAAAATCGAAAAAAGAAAGCAGGCAAGTACGAGGTAGATTTTGACAATGCTCCTGACTTAGAGGAATCTTATCATAACATTGATTCTGATCCTGAAATGAAGAGACTGTTTAATATTAAGAGAAAGAAGAGACCGAAAACTGCGTTAGAGTTACAGAATAATGAGGCCTCATTTATTAATTCTTCAGAGACCTCCATGAGTGAGAGAAACCCAGATGGTGAAGAGGACCTTTCGGACGAAGAATTTGAAAATCGACTCAAAAACTTTGCAAGCAGTTTTTATGAGAGCGCTTCGGAAAATCAAGAGTTCCTCGAAATGTCGAGAGATTCGACCAAGGCACATAAAGCGGGGACAGATCGTAAGGGTGGCGACCCAGCAGGGAAATCCAGACTCGGAGCAGGTCTCGATTTGAAAAGTAAGATAGAGGACGTTGTCGCAGAAGATTCGGCAGGAGAGATGAAATCTCCGAAAAAAGAGAGGAAAAAATTCCTGCTGAGAAGTCATTCAAAGAAAGAATTTACGAATAGAGTGTTCACAACAAAAGAAGAGGCAGAGAGACGAGAGCAGCAAAGAATAAAGAGAGAAGAGAGAGAAGCAAAAGAAGCGGCTTTAAGAGAGGCTGAAGCGTTGAAAGAGAGCAAGATGAAAAAAGCAGCAGCTGCAGCCCTGATATCCTCCACTCGAAAATTGGTCGAAAAACGAGTCTCTCAGAAAACTTCTCGTCGTGGCAGCTTCGAATCAAAAGAAGGCGAGAAAACTCCATCCATGCAGACTCCGATGAATCATTCTGGACAAGGTGATGAGAGGTTCGACACTCACAGTCAGAAAGAAACGTCAAGAGGTATCGGGTCAAGGAACGAACTTCCTAAAATTGATGAAGAATTATCAAAGAATAGACCGAAAAAAGATTTTTTGCAAGATCCTTTAAAAGAAAAACTGGACACTCTTGCGGCAGCATCATATAACTTCTCAGGGCTGGTCAAAAAGGGAGATACTCCAGGAAACAGAAGCGAACAAAACTATCAACAGAAAAGTGGAGATATAAAGCTCGTATACGGCCAACAACAGCAACAACCAGAAAATCAGAAAGAGATGACCAATGGGGCTCAAGATAATGATTACTTTAATTTTACTGGTGCTTTGAAGCAGAATCCTGATGTTGAAGCCATATCAAATATTCAAAGTAATCAACCTTCTCGTGACCAGTCGCAAGCTGGAAACGAGTTGGCTGAAGAAGTACGAGAAGCTCTTCAAATTGTAGAGGAGAGAAGGAGTGCTGAGAAGAGCCAAGGCGATACAAAAGTTGAAATGAAACCGATCAACCCATCTGAAGCGGAGATAAAACATGACGTGCCATTAGATTCTGACCGAAAGCGGGATGAATTACATAGCCAACTTGACGAAAAAGGAGTTATGGAATATCTTAATGAGCTCAATCAAGGTGGAGAAACGGAGCGTCAAATCCAGGGACAAAACATTGATGAACAAGTTCAAACAACACATACTGAGTTCCAAAATGAGGTAATTCGGACGCACCATCAGCAGCAACATCAACAGCAACAACTGCAAGAGCAAGAACAGCAGCAATATCATAATCAACAACAGCAAAGGCCTCAATCAGGAGCAAGAGTTTCCGTTTATGAAATGGCACAAACTTACATAAGAAAACGACCAGGCACAGCTACAGTCTCCACAACGTTATTCAATCCAGAACTTGGCGTTGCTCAGGAAAGGCAAGATACTTCGCATTTGAAGAAAAGGGTTCAATTGGTCCGGAAACAAGACGCGCGATCATCTAATGTCAAGAATAAAGTCTTCTTCAATCGCTCAAAGGAAGTTGAACAGCGCAAAAATAGCATGCAGACATTGCCTCCAGCTCCGCCTCTAAAAAAATTATATGGGAGTCAATTTAAATCAGCTGCAGCTCTTAAAAAGTCAGAATCTATAACACGAGAATCAAGTCAACAACAATTTGGGTTGTCTCTCAATAAAGATATGAAAGAAGGCGTGGGAGAAACTCTGAAAAGCCTTCCAGAGGAAAGCGTCAGACCCGCGACTGCCCAGCCTATTTTGAAGAGCGTCGCCAAAGGAAAGTTTTTTGATTCTGTACCTAAGGTAACAGTTACAGGCGCCAAAGCGGCTTCAGACGTTCGTCCTATGCATAAACTAGACCTTACTCCGCCTCATCTGATCCAGCAGCCTGCTCCTGTAACACTGGAGTCTTTACTCCCAAGACCTGAAGAAGGAATTGACGAGGCCACAAAACTTAAAATTCTCAACTCACGTAATGAAGAATATGCAAAATTGAATGAAATCGTGAAGCTTATTCAAGACTCTCGTAAAATCAAGGAGGAAATACTCTCTGTTCTCGGACCAAGCAGTACTTTCCATACTGGCACCGAGAAAAAGACCGTTCCTTTCGAAAAGATTACTGACTTTTTAATGCAGAGATCAGGTTCGAAAAAGCTTAAGCAAGAAGATAAAGATGACCTCCGAGATCTTATTTTCAGCGTTAATGATGATAAGGCTGATAACGCACCGAAACTCACATATAAATGGATCGAGGAAAAGATGGAAGATGTGCTCAAGGGTCGCGACAAGAACTTTGACATTGACAAATTATCCGAATTTTACGATATTTTGAAAAATATAGATGATAGAAAGCTGAGCTCACGGGGCACAAATATGCTGAAGCAAGTCGAAAAGAAAGAGATTGAGAGAGCAGAGCACAATGCTGTTCTAGCTGCTCATTATCAGAGGCTAAAAAAATACTATGGCGAAGATTTTATTCGAAAGCATTTCAAGGAGTACTTTACCCTCAATCAGAATGAACAGCAGGTAGCAGAAGCAAACAGATTGGATAAGCAAAAGGACCTACGAACACCAGCGATCATTCTGACAACGACAGGAAAGTATGCTCCCAAAAACTATGGCACTGAAGTCGAACAAAGAATGAAAGCCAAAAGCAGTATGGATTATTCTGCAGGACCTCTCAAGCCTGTTGAGATTAAGGGCAGCTGGGCGGAAGCTTGGCCAAATATTAATGAAGTTTTCAACTCAAGAAAGCAAAAGGTTCGTCCAATGGATAGATTCGAAGATATGTTTGAATCCTTCCAAAGAAAACTGGCTGATGGGTATAATCAAGGCGATCAGAAACCACTCACTATGGAGGAGAAGATGATAAGGTATGCTCAAGATTTCAAGGAGAATTCCAAGAAGAGAGAGGATCTAAAGAAAAAGATTGATAAGAACATTCGTGAGATCAGACATAATCTTGATGAATTTATTGAGGTGAATAAAATGGAAAGCGAGAAGCGATTTGATCCGGAATATTGTTTCAGAGAATATGCGAAAGCTTTGAGAGAAGGACAGTTATAGCATTAACCGATTAGATTGACGAAAGAATTAGCCAGGAATTTGACTTTTTGCTTACTTAAGCGAATTTGCTATCTCATAATACATTTGATTTTTAAATATTTATCCCCTTAATCGAAGCAGTTACACACTCTCTAAGTTCAGAATTTAAAAACATTGATAATCTTTAGAATTCAAAAATAAATTATAGGGCAGTACCAACTAGGTAAACTTGACGATGTCAGTGATAGACGTAAACGTTCGGATCATCAGTCTGAAAACCTGGGTATTTTATGCCCTCCTACTCTGGGATGTGATCTGGAGCTCATTTATCGAGCTCAGTTTCAGTACGAAATTGGTTGGTGATACTAATATCTATCAGGTCTATGTCGTTTATATGTAACAACTGTCAATCTCCTTGCTCTAATATGTTTGTTCAAATAGCGTGCAACTAGCTACCCAGGCTGCGATCTTGCTATGGTTCTTATTTATGTTCTGGTCAACATTCTTACTCAGATTTGGATTGATTGGAGTTCTTATTAAACAATTCAAATGGACCTTCTTATATTTCTTCCTTCATGAGGCCCTAACCTTGGGAGAAAGATCTTATCGATTCGTAATCATTCATTTTTTCCTGAATGGATGATAACAAAACTACATTATTAGGTCTTCAATCTGACCAATAGAAAAACAGCAGATACAACAGTTTGGGACGAAGCCGGTTATAGAACGCTCTATTACCTTCACTACTTGAGTAATTTTCTTGTTTTTTAACAAAATCTAAAGCAATGATAGCTCTTCTCTTTTTCTATCCGATCATGTTGAATTTCGCCTACAGAATCAACTTGCCAGATTTCTATAAACCGACAAAATGGTTAAAATAAAGTAATTGCCAGAGGATTTTTGTATATTGTACGTTCGTGATTGCTAATTTTTATTCTTTTTATTGGTTTTGATCATGAAAAATTGACGCTAACTTTGAGAGAAATGTCAATCACTCCAACTTTTTATTTCTCCATCAATAAATTCAGTCCTTCCTTTCGCTTTTTTGCCCTTTTGGGATTTGTCCTTATTGAAATAAATGGGACGGGTGGGGTGGTCAAGTCTCATTGTTGTATTGTTGTTGAGATGATAATATTGAATTATGTAGAAGCACTTCCTGTCTGGATCATAGTGCCCTTCAGGCTTAACGAGATATACTTTCCTCCATATTACTCAATTGTTCTTACGATTTTTCTATGTAATTGTGGTGATAATCACGAATTCCATATCAATGACTTTTAAATTTCAGCTTAAAGACCCGGTTGTGTATGATATATCGACTTAATTTGCTCAGCAGCTCGAAGACCAGTTTCAAGAGCTTCCATCACTCTCCCTCTTCCAACTAAATAATCACCACTGAAAAATAGCCCGCACTTGCTAGCATCAAGTAGAGCTGCTTTGTTTGCAACCTTAGTCGGTAGAGCGTATGGCCATCGCTGGACATCACTAAAAAGAAGATCATCTTTCTTCAATTTATCTTTTACTTGGAGAAGCTCCTCTGCCTTCTCTCTCACCTCTAAAGCTATCTCATCTGAAGATTTATTCCATGAATTTTTTGTCCATGATGCTGACATCTGAACGATTATGAGCGAATTCCCCTCTGGGACATGCCCGAGCTTATCATCTTCCACCGAAAGCCATGCAATATCATGCTTTCGGTCGGAGTTTATCAATGCATAGTATTCGAGAGTATCAGAAATCCGTGTCTTGTAGGCCAAAGCAACAGTAATCTGTGTGTTATACTCAGCAGATTCAAGCCCTTTGATTATTTCTTGTTGAGTGGTCTGCAAATCTTCACTGAAATCTGATGCTTTAATTATGCTAATAATTTCGGGGCTAGGAGGAGTCAGCAATATTGCATCATAAATTCCCAAATCTTCTTTTTCTGAAGAATAAAGTCTCCATTTATATCCAGTAGATGATTCAGAATTTTTCTCTGAAGATAATTTTCCAATGCTGAGAGATCTTTTGCACTCCACTTTTTTATCACAGAGCTCATACATAAGCCTACCAATGTTACTGATTCCTGATTTGTAATTCCATTTCGATTTCTTGTTGTAAATAGGATCTCCAGGAGTGATTATCCCTTCCAAATTAAAGACATTAATTGGCTTCTTGATTTCAATGAGATCATCTACTGGGAGCTTCTTAAGGACGAAGTCAATAAGTTCTGGGTTGTCTGTTGAGAAATAGTTAGCGCCAAAATCCCAAATGAAGTTATCCTTCTTTTGTGTGGCAGCGCGGCCGGAGAAGTCTTTGCTTTTTTCAAAAATCGTGACTTTTATGTCTTTAATTGCATGTAGAGAAAGAGCTGCTGCTAATCCAGAGACTCCCGCTCCAATAATAGCGAGTTGGAAGGTTTTTACTGCTGATTCCATCCTGAATAAATTATATATCCAAATATTCTTAATTTTAGATATACTCGTATCTAAATTTTGTTTGATAGTGTCTTGGCTCTAATGTTAAGTTGATTGCAAAAGTTTTGACTCCAAACTAAGCGTAGCAAGAGCCACAATCAAAATAAAGACTTGCAATAACCACCAAAATTTTGGTCCTCCTGGAAGTAGGTTTAAAACGCTGTTGTGTAAATACCTGATAATCTCCAACGACGCTGAACACAAATTTTCTTTCTTTGCATGCATTAATAATTTCCCTTTTTCACTAAGATGTAGGAGCAATCTTAAAAATCAATGGAACATATAGTAGGCGTTCTCTCCCAGAATTAAAATACCTCTAGAAATTCGTTTCGTGCATTGCTAAGGGAATAAATTCTCTCAAATCTGGGCAACAATAAAACAAACCGAATCTATCGGAACAAAATATCGCTCTTAGAATGTTAGAACAAAACGCATTTTTCGGAACAACATTAAATGCATTGCATTCAGAAAAGTAAATTATATAAACATTGACTATATCACAAACCACAAAATAGCTTTTATTAGCAGACAATAACAAAATTGCTATACAAGCTTTAGAAATACATGGGGATCTTTTGTGCTTCTTTTGGACCGATTAAGGTCCAGAACGGCTCACAATTACTAATTTGCAATTTATAAATATTGACGGAAAAATTTTTGAATGAGATCTTGGTTATTTGTGAAACATCCTTTCGAAATTGATCTGAGCTCCTGGAAATACCCTCACGGTACTGTTCTGACTATTAAAAATGCTTCTATCTTTATACGCTATTACTTCTTCGTCATCACCACAAGTATATTGTGTTTCAGCCTCACCACCATTTGGATTGTTTGGTACATATTTATCGAGCTCCAACTCGGAATCGTTAACTAATCTAGGGTCTTCTTCTTCCTCAATATCGTAATTATTTTGACTGAGGTAATCTTTTCGGAAATATTGCTGAAAATTTTTTGAGTATTTGCTATTTTCCCCCTTTTTCAATATACCTCGAGGATACGTCCGGCATGACTTCTTAGAAATTGGGAGTTTCCTGGTTTGAAGTCCACTATTCAACGGTTGCGTTGGCTTTGCGTTTCCATGAAGGACCTGCTCGCTAGAAAATTGAGTTGTGTCTCTAGTTCCGATATTATTCTCCAGCATCATCTTAAAATCCTGAGAGTCAGAATCAGATTTTGGGGAACTCTTGTTCAGTTTGCTAGTCGGTTTCGAAAACTTTGAGAACGGCGATTCCTTAATATAAAGACCGAAGTCCAGCTTTGAGGGTGCTCTTCGTTCAGTGTCCATAGAATGCTTGACCATCGGTTTTTCAACACCTGCAAGACAGAGGCGACTAACTTTGCTCAGAAGCCGATCCTCTTCGTTGGTTGTTAGAAGTGTATCACTGTACATTGATTGATTGTTCTAAATATAAATTTAAGGTCGTTGCTCGGTTATATTAAACTGATTAGATTGTGCATCTAAGAGAATTAACTAAATTGACGGCTGCGAAAATACCCTTTTTGGAGAGGAAATAAACGATCATGCTTCTTAGTGAAGACCACAATCTGAAATTTTCCAAATTTTTTTCTACCCTGGCAAGACGAATAATTCCGTCTCGATATTTCTCACGAGCTAAAGCGGGGAAGTGATTGAGCTTAAATATCAATAATCTTTTATTTTAGTTTTTCCATATATCTTTTCGAAGAACCAGCTAGACAAACTAGCAGAAATGCTATATCCCTCTTCAAGTTACGAAAGAGATGTATAATCGAAAAATGCAACAAAGGAAGAGGCGCAAATACGGTCTCTTTGTGCAGCTGCTTGGAATTTTCCATTTTCCATTTTCCTATTTAGTGAAAAAGAGCACCAGTCCGACGGTCACTCCGCAAACAAAGAGTATAATTAAACAGCAAGCGCATCTATCAGAAACCAGAGATTAAAAAAAGTTATTAATAAATATCTTTACGCTGTATTTTTCTGTTTGTTTTTATATTGAGTGGCCTGCACAAGCTGTTTATTAGTTTCTTTGGTATAATCAGTTGCACTCTTGATGTTATCCACAATAACCCCTATTTAAAGATTTAAGATAAGAATCATTTCGTTTTTTTTTTGTTGTTATTTTTGGAAGAGGTAGTGAGAAAGAAAAAAGGACTCAATAACAGAAATCTAAATTTAAGGTTACCCAATTGTTCTCCTTGCTCCTGAATTTCTCCTGCTAAGTTTGATGTAATATCTCTGATCGCATATGTAATCCTTTGAAATCACGAACATCATTAACTCTGAGTCTGCTGATGCTTTTGTTACTTGAGAATCTCATCGATATCTTTTTGGCGCTCATTAATCAGCTGTTCATTCACGTCCAATTCTTTCAGATTTTCATTGCTGAGAAAATGCTATATTGAAGAAAACAAGTATTTCTGCATTTACATTCTTTCCTGTTCTTTAATAAGCTCGGAATTTGTCATCTGAGGGCCTGGTCCTTGCATGCTTCTCTTCCTAATATTTTCTACATATTTGCTTTCTTTGTTTGTAATTTTCGTTGATATATCAGTAAATGCTTTCACTCTCTCGTTAAGCACTTCTTGCAAGCGTTTCCTTAGCTTTGCTCTTGTGGACTTTAAAGTAAATTAGTCAAATGCTTTCTAAGGAGGGTAGTTGAATGTCTACTATGTCTGCTTGTCTTGTGAGGGGGAGATGATCAATCTCATCAAGAATTCTTTTCGCGCCCACCAGTTCTTGTCCTGCAGAATCAATTTTCTTTTTTCTAAGGTGAAGGAAAGTGAACTCTGGATAATTCTTGATTTGTAATGATTACAATTTCTCTCGAAATTGCTTGCTGTCTTTGATCGTTCCAATTTTTTCATACTATTATCATTATAGTCTGCTAAACGCAGGAAGATAATGCAATACCATATCTTCTAGGTCGCGAATGTATTGGACAAATGTATCCAGTCTCGCATTAGCGTCATTTAGCAATGAATCCAAGTCACGTTCTTTAGCATACAATCTCGCCTAATTTCAAAAGCATTAAAGGCTGCAATTGAGGTCATGAATAAAAAAAAGGTCATCGATGTCTTTGCAGAACGATAAGAAAATGGAAAAATGAAATACTTTGTTGTCATTTTCAAAATATGCCATCGCGAAACCTGTTAACTTCGCTATTTATTTTTTTTTAAACTTCTGAATTCTTTATAGAGAATCAATCAAGAGTTTTATTTAAACAGTTTGTGAATAATCTCATACGGAAGCATCTCTTAATTCATGGTGCTTGTACTTATCTTTTTCTTTCAAATAATCAATCCGCGTATCTCTGAAATAACTCTTGATTCATCAAGGAAAATTTTTGTGTATACAATCTCTTCATTTTAGTAATGCAGTGCTCAATCAAAAGAATAATTTCTCAAAAACAATTTCTTCACAAAGAAAGATTGGGTCTCTGGATCCTCCATCACCAAATTTCAAACATTGAGGAACTTTGTATGCATACTTTTGAGTGGGTGGGATAGGTTTGAATTAGTGTCGTGATTAGTAAGAGTTTTTTTTTCTCAATAAAGTTATTAGCAAGGAATCGTGTTCAACTCTCATAGAGATTGAAGTCTTATTTTTTTGTGGATAGAATGACAATATTGTTACTTTTTATTGAAGTCGAATTAGCAAGACTGATCGATGGTGAACTCAGGGAACGCGAATCAAAAAACATTAAAGTAGAGCCTATCAGAAAAGAGGATTGAATCATTTGAAAATCTGTTTAACGTTGAATGCCAGCTTCGAGCTATAATTCCTTGAGCTTACATTTTAAAAAAAGAAAATAATGCTTATTTCAGTAACAACAACAGATGATATCTGACAATAGGATGAATACGATGAATAGAGTGAATAAAGTAAAAAGCCTTCTTCCTATTAGCATTACATAAAATAAAGCCTCTCATGAAATATTCAATGAAGCATTTAATCTCTAAGGACGAAATTTTCGAATGGGGGTTACAACTTGATCGTGGTCTTGCTGAGAGTGGCTACATCTTTAAAGCTTTGCCCATACATATTTTTGGCTTTTTGGCCTTTCACAAAACCTGTGTATCCTACAACTGGTATCTTTGGAGGTTCCAGCTTTGATGTGAACAAGACGATTATGAAAAATAAAATTGGTGCTTTTTTACCAAGTTTTTGAATTCGCCTTCAAGCGCAGTCCTCTTCGCCTCTTCGGGAAGTGCCTCAAATTCTTCCAGCTGCTTAAGAGTCACGAGTTCCTCTTTCGTGGGTTCTTTATATCTTTTCACTGGATTCCTATATACTGCTCTAAATCCTTGATAGCCTACAACTGGAAGTCTATCAATTGGCGCGAGTTCTTCAGGTTCTGCTACTTTTCTGAGGTAAAAGTTTAATAATTATCATTAGAGCTGGATTACTTTTTCAGTTCATCAAGTCTGGTTGACATCCCTGAGATAATTGAATCAGCAGTCTTTTTTAATACCTCTTTCGCAGGTTTATCTCTCTCATCTGCCACGAAAGAAGTGCCATACATAGTCTGGAGTCTCTTCTTTTCATCAATAATGAATCCAGATTCCACACGGTCATTCAGACAGTCACCAGTGATTTTTGCGAATGGTCTGCCAAATATATTTTCAGCGATCAAACCATGCACGTGACCTCCATATTTTGGGACATGCTGTCTCTGGAGGTGATGGGTGGGACCTCCAAGCCAGGTCTCGCCGTTGATGTTTTCTTCGTAGGTAGGAATTTGCATCTGTAATAATTTATTTTAACAGTTTTATTATTTCTATCATCGATCACTGCAACTTCTTAACAATCAAAACAAAGTTAATTGAAACTCCAGAGAAATATCAGCTCCTTAAAAAAATTTCCAGTGCTATAAGATGGGAGTTGTTTTTGTTGCATCCAGTACTGTTGATAAATTTCCTTTAAAATCTTGCCGTTTTCGCTCCACAAAATACACAAGTGAATAGCAGAGGGAAAGAAGGTGAGTAAATACTAATTAATTATCACATTCAGCGTATATATAATAAGAGAAATGTGCATTTCTAGCGAGTCACCTGCAATGTATTTTTCCAAAATCTTGAGCATTTTGAATTCGCTGCTAGCATTTTCAAATAAAATTTCAAGCCTAATTCCGTGATATCACTTGTCAGGAATCATTTTCTGAAGGAGCCAAAATACTTGTAGCCCATTCAAACGTTTCTTTTTTGTTTTGGAATAGCGATCTCAAGATCATCAGCTTTTTAAACAAATTTACCGGCTGGTCTGATAAAATTTTTGGAACAAGGTCACACTTTCTAGGGATTGAAATTCATGAATTTGACCCTTTTTTGAAGTCCATCCTGTTTCTAAGCATCACTAGCATTCATTTGGAGTACAAAATACTCTCAAATTCCTGGTATGTGGTTAGGTACAATAATATTTCAAACGCAAATAGATTGCCATCTGAATGATTTTTAATTTTTTTTTTTCTCTCTCTCAAGAATATTTGGCACGTGTTAAATGAATCCGTGATATAATATTCACAAATTAGTATCTCTGTCAACTCAAAAATTTGCTTTGGACTGAACAAAGTCAGCGAACAGCGACCATTGAGTACAAGAAGAAGAACAGTCCTTCTTTCTCAAGAATATTATTTGGACAAGATTTAAAATTTCATCACAATTCAGGAGTTCGACAAAATTCAAGCAACTGTTCTGTAATCTCGCTCAATGTATAAAGGAATATTTTTCTGAGCAAATGAATTTCATCTTCCTTTCTAGCGAAGTAAAATAATTTGTCTTTCCGAAGCAGCCCTCTTGACTTGGTTTTGGTTCATGAATGCATAGGCCAAAAATTTACCCGAACAATGCAATTATTGTTCTGAAATCAACAAAATCAATCGAGCTAAATTTTTCAAAAAAAAAACTTTTTAAAAAAGCAAATGCAGTCGAATTTTTTCGGAAACTCCAAGCTATTTTCCATAATGTCTGATCATGCTTCAATCAAAGATCTTGTGGCTATCGCAAATCAGTCACTACTTTGAGACATCAAGATGAAGACTAATTTTAAAAGTACAACTTCAGGAGTTTTAATTAACATTTCAAAGAGAAATTGCATTTAACTTTGTCTGATAATTTTAATTAATTGAAAACAATTTCATACAGAGATGACAGAAAAGCAGCTTCATTCTGAAGGAAATATGAGCCACCAACTCCTCAAAGAGCGAGAGGATCTTCTTCGCAAATACGAGGAGGAGCACCTGTTTGAAGGAGAAGGCAAATACAAAGCTGGAATAAGGCTAAATTCTTACGTCGATGGCTCCAAATACGAAGGAGAGACTGTCACTGGACAAAGAAACGGCAAGGGAAAGTATACATACACAAATGAAGATATTTACATTGGCGAGTGGAAGGGTGACCGCTTTGATGGATATGGAATCTACCTTTTCAGGAATGGAGAACGCTATGAAGGACATTTTAAGGAAGGAGTGAAAGAGGGAGAAGGTGTCTATTACTTTTTAAATGGAAACACATATAAAGGCGGATGGCATAAAAACCGCAAGCACGGCCACGGAACCTATATCTACCAAGCCCAGGGTGAAAAATATGAAGGAAATTGGGAAGGAGGCCAGAAGCATGGAGAAGGCGTCTATACCTTCCCAGATGGCCTCAAATACAAGGGTAACTGGGTTGAGGGACGCAAGAACGGGTATGGTGAGCTTGACTACCCCTCAGGAGCGAAATATAAAGGGAACTGGGTCGATGATCTTCCAAATGGCCAAGGAGAAATGACATATGCAAACGGCGAGAAATATGAAGGCGACTGGGAGAATGGAGAGAAACATGGCCAAGGTAAATATTCCTATTCTGACGGAAGTAGTTATGAAGGTCAATGGCAAAATGACCAAAGAGTCGGAAACGGCACTTATACCTACAGAAATGGAGATCGATACACAGGAACCTGGCAAGATGGCGAACAGACAGGCCAAGGCGAGTACGTCTTCCAAAATGGAGATGTTTACGTTGGAGCTTTCTTGAACGGAAAAAGACACGGCTTCGGAAAGATGTCGTTTTCAAACAAGGACATTTATGAAGGAAACTGGGAAGAAGGAGAAAAGAAAGGCGAAGGAATCTACACTTTTGCCAACGGTGACGTGTACAAAGGAAACTGGAGCAAAGGCAGAAGGACAGGAAAAGGAAAATACACTTGGAAGAGCGAGGATTGCTACGAAGGCGACTGGAAAGATGATAAGATGGATGGATGGGGCAAGTTTATATTTGCTGACGGAAGCCAAGTAGAAGGTGAATTCAAAGATGACAAAAAAATAAACTAGTGATAGAAAGTCTGGTAGCTCCATGATATGTATGAGATTTCACAATTATTTTTATATCCTGAATAGTGAGCCAGTAGCTTACAGTTAATAACAAATGAAATCCATCATCATCGATATTTATTCGCAGTAGTTTTTGCTTTCAGAACACAGTAAACTCAAACTATAGCTTCTATTTCTCTCAAACATTAAAATTCTTCATAAGGTCATGAACATTCCCCACATTGTATTAAAGACAGAGCAAACGAAATCTCATGAATACTACTCTGTTTTGCAAACGCAATCATACTTTAAATTTTTTCTTTGCATGATAATATATTTTGGAGATATAGGATTTGAGTGGGAGCTGAAGTTACTTATACATTGCTGAGGGTCCGGTACTCAATTTCTATTGCAAAACGATTATTAATTTTTTCCTCATACAAAATATTAAAAATTTGGATCTTCAATCTTCATTACAGTAAGTGAGCGTCAAATTTGCGAATTGGCTATCCAACTATTGAGTTAATATGTTTAGTAGGAACAGCTTCTCAATTACCGTTATCTTTCAAGTAGTTCTCTAAATCCGAAAGGGAGTAGCTTTTTTTTTGGAATTAAAAAGACTTCTCCCCATTCAATCTCCATTAATACAAATAAAAAAAAGGGCATTTTCATTCATTATCTCCAGCATAAAAACCAAAAAAACCTTCAGCAAAGGAGTATATATCTGTGTATTGACATACCTCTTAACTCTATAGGCTTGCTTGCAGTATGATATTAATAACAAAGAGGCAATAATAATAAATAACAGAATTAAATATAGAGTTAAAACAACAAACAATCCAAAGAAACTAGCCCGCTTTAGACACTACACTAACACTGTGGCTAGTAACTTAGATTATCGAAATTTAACATAGAATTTGAATACAGTTAAAGTTAGCAGTCAATTTGTAACAGATCAGTTTCGTCATAGGAGAGTGTTCTCTGCAACTTGTTTCCTGAGGTGTTCTCAGCTGATATCCTATTCTACTTGGAGATCTTTTTTGAGCGAGTAGAGAGCGCAAAACTTTTTGTAGGAATCTCCTCTTTCTTTGGCTTATTCTTTCCTTCTTTCTTTTCAATCAATTGTGCAAGTTCATAAGGCATTTCTAATTAGTAGAAGTTTAGAGGTGATATTAAAGTTAATAAGATTACTTATATCACTGCTGTCATCAGCAATCTGTGCTTTAGAGCCTTTGCTCTTTTTCACAAAAGCACGTAGGACGCCAACTCTTTCATTCGCGTTCGAAATAAAATCGAAGCCATAAGTTTTTCCAAATCTGATCTGCAAAAGGTAGTCATCGAGAGACTTCTTGGACATTCCGACCATTGAGGCTGCGACATCGAGAGACACTTTGACCATTTTTCCAGTTTTTTTATCTTCATAACCGTTATAAAGTCTTCTCCATTCAAGTACTTTCTCCATAATTTCTCCGATCTTTCTTTCTTTGGTTCTTTTTACTTTTCCTTTTGACTCTTCGGTATTCACAAACATCCCATCTGTGTCCATTGTATCTTCATGGCTTGGATTTGTGGACGTTTCTTCGAATTCCATCTTAAGGACATCGTTCATCATAGAATCATTGACCATCTCAACTTTGTCATTTTGAGCGAAAAATGGTGGATTCTCATAAGCCGGCAAGTTTTCAGTTCCTTGGAAGCTAAAATCTTCTCTGAATCTTATGTGTATCTAATAGCGTTTATTAGATCATGTGTGAGTTAAATTGAAAATTACCTGGTACTTTCCATCTACAAACGAGACCTCTCCAAGAGGGATAGTGGCATCGATAGGAAGCGGGTCTTTTCCGCAGTAAACGAACATGCCTTTTTCGGAGCTGTAGTATGAGATGCAAGTGTTTTCAATAGAGTATCCCATAAACTTGAGAGAGTTCACGAGATCAAACAGGTCAACAGATCCGTCTTCTTTGTAGTAAGTTCGAACTTCAGGAATTAAGATCGCGTTTTCTTGAGAAGGTAGAGCTGCAATGACATCGATCGTCATAGACTTTGAAAATGTATTGTTGTAGTTGAATGCATCCATTCCATCGTAATTTCCAAACATAGGCATCATAATACGATCCATTTCATTTTGGAATTCGACTGAATTGCCTCGTGATAGCGTGAATCTGAACATATTTTGATTGTGTGTGATTAAAAACTTTGCTTTGATTAGTAGTTATATTCGGGAGTTAAATGATTATAATTAAGGCTATTCATACAGTGAATTAATAGGACTCGAAATCTGATCAGATTTTGCGCCTCGGGTTAAAACACACGAGTTACAAATTTGTAGAAATCAAACCTGATCAGCTCGCACCTAACAGAATGAGATTACGTCATTGATTTTACAACCATTCGTCATGTTAAACAATGTGCACTGATCAGTAGAGGTCTAACCAGTTTGGTTTTCTATATCGTATACATGAATTGAGCTATATCCACTCTTTAGGAGAATAATTTTAAAATAGGTGCAACATATGAACTTTGGACACTATTTTTTCATAGCATTTCATGTATGGAAAGCGTTATTACCAGGCGTTAGGGACCAATAGATACCCCCATCGGCCGCCTATAAGGAATGAAAGAGAAGAATTCACCCCTTTCTCTCCCCATTTTATAATTTGAAATTCATTACCTTTAATTGTCTAAGAATGGTGATTTTCTAAGTTGAAGCCATTGCCTTAAAGGACCAAACTTCTGAATGAAAGAAAAAGATAAACAAATTAACGCGTTAAAATGTTTCTAAAAACAGCTGATAGCTCTATTAAGGGCTCTTCAAGCTCACATATGGTTGAGTAAAAAAATTATATGAGATACCATATCTGACAAAAATAACTCCCCCAATTGGTCAGTCCCAAAAAAGAGTGAGCATTAGCCTATTACTCGATCTTTTTTGCCTTCTCGCATGTATTTCGATGGACTTCTTGAACTCTGTGTTTCATAAATAGCTTCCCATTAAGATAATTAAATTCATATCGGTTTCAAAATTAATTGCCGAGCTTTATAAAGAAAACTGAGAACAAAAAAAGTCGCATTACAGCATAATGTTAAGGGAGAATCTTCTGCCAAGTTCAAATCTGAGTGGAGCTTGATATTTTGGACGTTTGATTAGTTAAAATTATACACCGTTTGAAATCTGATTTCTGATTTCGTGAGGGAATTGAGATTCGACCTAATTGCGACCAATAAATATTCCGATAGTATTTTCCCCTCCATATAATTTCAAATCGATTATAAGAATTGATATCCAATAATGTAATTTTTTTTCACATGTTTGATCTTGCTTTATTGAATGTTTTGTCCACAAAAACAAAAATGAAGAAACAGAACTACGAAATTGCACTCTATATTTGCCTCCAAAGATTAGGTCCAGAATTTAATTTCAACTCTTTTTGTGAAAGACTGTTTCAAGTAAAGATTCCAACAACAGCAATGAATTAAATATCTCTGCATAATAGGCTACTAATAATTGCTAAGAGTCCTTCTAACCACAGCCCTTCACACTTCAATTCAAGAGCACTAATAACAATATCTTATTTTGTCATCACCTTAGATTAGTGCTCTTATTGGAATCATCAGAATTAGGCATTAAATTTATTGAAACTTAGTAAATCACATAAATATAAATGGATATGATTCAACTTTTCACTCTTTTCGACATAATGAAAGTGCTAGCATTTAATTAGTAAACGGGTTATTCAATAGATACTCATCAAACAATTCTTCAATGTTCCTTTGGGGATCTTGGTTGACAAATTCCAAGAACACACCAATTTCTGTTTGTGGGAAAAACTCCTGAAGTCGATAAGCCTTCTCCTTAATTTCAGGAGAATATTCCTTCTCAGTTACTTCAATGCAAAACACGATTTCTTCTCCGAAGAAATCGATAACTTCGGAATCATTGATATACGCAAACCTCCATGTAGACGTGAAATTTCCACACTTCTTTGGGCCTCGGACGATCAGTCTCACCTTATATTGTCTTTGGGCTTCTATCGGTGGTATTTTGGTCATTTCTCCGTAGAGACCTCCTGTCCAATATAAGAATGTGTTTGAGGGAAGAGTCTCAGTTCCGATGTTTTTGTAAACAACATCTAGATAGATTAACTCATCAGAAGTCGTCACTACTTCTGGATCAGCAACAAGATATCTTATGATTTTAGCTCTAGGTATAAGCTTCGTTTCTGTGGGTGTCGACGCTAGTGGAATGCTAATGGAGGTTGAAGACTTTTTGATCTCGTTAGTTGTAATCATATCTTCTTTTTCGGAATTTTGAAAATATTTTTCGACCATGATGGGTAATTTTTCCTCAAGCATCTGAAGGATGAACGTCTTTAGATTACTCTTCACTCGCATATCACTAGTCTCAATAACATCATTATTTTCCTCTTTTTTAACAGTTTCTGGACATTTAGTTTCTTCTTGGCAAACCTGGCATCTCTCCTGCTGCGATGGTTCCTTCTCTTCCTTATCTATGAATATTGTCGATATTTCAATGACTGGTTCATCTAATCTCGGCTTTTCGCTTTTATTTATCATCTGAGAAGCCTCGTGAGACGGGATAGTGTGCTTTATGTCTTGAAAATGATCATCTGGGAGTCGTTCTATCCCGAAGTCTTCTAATGACATTAACATCTCACTCTTGGGAAGGGAAAGCTTGGAGGTAAGCATTGCATTTGGAATTTCATCTTGAGGTTCAATGTTGATGATTATTTTCTCAGCTTGGCGCATAGTTTCAGTCATCGCCAAGAAATCATTTTGAGTTCTTAGGGCAATTAGGTCACCTTCGCTATTTGGATAGCTTAAACTAAACTTTTCTAGGCGAACATCTTTAAACAGCTCCTTGACAGTCTCTATCAGAGCCTCGAAATGATCAAGCATCTTCGGACATTGATATATCTGCCCTTTCAAGCAAAATATGAAATTCATAAAGCTTTTTCTGTGTAGAATTTTTTAAAAATTCAATTTCTAAATGCTGTTTTCTAAACTGCTTCAAATTAGCCAGTAGAAGCTAAAATACGCTATTGAAATTGTAAATTATTCACTTCTTTTCCGGAAACAAAGGAGATAGAGGAAGAAAATGTCCACATGTTGAAATAAATAGCATAGAATGCAAGTGAGCATTAAATGGTTTCAAAAAAAATTACTGGAAAAATAATACACTGTCATGGACAAATAATATATATTTAGACCAACTCCCATCACTGCTGTTGCTTGGAGAATCAAAATAAAAAACTGCTTGTCTGCCGACTTCAGTTGTAACAAACGGCTTCCTTTAGTTTTCTAAGCTATTATCAAAAATAAGAAACCAAAAAAAAAAAGAACTGGGTCAATTTTACGAAAAAAATCATTTTGCTATCATTTAGTCATTACATGAGACAACTATTTAAAGCTAATCCAAAACCTATTTACCCACTCATAAATCATATCTGAAATTGAGTTAAGTGTTGGTCAATGGTAAATTAAAGAAATGTTACATTAAGTTCAACTTATTTACAACAAATAACATTGTAAGAGTTTACATATTTCGAAACTTGGACTTGAAGAACACATATGCGCCGCCCATCAAACTCAATGCAATTGCACCAAGTCCAAGTTTCTGTGCGTTCTGATAGCTCCGGTCCTTCCGGGTTTTTTTCTTTGCTTGTCTTACAAATTCCTTGTACAACTCATCAATGACAGCGATACTCTCATGATAGATATAGCCTCCTAGCAGATTCGACAGCATAGAAAAGTCTGAATGTAAAGGATTTTCTATGTCACAAATCCCCCATGAGTACTCTCTGTTAAACAAATAAAAGCAAATATCATGTGAGCATGAAGCATCAAATTAAGTAATGTACCTTCCATATACATAATGATCTTCGGTAATATAGATCTTATCAGAGGAAGAAATCATGAGGAATGGCGGACTTGGACCAAATCTGCCTTCATTCAGTTCTTTAGTAAGTTTGGGGTTCTCTTTTAGAGCCTAGATTGACTCGGTTAAGGATTACAATCGACTTTTGTTCGTTACGGCAGCACAATCAAAGATTCTTATCTTAGAGTCATGAAGTTGTTGAATCAAATCCATTTTCATTTGCTTGGCCTCCGCAACTGTGTAGGAATCACCCTAGAATTAGACAATTTAAGTATTTTTTGTTCCTGATGTAATTATAACCTTTGCGATGACAGGTATGATGTTAGTATATTTCTGCAGTTTCTTCATATAAATGAGATCGAGATGGCTAATCCTTGGACCTGCTACGAAATACAAGCAGATATGCACTCTATTATCAACCGAATTGTTAAACGGCAACAATTTTTTCCGCTTCTTCTCCTCTTTTTTCTTGATATTGTAATCGAAAAACTAAGAAACTTTTGAGGGTACTTTAAAGAATCGGCCTGTTACTTGCTCTTTAATATAATCTTTGATCATTTTATACCACTCAGCACAACTTTTCTTGGGGCCATATCCTGGCGTATCAATTAATTTTGTTCGAAAGCTCATATTCTTGAAACATCGTTCTCCTATTTCAAGCAAAAAAAAAACCAAATTATATGAGAAACGAGGGAACAAGCATACCGGTAAACTCCTGAATCTCGAGCGTAGTAGGTTTGATAACATCTTCGGCCTTGAATTTCTTGTTGTCGAGGATCAGTAAAAAAAAGTTGAAGCTGACATTTTTACTTTCTTAAGATAAGCGTCAATAAAAGTCGATTTTCCCAGTCCCGAACTTCCGATAACCATAATATTTAAGAATCCCTTATTGAAGTAAGTACTTGAAAACAACAAGTTGTGAATACGAGCCGAAGAACCACTTTTGGTTCGTTTTTGAGAGCAGCATTCGCGCCAATTTTTCGAGTCTTTTGCTCGCTTTCTTTCTGACCTTTAGGATTTGTTGGTTGATTTTCTTTCAGTGTTGGATTCTCAAAAGGTCCGATTGAGCTGCCAATTGAAGGCGGAGTGTCTTTTTTCTGAGAATTTCCACCAACATAACTGCCATTTGGAGTATATTCGATATATTCAGTAATGAGAGTATCACCGCCAAATGCAATACTGCGGTTCTCAAACTCCGGCATTCCTAGGTCGATCTCGTTATTTCTTTTGCTGGCTGCATTTACACGCAAATCTTCCGTTTTTTGATGCCTTTTCTTACGAAATTTTGTGCTTTTATTCTCCTCAAGCATGGATGCTTTATCAGCCATTGCTTGTTTCTCAGCCCGAGGTTTAATATATAATAACTCTTCATTTGCAGTGCCTTTAGATTTAAGAGCTTGATTTTTCTCAAGAACATCTAACAACTTTTTTTCGTTAATATCATCTTCATCCGGCCTTCAACATTAATTCTTAAGATCATAAAACCTTCTACTTAAAATTTACTCCCATTGACTGAAGTAGTTATCTGCAGGTTTCTGGTTAAAGTCCCCTTTGAGTTTTGTTGGGCAGAGCTCTACTGAACTATCAACATCTTCATATAATACCAGGATGTTAAAAACTCCGTCCATCTAATTGTCCTACCGAGATTCGCTTGCAAAGTTGGGACTTCTTCATCGTGATAATCAGGGATATTTTGCTTATCATGCCAAGTCTGATCCTTTTCGCGTTGATAAGCTGATTCAATAATCAAATGTAAGGAGAAATTTATATTTTCAGCAGTACGATTCCAATTTCTTTTGGGATTTCCTGTTTGAATGGTAAAGAAAGGTTGTTGGGTGTTCATTAAGCGATATCGTATTAGGTTTTATTTTTTCAAAAATAAAAAGGTTTTATGTGCGTCAGAAACACATTAGTTGATTCAATTGAGACACGCGTTTAAAATGTTGAATTTAATTAAGGGTATGTTCAATTTTCTTATATTCTACCCTACATTTCAGATATATCAAAATAACCTCAATTCATTCTTCTACGCAGCAGTTTCTCAATTGTTGTATATCATATGATTTATTGGTGCTTGATCAAGCTTTTTTCATTACAAGTGACAATATAGAAAGTTTTTTTAATATAACTCTCTGTCTTCCTTATTGAAGTTCATTGACCTCATCTATTCATTTCAAGATTCATATTTAAATGAGTGATTAGCCTGACAGTGGCCCTGCTGTATACATGATGATTTCGATCGAAAATTATGTTAGATAAGATCCATAGTATCACCAGCGTATGAATACTATAAAACTGGTGAGAAATATTTCGTACTTTTGAAACAGAAATGTAGAGTATTAACGAGCAGTTGATTCAAAATACATATTGTAGCAAATTAGTAACAGGCCATCGAGCCTTTGTTGCCTAATAGAAGCTAAACGTAGATTTGCCACCAGGTGGATTGTGCACCTTGACAGATGTTTTTACAGTACTAGTGGTGTCTAAGAGCAAAATTGTTAAGAAATTTGAAATTTTTCTAAGTTATACTTTCTTGATATTGCTGATATGGTGAGGGTTTCATTCCACCACCATAACTGTATGGATCTTGATTGTATGATTGACCATATCCCTTGGATCCAATTTTCTCGAAGGTTGGTTCTGGTTTCTTGAGAGATTTCGTAGGATACGTCGTGGGAGGATCATATTTCATTGGGGTGTACTTGGAATACCCTTGATTGCTGATTTCAGAGGATTTGTAGTAGTTTGTGGGTCCATCGCTGCCTAGGATTAAGTTGCTACTACCACCTGGAGCGTATGTGACCTGGTATAAAGATAAGAAAAATGTCAATCGATGAACAATTTTTTACTTTGACAGACGTTTTTTCTGGTGGCTGATAAGCCATGTCTCGCCCAAGAGATCGACCTCTCGGCTCGTAAGAGCGAGTAGGAGGCTCATAGGTGCGAGTGGGAGGGTCGTCGTAGTAGTTGCGGTTTGGGGTTTCATACATCATTTTTTTCTTCGCATCCTGCATGTAGACAGGCTGTCCTGTTCCGAAGATGTCATTGGATTCATTCTTGTATTTCTTTCCATTGTAAGACAGGGGTTGTGGTTGTGGGTCAGTATCCCAAGCAAGAGAAATTGTGCTTTTCCCACCTATTCAGATTAATAAGCGTTTTTTCTGTTGTAAGAACCTGCAGGATTGGCAACGCGCACAGAAGTTCGCTCAGAACCGTCTAATCCGACTGTGTACTCGCTTCTCTATTTAAGAATATTTTTGTAAAGCACATTCAACAAATTGTGTCTCTAACCATTGATGACTTTTTGACACTCGCCTGTTACTTTTTTTTGTGCGCTAGTTGGAAATAATTATAATAAAAATACGACTTTAAAATTTACTTAGACAGCTTATGATGATATCATAAGTTGTCATTAGGTCAATAAAAATAAATATAATCACTTCTGCTCATTGACTCGCATCTTTGTTCCTTTTACTCCTCCCTCCTTCGAGAAGTAGAGGGGGAAAATGTAGGCGAAGCCCAGGAAAATTTTTGTTAGCAATTTATCAATGGTAGAACTGGAAGGATTCACTTTAAATTGTCAATCTATGTTTCTCATTTGACAGCGCTATTACTTCTATCAGAAGAATACCTGGATAAGCTCAACCAAAACATGTTTCCACAATGCCTTTCATTACTTCATAAAATGTGTTGTTGAGGAGTAAATTTCTATGACGATTACTTGTTAAAAAAAAATTCCCACATCCCAAAGCGCTAACTTCTCTAGATATGTTTCTATTCTTAACCATCATGATGATAATAATTCATCAATCTAAATATGTCATCAGACTTACTAATGTATTTTGAATAAATACAAATTTAACAGCCATCTCGTGTATTTTGCGAATCGAGGCCAGAGGAAAAAATAAGTGTATATTTTTTCCTCTGATCTCTGCCGAAGAGACCTAAATCCTGATTTTGCTTAGCTTGACAAACGTGCCGATAGTAAAAGCAAATTGTTTGTGCTCCAACAGCAAACTGAGAGAATATTTCCTCAATTTTTTGTTTCTTACAGAGTTTTTTTCGACGGTACTTTATGGATTAGATTAGACATTAGTTAATCGCATATAGTAATCGACATCTCACAATTTAATTCCTAAGAGTCCAAGATCTGTCACTACTAAATCGCCAAATGATAGTATAGTTTATCTCAATTATCTGACATAGCCAAAATTAAAAAAAAAAATGATAGGTTATAGATTCTTTCATTCAATAGAAAATTGAGGTTCGGTTTCTTCATTATTGTCTTCTCCTTTATTCTTGGGTTCCTCTTCTTCTTCAGGTTTTTTGTCAAGCTTATCAGCCTCATCTTCATATAATAAGCAATTCAGTTATGAGAGAGAGAGGAAAAAAATTTTGTTTACTACCTTTCATCACTTCTTGAGATTGGTCTTCTGACTTTATTTCTGCAGCGGGCTGATCTTGGTGGCTCTCATCTCCTTGGACATTCTCATTGTTAGCTGGATCCTGAACTTGGCTTTGCTCTTCTTGATGTTGTGTTTCTGTTTGCTCTTTGTACTCTTCTTTTTGCTCATTCGCAGTATTATTCTCAGCTTCTATTTTTGTCTCTGACTGAGCGGGCTCATTTTTTTCCAGAGTATTCTGCTCTTGTGGTTTGATCTCTTCATTTTCTTTCTCAGCATGAGACTCAGATTTCTCTTGAGATTCTTGGTTAGTTGGGGTTTGGTTGTGAGTCTCTTCTTCTTTGTTGCTTTCAGGAGCGTTCGATTCATGATGAATTGATATAGGTTTAATTTCTGTTTCAGGACTTTTTTCATCTGTTTTTGAATCAGCTTCTTCGTGCTTAGGGGTTTCTTCCTCATCCTCAATCGCAAATAGATTTTCATTGTCCTCTGGCTTATGCTCTTTGAGAAATTCATTCACCGCTTCTTGAGCAAAATCTGTCTTCGGGCCTTTAATAATAATATTACAGATCACCAATGCATCCTCGTGGTTATCCTTACCTGAATATCCTCCAAAATGGATGCTGGTGTTGCTGTGGTCATAATCATCTACATGATGACGACCTCCAGCTATCTTTTCTTCTTCCTCATCCTCTTGATTTCCTTTCGAGAGAGCTCCACTTTTCTTAGTACTCGGAGCTAAAGCAAAAATATATAAATATATCTCAATCTCTTTGGTTTTTTTATGTCATTACTCTCACTGCTTCTTAATACAGCTTGAACATCTTCGCGAGCGAGAATCGAATGTAGTTTATTCACATAGAGCTCGAAGGTGTTATTCCCAAAAGCAGAGTAGTATTCGATCGCCTGAACATTATGAGAAACCGAAAACGGTCCATTATATATACCTTCTGATAGAGCGTAGTAAGTGTATTTATGAGATTTATTGTCAATTCTGCCTGCAGCTGGGATTCTAATATCGAAATATTTTCGATGATCTGATTAATATCCATATCTGCGTAGCTAGCGGCGGTCACATCCTCCAGTTTGATGTCTTTTTCCTTGGGTGCCGATTTATTAACTTTGACTCCGATCTTCTTCATAGTATTAACTATCAAATCGACACATTTCGGGGAGTCATCCAATAGAAATATTTGGGCTAATCCCTCCTATAAAATGGGGTTAAATCTCATAACATCCGAGCAGTTTATATACAGGTCGGCTCTTATCCTTCCAAGTGAATATGAGTGCTTTTTCGTTTTCTTTTTTACGCTTGAGACTCATCAAAGATTGGATATTAGCCCATGAGATCAATTTGACGAGATTCTTCTTTTTGTCAGCAGGTTCGAAGTTCAAAATACTAATGGGAGTTACTACAAGAAAACTATTTGGCATTTAAAATGAGCCACTCAATAAGCTGTTTTCTTACCGAGGGGCTTCTTTATTAGTTTTTACGAGCATTTCCTGGCCAGGAAATACTGCGACAGTCTCTAGCACCAGGAAATCTTCGATATTATAGATATGACCTAGGTGGTAAGCTCCAAACTTTTGGAAGTTGACAAAATCGTTTGCTTCAACCGCAAGTTTTTTCTACAGTATATTTGCGTGACTTCGAATAGAGAAGTTGACTTGATTTTACCACAAACGGTGGAAGTAGTTGCACTATTTCGCTTAAGAGATGTGCTGGGCTCCTTTATACAATCCCATCAGCCAAACGGAAGAATATGAGATTCATACCAAATTTTTCCGAGAATGTCATTAATATAATCTCTGCCATCAGCTGCTGTAGGTTCACAAAACTAAGAAAAATCACATGAATTGTTTGTTTCTTGCTTTAGAAAAGATTTACCATTGTACGGCAGAAAATCTTTGGGAAGACAAAAGGAAATTTCGAGTCAAGCATGATTTCGAAGAAGATAGGTGTCGCATTCCGAGACTTAAAGACGCTTAAGAGTTCTTTTTGTGCAAAGTCTTTGGGAATTTCCACCTATAGCAAAAAATATTAGCGAGAATTTAAGAATCTTAGTAATTTCGCAAGATGGAGAAGAGAAAAACAACTCATGAAACAATAGCAAAATTGGCTGTGGATAATTACAATGATTTTGAGTCCGATGCTTGTACTTTGGAGAGAAATTTTATATTTCTTTTGATCTAGTTCTTTTAAAGTTTGTATTTCTAATTGCAGTTGCCATTGAAGTGATTGGGATCCTCGAATCAATGAATACCTTTCCTGACTCGCTTCTGTTGGATTTCATTCGGGAAGCTGCTTTTGATAACATTTTCTAAGCCTTGGTCTGCTGTATTCATAATTTATGTCGTATTCGAATTTTAGATAGATTTCTGTTTCTAATATCGAAAAATTTTCTGTTTTTATAGAGTATTCCAAAGTCACATGATGTTTCGAAAACTCAATAAGTAGATAAAGCTTCTTAATTCTTCGAAATAGCAATAATTCATGACTTCGCATCTTCGCATCGTGAAGATTCGAATTCATATTGAAGCACACACTCACATGTCTGATATGTAGGACTATTTTACTAATTTCAAAGTTTGATGATATGGTTTAAATCAAATCAACTGGCTTAATCAGTGACACTGAAATTCAGTGAGTAAATAAACTGTGGCTTTCTTCTAAAACCAGGATGCTTTACAGTTGATACTGTACATGAAGTAGAGTTTGGAAACTTCTTCCTTTGGTTTGTATCATAAGTATTAAATGACTCAACACTGATTTTGAGAAAAATCTGGTTCACAGAATTCGTTTTATGGATGAACTCTCACTGAGATATTTGCAAATTGGCCAAATCCATCAAATTGTTAGTTGTTACTTACTCAAAGAGCGATATGATTTTGGAAATTTTGTGAGAAGAAAGAAAAAAAACAATATATTAATTTTCTTTTATGAATAATCAATAAAAAAAAAAGAAAATGTAAGTTTAACTGCATCACCTCTCTAGTTCAGTTGCTGCTCCTTGCTACCTCTCAATGCATTGCCGAGCCATTCACATTTTCCCACCTTTTGACAAAAAAGAGAGCCGAGTTTAATTTCATTCTGCTCAAATATAAATCATCGATTGTATTCACGTTACATGGTATAATAAGCCCCGTGATGTATCAATAAGTTATATCTCACGGCGATTTGACCGACCCAGCTAAACACAATTTTCTCAATTCTCTTAGTGCTATTTTTCTGAGTCAGGTGACTTGTATTCGATAACGGTAATGAGGGCCTTTTCTATTAACTGATAGTACAGCAATTAAAAAATATGGTGATACTAATTCCCAGCAGGCTTGGACAATGAGTATTAGCGTCCATTATTCCAATCTAACCAATTCTGCTCGAACTTCAGTTGAAATAACGCAGAGTTTTTTCCCCTGACTTCAATTGAATCCTAACCCATTTAAATAAGAAATTTAATCAAATTCATATTCAAACGCTAACTTCCTTCTCAGTAGTTTTATCAATGCACTCATCCGCTTCACACGACCGAACAGCTAGTCGCTCCAACAAACCGCATACGAATATATCGATTAACCTCAGTTCGAGAAACTCCCGTAGTGATATCTCCCTCACTGAAGACATTCCACTCAAATCAAAGCCCATAGCAAAAATCAACCCAAATCTTACTCCAAAAGCCAAAGTCGAAAAGTACCTTGAACGCGCAAGACCTCAAAGCACTCGCACTAACACCTCAAACACATCTTTTGAGAGAGAAAGCTCACAGTTGAGACAACGAGATCGAGTCGATTCAGTTTTAAACATCTCTGTTGATGACGGCAGAAAGCTCTACAAAGCATCCTCTGAGCGAAAAATTTTGGAGAATCAATTTAAGCATATGGAGAACCGAATCAAGCATCTCAAAGACGAGGATCAACGAATGAAATTGAAGATTAAAGAGACTGTGCAGAAAACTAAGCAGATCGTTAACATAAGAGACCGACATAACCAAGACCTTTCGTTCCATGAAGTGCAAAAAAGCTACAGAGAGCTAGAGATAGAGGAGAAAAAGCAGAAAGCTTATACTGCTCGTCAAAGGAGCCAAGAAAATCGTCGAAAAACTGAAGAGAAAGTCTTCAAAGAAAAGCAAAAGAAAGTGATAGAAGTAAAGCAGGAGAAAGCTCTCAATCAGAGATTAAGAGAGGACTTAAAAAGAGAAGAAGAGATTAAAAACAGTGAAAAAATCTGGAAGGTCGTTTGCCAAGAAAAAAAAGTGCAGAATACAAGACTGTATGAAAGAATCAGAAAGAGGAACGAAATTAAGAAGAAGTTCGATGATAAAATCATCCAAGAGCAGACAAAGGCACAGGAGATCAATGATAAAATTAAAGAGCTTGAAGAGCTAGAGATGCAACTCCTCGATAATCTGAAAGTGACTCAAGCGAATCAGATGAAAGCGTTTCAAAACCTGGAGGTTGTGTATTCATCGAAGAATTATTCGAGAAGTCCATTGAGAAATGGTTATTAATCAGCTTATTCTCGTAAAACTGAAGTAAATCCTCTGTAGCTTTGGAATTTATTTTTGTTATTGCCTCTAGTTTTGGCTGATAATCTGTATTTGTCTTCTTAGAAAGAATATATAATTTTTGAGAGCATTTACTTGTCCTAATTTTTGCCTGACTATTATAAAAATGAAATGATGGTGAAGAATCGATCTAAAATGAAAGTAGTTCAGCCTTAGCAACCCCTTATTCTAACTTGCTTCTTCAAGGGTAGTTTGCTTATATTGATACCTATGATTTACTTTTCGTATTTCTATTGAAAGTAATTCTCGAAAAAAAGAAAAGCAAAATCAGATTGTTGATCTTAAGTAACCAAATATTTGTAAAGAAACCTTCTCTGCTCATAGAATTTTCATTTTTTTTGGGGGTCCTACCAATGTGTTATCCGTACTAATTCTCAATTCGTCACTTGGGAAGTGACGGAAAGAATCAATACGCTATTATTGGAAATCAAACTATTTCTAAGATAAAAGCATAATTTCTCGTGTTGTGATTTGTCAGGCTACAGATGGAGACACATATATATTTTTTGACGAAAGAAGGTCTCAACTTCTATGGATAGATAGCGTTGTACCGTAAGCTTTACTGATTCAGCAGTACTACATTATCTTATGCCTTCAAAGCATACTTTCTGAGTGGAAGGTTGACGAGCTTCTTAATGGCTCTCTTGGTTTTGAGTCTGAGTTGATGCTTGGTCAATCTTCTTCTGATAGCTCTGGTCTTCTTGGCTCTGAAAGCAATAGGAAGAGCAGCACCCTTGCCGGTCAATTCTTCCTTAGCTTTTTGTCTGTTTTTTTGGTTGATGACGGTTAAGTACTTGGCAATTGACTTTCTAACAACCTAGGTGATGACAGAGAAAGTAAGATTTTGAATTGGGAAGCAATTAGAGTACCTTTATTCTGCCAGTTTTAGTAGCAGCACCTCCAGAAATCTTAGCGATTCTGAGGGTGTTCAATTCCTTCTTGTATTCTTCAAGTTCCTTGAGGAGTTGATCGTCCTTCTCGTTTCTAAGCTTAAAGACTCTGACTTTCTTGCTCATTGATAATTATCTTTTTTAGATTTTATTAACCTACGTACGATCTGCTAAAAAAACACAAATAATTAAACAGGCAGAAAGCATTTTTAAGCATTAAAATTTGCCAAAATAGACATTATTAACGGCTGTAATGGAGCTAGATTCCAATAATGGACATTTCTAATATTTTTCTCTTGCTGCAAACCCCAGAATTTAAAAGATACTGCGATAAGTTTGGAGATGAGAAATAATAGGAGACAAAAATCGTCCTAAAGTTTCCAACCAACAATGAATTGGGAAAATCCTTTTTTGCATGGGAGAGAAATGCGAAATAGTCATTTTTGGGAATACAGTTTCTTGTTCTTGATGCAGATTGATTAGACTTCTTTCGAAACCAACTCTCAAAGTTGAGAGGGATTTGTGGCGACTAATGGCAAATGAAAAAAGTATAATTCAAAAAAGATGTCTCTAAAAGACAACCTTTTGCTGCCATATTTTCATTGGCATGACATCCTAGTCGAGTTATTCTGAATTCTTCGTCTCTGCAAATATTTAAGATAAACTAAGTAAATCATACTCTTTTTTTCCCTGTGATGTTGGAGTTAACCTCAAGAAACTGTCAGAAGATACGACGATTAAGTTCATGTTGAATAAAATAGATCACAGATCACAATTACCATGCACGATAGAAAAACAAAGAAAAGTAAGGAAAATCAGAACTAAAGCATTTGATTGAGAAAAACACTAACTCATTTGATATATTCATTTGAACTGGTTACCGATTGAACGGGAAGTTTCAAGGTCATTTTGGAAATGAGACTAACAGTAAATTAATACTTGAATAATTTTCTACCTTTTGCGAAAGAATTGTCTTGAGATGTCCTTGGTTTGCAGTTGGTGTTTAATTTTCTATTATCCAGACAATCCAAAGTCAGTCTCTTCTGAAAACTCGATTATTTCTTCTTTTTCTTGGGACTATCTCTTATCTTGTCAGTAACAGTCTTTTTCAGAGTGGTTGTAGCATGATCTTTCTCACTAAAGACTTTCTTTTGGATATACTCTCCTTCTTCTGATGTGGACTGTTTAGAAGGATCAGACGGTGCTGACTGCCCTGAAAAACCACTCTGGGGATGCATATGGTTCTGGATGGGATAATAGTAATCCATGGGCATATTCCCTTGAAAGTTTGAGAAACCATAATAAAAATTAGGTGGCATCATTGGGGGAGCATGATAATATGGATATCCAGGAAATTGGAATCCAGGGTAGGGATTTGGCGCTATAGAATCGAATTTTTTATCGTTCTTAATAGATTGTAAGATTACCTGTGTGCATGCCGTTTTGAGGATAAGGAGCTCCTGGTAATGGTCGATGATGCATAAATCCGGGAATCTCGGTTCGAAAAGGCTGAGCCATATGCTGAATTGGGTACTGCCAAGTATTTTGAACTTGAGTCTCATAAGTAAGGTTCGAATTGTTGGTGCTTGCAGCTGAGACCTCAACGACTGATTTCTGGTCACTTGCCTGAGGATTCGATTGAATCTTCTTGCCAAACAGTTCCAGGAGGTCTGCTACATTATTCTTTTTGGAATCACCTTCTAGCGTCCCTTGAGATTTGAAGTGTCTTGAATTCATAAGTTTCTCAATCATCTTTTTTCGAGGTTCAATCAAATAATCTTTGAAGATCGAGTTGTCTTTGTTATGATGTTTGAACTCCGGTTTCCCAACCAATGCTGCCTTAATTATTTAGAATAATAATTATTATTATGCCACAGAAGAATCATAGAGCAATATCGATACCTTGAGGACATACTCGTGTTGAAGGAGTTTGTTATTCAATCTTTGACACATTAATTCGGCTTCTTCTAACGAGTAAAAGTTTATTACGGTGGCTATCGTATTCTCTATGTAAGTGAGCACATCAATCGATTTAGGTGTTATTTGTGGACATTCAGCACTGAGAATGTGTTTGAATACTTCCGTGGTGAACTGTGGCGGAATATTCTTAACGACTATGGCGTTGTAATTATTTTGGAAGTCAACATCCTTAAATTTGGATCTCAGCAGTGCGCCCCAAAGATTGGTTTTGATTTCCGCGGCTAAGAGTGGACTGCCAAGAATGAATTCGTATGTGAATTTTGCATCTTCAAAAGAATCGCATTCAAAAAGACACGATCTGAATCCCTTGTAGAACACCTTCTTAGTAAACCTAATTTTTTTCTTACATTCCGTATTGGCAAGGATCTCCTTCGTCCTGTTCACTTGCTCATCGTCGATGAAGCCCATGATAACGACCCAATCAAACTCATGAGAATTTGGGTGGAAATATTGGAACTCTTCGACAGTGGAGCCGTCAAGATAATTGTTGAGGATATTATAAAGAGTAAGATCTTTTTTGCGCTTGGAAGTTGGTTTCTCATAGTCGCTATGGCAAGGAGAAGACTCTCCGGAGGAAACGTTTTCGAGATTAACTTTCATGACAGGTTCATATTCACGGAGAGATGGATTAAGTTTCTCCAGACTACGAAACTCAATATGGTTGCCTTCGAGCAAGGATTTTGATATCTCCTTCGACGGAGGCAGCTTCTGTTTGATCTCTGAGCAAATGACCCGGAAGGACATCTTAAAAGCTTTAAACCCAGAAATAAAGAGAAAAAAGATTTAGTTCATGAGCTCTTGAATTTATACCAGCGTCCTAAATTCTAATTTCGGTTTTCTTTTCTTTTTTTTTTTGTTTTTGTTTTTGTTTTTGAGAGATATAGTTTTTCCTTCCAATCACTATTCGGATGGATCAGCTCCTTGTCCTCACCGTGATAATTTTACGAAAGGAGATGCTGAAGTAAAACAGATTACCAATCGCAATCGCGAAAAATTTGTGAAAGCTCTTTAATATTGATTTTAAAATTAATCGAAACCTTAGTCTCTTTATGAGTCAGAATTATATTGAACTAAGTTCAATGGCCCTCTTCTTATTCCATCAGCAATTATTATAGTAAAAGGATTTTCAACTACTTTCCTCAAGAGATATTTATTTGTCATTCTCTTGAATTTCTTATTGAACCCTATTTGTTACAGTGATGACTTCGCTTGCTTGACGCTAATTCAAACTGAGTTGTTTAGTTGCTTTAGACAAAATTAGGCAAGTTTTTTTTTTAAAGATTTATTGTCGCGTCATCGATCTTGATTTGCTGATGTCTACAAAGCAGATTAAGTCAAAGGTAACACCATTTTTTCACGACCGTATCAGTGAATTCGGGATTCATTTCTTTCGTTATGTGTTCGCCTGCCCAAGAAACACTTACAACTCTATTTTTTGAAAAATATATTGCAGCTACAGGGAGTTGAAACTATAAAAGCTGAATTCAAGGTTTCTGTCTCCAATGTTTTAGAGCCTTCATCGAGATAGTACTGGCATTGCAGTGATTGTACAATAATTTATTTCGAAAAACTACATGGGCAAGTTTTTTCTCATTTGTACAAACTTATCAATAAATTTATTCAAGGATGAAAAGTTTGAATTTTGAATTTGAACAATATCTTTTGAATTGTTGAACGTCATCATGAGGCACCAATATCTATTTCAAGTCATTGGATAGCTGAATCATCATCCCATACAGCAGTATCTTGTTCAAGGCATCTTTAGAATTATCTATAGTAAATACCAAATAATCATTCCTCACTTTAACTAATATATTTGAACCGGACGGCTATGATAATGGCTATATTCCATGCTAATTAGAAAGAAACTGCTCATTTTCACTAATTGTAGCACACTATTGTGCTTTTCGTAAAATATACCACCAATTTCTTGAAAACGCTATTTGTTAACTAATACATACCTTTCAATCATCTTTCGTATCATCTCTCATGGTAGAAAAATGGCTCACAGAGATATTAGACTCTAGCATACTTAAACGAAACGCTCCTCTCGAGATAACGCATCCATTGAAAAAGACAAATGAGTGATATCATTTGGTAAACTGTATTGCTACTAAACGCGGTAAATAATTTAAACGTGAGATAAAATTAAATAATTTGATTTCAAATCTGATTTTGAAAATCTACAAGAAAATAAACGAAATCAATCATCACAAATGAGTGCTAAGCCTCAACCAAACTTGTTTTCAGCGTCAATAGTAAACGTCTACAAGGATATCCTTGAAGATATGGACGAAGAAGCTCATGCGAAAAATTTAAATCTCAAAATACAAGAGCTCGAAAGAAAAATTCACGAGCAAGCCCAGCAACAGACCAATCAAGAGTTCGAGTTCTACCACCAATTCGATCGGAAGAAAGTTAGATGGGTCTTAAAATTCTTGGAGATGAAACTTGAACTGGAAAACTACAAGAAATTTTACCAGGATGGCAAAAGATTGTGGCTTGAGGATTTGAAAAACCTCTGCCGAGTAATACAAACTCTTTTCAAAAAGATGAAGGAGAAAGACGACCACTACATCAGCGTTCTTAAGGATATCGACAGGGAAGTTGCTAAGTTCTACAAAGGCCAAAACCCTCCAACAACAAAACTGAAGGATTCCGCATTCCAACCTTTCCCCGTGAGAACGAACGACACTGAGGAACACGACGATACGGATGAGAGAGGTTTCTCACAACACAGAGAAGAAAGCATGATGGATATGCAACCAGTGCCGGAGTCGTTGACCAAGCCCAGAAAGGTTGATGATACTATTGTACTAAACTCTAGCTCTTTGGGAATCACGATTCCTACTCAAGAGAATGCCAAAGACACACTGTTAAGATCGACAACCCCTCTAAATTCGTACCGTTCCAGAGAAGATCATGATCTCAAAGTTAATGAAAAATCCCATTATGGTTCAACCTTCAGATTGAATCTAAAAAATTCTGTCCCCGAGCCACTCAACGCTAGTTCTCTTTCCCTTCTGGTAAAATTTTGCTTGCATTAAGTTTTTACTTATTTTTTAAAATTTTTTTAGGTAAAAGGGGTTTCAGACAAGCTGAAAAAATACCTCACCGAAGCAAATCATATCCTTGCCAATGAGCAAATCGATTTCGATGAATCTATAACAAAAACTCTCAATCGTGTCAAGTGTGTCGTAAGGGACAAAGATATTGACATTTTTGGAAATTTTCTTCTCAAGCCCGACCCAAAAGACCTTCCTCCTAAATCCGAGCTGATGAGAGCCCAGCTCGAAAATGATAAAAGATCATTTGTGAGCATCCAAAGTTTCCCAAGATCCAATAACAGCGGAAGCTTCAAAGGATCTGAAATTGGAGGGGAAGAAGAAAACAGGAAGGTCCAATTGAATCTCAGCAACCCGAATGATCGCACCCTTAGCCATTCAGCGTTTGCAGTGCTAAATCGGAATCTAAGTCCTTCAAGCAAAGAGAATCCTAAGAGCTTCTATAAAAAGAGCGAAGAAAAGTCCGCAAACTCCCAGAAATTGCTAAACAAAATCTTTAAGCTCAACCAAGCTAGCTCCAACAAAGCAACCCAAAGAAATTTCCAAAAACTGTTTGAGAATGTTCAAGAATCTCTGTCAATCTCTGAACGTGAAGCCATCGTCTACACTCTCATTGATGGACTAGGATCTCCCAAACTAAAAGTCGAGGAGCAAAAGGATCTCATTCGGATTGAAGAAATCGTTGGCCTTAATACCAGTACTCCTGAAGTTTCTCGTCTGCCAGAGAAAATAAACCAAAACTCGATCAATAAGTTTCTACGGGATGGTGGTCAGAATAACACCCTTGATTTCAAAGACACCAACAAGCTTATAGATCTAAATTTCGAAGTCTCCCAGAATAAGATTATGGCCAGCAACTTATCTGATCCTAAAGCAAATTCAGATTTGGACAAGGCAAATGATTATATATTGCCACATTTCAAAGAGAGTTTAGCTGAAAAGCTCAGCTCCGGATCGATATCTCTGAGTCTTTCGGAAGCCCAAGGAAGCAATCTCCTGAAAAATAGCCGCTTAAATCAGGGAACCGAAGGAGTTTTGCCTGCTACGCTCAAACAGGAATTCCAAAACACCCACAACTTCAAATGTGATCAATCTGGAATCTTGGAAAAGACTGAAGTTAAAAATCCCATCAGCGACAATAAGAGTTTCGAGCTCTTCAAAAACGTTATTACTCAAGAAAATATTTCTCCTATCGTACAAAAGGTCGAAACTGTTGCCAAAAAGATCAATTTCGATACATTCTCTCCAATTCACTACAATAATTTTGAATTGGTGATGAGACAAGCCTCTGCTGAGGTCCAGCAACAAAGACAGGAATTCAAGAAAACGGAATCTTCGATAAACTTTGACCTTGAAACGACCGAGAAAGAGCAAATAATTTCTGAAATATCCACTCCAAAGTTAGAAAAGTATACGCCAGTTCAGGAGCTATCAAAAAGATTTGTGGCTCAGTTGGAAAATGTGGATCATTCCAGCCAAGGGTTACGAAATCACAATTAAAATGAGTGATGATTTGAAAATTGACAGATACGTGAAGCACCGCAACTCTCATTTATAAATTTTCCATCTTAATAATATTAAAACTATTGAGTGTTCATAGTAGTCTCAGCTTATATCAATCTCCGAACTAGTTGCCAAAAACCGCTATTATTGACAAATTTCTATTGACTGTCTGTCTTACAATACGTGTAACAAGCTGTTATTCGAAGCCAAATTCATTGAAAATGCGGTTGATTTCGTTAAGTGAGATTTCAGACTCAAAAGATTCAAACCATCCTTTATTTTGGCCAAAGTGGAATCATATCAATGACTTTGAGTTTCTTAGCTTTCTAATCTCAATTCAGCGACACAAGCTACATGCTACAACTTTTGTGAGTTGTCAGCTGCTCGTGAATCGGGAGTAATGAATTTTTTACTAGTAATAGCAAAGTTACCAATACTAACAACCTCAAAACAGCAAGTCCCCTCTATTTTCAATAAAGTCGTTTTTATAAACTTCTGTTTTCTTTGTAAAGATTTAAGGTTGTTGTTAGTTAGTATACAAGACTTCCAACCGCTATAAATCAAATCAGCTATTTGATAATTGAAAATTCTTATGAATATATATTTTAGAGTGAAATGTTGAACCAGAAAATTCCTACTCCAAATAATATCAAAGCTGAAAAGCAATAGTGATCGGAAGGTCTTGTTCTGAAGAAGATCCTTAATTTTAAGGATTTCTTTTGCAAGCCAGCTAATTCTCACCTCTTTGTCTATTGTTGACTTTGAGCATGTTGTTCTTTCTTGAATTTTTCATAGAGAGTCCACATAAGCGCAGTTGAAAGAGCCTTTTTCATTAACCGTGGGACGTACCCTGCATAAAATCCTCTAATTCCTTCCGTTTTGTACACTTGCTCAACGAGCTTGACCCAGCCGGATATACCTCCTGCGTTCTTCTCAAAGTTCGCAAACTCTGAGCATTGATGTCTCACTCTCAAATTGTCGAAAGGATAGGTAAGCATTACGGCAAAAATGGACGAAAAAGCGCTGAAGGTAAAAACAACTGGTGATTTTCCCTTAGCGTCTTCTCCATTCATGAACATAGCGGAATATGCATCCAACAAAAATCGATAGCAAGAATATTGAATTCCTGAATATGGGACATCTCGAAGTAGCGTTGGAAACACCCCTTTATAGAATCCTCTCAACCCTTCCTTCTTGTATGTGCTTACAAAGGCCGATCGAATGCTGGAATATTCATTCACTCCAGCCACTTCGAATCTTGTCTTGATGACAACCAATGGTGACACAAGGAAAGTCGTGGAGGCTTTGATCGCACAAGCATTAAAAAAGTCGACCGAGTTACCAAGTCCAAACATAATCGAGTTGAGCTTGTCCTTAAAATCGTTGGTGAGCAAATGAGCATTCTCAATGCCAGTAAAGAAAAGCGCCGCGTTAAGAGTGGACTTGGTTACGCTGAGAGCACCACCTCTGAAGAACCCTCGGACACCTTCTGTGCGAAATATTTCTTTGACTGTTGACATTGTACCTGAAATGTTAATGTTTTTCGGTTTTTTGCTCATGATGCTGGTGGTTCTAATAACTTCGAACGGTTGGACCAGTAACGAGATCACAAGACCAATCTTCACATTGCTCAGGTTGATGAGGTTTTTTTGGGTTGCTGCTGCACTTTGTGTCATTTATCGAAGGGTGTTTCTTTTCGAGATGTAATTCTTGGAACTAAATAATTTATTGCTTAATATGAATTTCACACCTCAAATAAACAATTTTAGTCGATTAGCGGTGACTCTTGAGAGAAAGATCTACTCTTTTCGAAATAAAATTTAAATTGCGGGTAGGAACTTGGCAGAGGAAATGACAAGTGATCATTCGATTGTTTGGTCAAATTCATGGCGAGGTATCTTAAGCACGTTCGATCAAGTTACTTATTCTTGGATTCGGGTGTGATTTCGCAAGTTATTGAGTTTTATTTTCAAACCATTACATCGATGGAAGCCGCAAAGAACTCCCAGGCTCATTTGTATTGAAAGTGGAGCCTTGCATTCTTTTAATTGAGAATGCTGCGATAATTGATTTGGATTAACTAGCGCCGGACAATTTGCCCAGAGAGAGGATTTTAAGGATTAAGATCGAATATTCATTTCCTGGAAAGTAGCCTAAAAAACAACACCAAAAAAGTTACGCAGCATCAGTGCCCTATTAGATAATGCAATCAAGATAATTCTTCGACAGATTCATGGTGATTTTCATTGATTGTTGTTTAATCAGAAGAAAAAGAAAGTTCTACTCAAATCTATTTATATTTGAATATCCTCGCCTAATTTAAGACTATTCGCAAGTTGCAAACTTTTCTAATTGAATTTATTACTAACCAGAGTGAATTGAGATCCCTCAAAACTTCGGAATAAAGGCAGAGAGAAATTCATTAATTTCAGTTACCTTCTCTTTCTACTTTTGGGACTATTTTGCTACAATTTTCTGAGGTCTCTGAGGTATCGCTGTTGAGGCCTAAAAACTCTGTTCATCCATAAGTTATAACTAAAAATTGATTTTCCAGCTTCTTAATTCTTAATTCTCTTACCGACACGTAAAAGGAGAATCGAATTCAAAAAATTAACCGAGAGAAATGACCTAATATGGCACATCTTCTTTCACTCTAAACATTTGGAAATACTAAAACTCATCCACTTAGTAGAAAATTTCGGTAAAAGCTTTTGACTCTTGAAGTCCCAGTTATACTATCAGTTGTGCCACATAAAGCGCTGTTGGGATAATCTGTCCTCCCACTCCTATGAATCGCAACAGAGTAAAGACCCGACATAAACAAATTCAACCTCACAAATCTTAGGCTATCCTCGATTAGAACTCCTACTTTGATGATTCAATGGAATGCAGACATAACTGAGTCCTTGTCCTCATCGTTAAATCGGACCCCATTGCTGAGGTCTACTTGAATGCTACTGCTTCAGTGCCGGGCTAAAATTTCCATATTTTCAGAGGCTCGGATTCGGCTCAATGAAAATTTTCAATATGAAACATCTCTCCCTTTTCGTAAGGATCTAAAAGTGCTGCTACAATTTTATGGGAACTGATTCAATTATGGGCAATACAAATTCTCGCGATAAGAAGGCGGTAGATTCCTTGTACATGGCAAAGGATCTCGCTTTGCATCCAAAGTCAAATTTAGGTCAAAAATAGATATTTTTTTTGTTTTTTACACATCCATCAATTTTTCAAGACCGGAACAAGCTGACAAATTATTGAAGAGAATATTCCTTCGTAAAATATTACTCTCTTCCTAATGAAGAAATGAAAATATATAAAGATTGTAGTAGAACGAAAGTTTAATTAACTCTTCAAAACATAACTTTCTGGAATTATTTATTCGATTTTTCCAGGAACGATTCGCTTATCATTTTCTTTTTTTCCATGAAGTAAATAGAAGTAAATAGAACAACAGAATTTCTCGTTCGTTGACGTGGAATGCCACAACTTGAAGGCATATTAAGGAAGTATCTTAATTCTTCATCAGAGAAACAACTAAAAACAAATTTTCTGAAGAAAGTAGCCAGAAAATTAGAGCTTTAACTACCATTAGAAATTTTTTAGCGCTAATTTTTCGAAGCAAAATTAAATTAGAAGTTCATCTATTTTGAATTAATTCTCAAGTTTGTTGATTTGCTAAAGAACGCAGACAAATAATATATGTCAGTATTTTAAAATAAAGATTCCAAGTAAGTTTCCTTGAAGTATGGCGATGTCACAGAAAGGAAGGTATCCATGCTTATCCCATTTTTGTCTCACAATTCATGTTCTGCATGTAGCACTCAGGATTCGAGCCAGAGGACCCAGAATGATACATTTATCAGTACAAATAATGATCCTTTCGAGCTTCCTGGTAACAATTCAATCATATTAGCTCTCAGTGTAACTCTCATTAGAGCTCCAAACGAACAAGGATATTCTTTTTCATATGCTCTTCAACAATGTAGAGGAATTTTTGACAAAAATTACACAAGATAAAGCTGAAGACTATATCAAAGCCAATTCAACTCCATCTGTAAGAAAAAATATCTCCGACACTGAGATCCTTCTTGTTTCCTTGTTTCATCCAAATTTTGCGAGTCAAATTTACTTATTATAATTAGGAGAGCAAGAAGGTTCTTGCAAAAGCTCGAGCAAAAGAATATTTTATTAATTCTTCACATGAACTCATACGGGAAATGAGAAAGACAATGGAGACAAACGGGATGTTCTATTATATGCCGATGTGCCAATTGAATCAAATTATTACTGAAATGAAACAGGCACTTGCAAAAAACTATGAAAAAGTTTGTCAATCTGTCAATCATACTGAGGACGAGAATTCCGTAAGATTGATAGGTTCAAAATCTATAATAAATTTCGAATCTGGAAATCTAGGTAGATGAGGAGATTATTGAAAACAAATTGCCACCGGATCTTCAAGCAGACAGCCAAGCAGTCTCTGCGCGATTTAGTCCTTCTTCCAAGAAAAGCAATCGAAGAGGGAAAGCTAAAATAGGGAAAAAAGCTGTTACAGTTCTTAAAAACTGGCTGGCTGAAAACTTTCAAGATCCGTATCCATCGTTTCAAGAAAAAATCAGATTATCAAAGGAAGCTGGTATCACAGTTAAGCAGGTAGTTTGATATTATCCCGCAGTTGGTAATGATTACAAGGTGCAAAATTGGTTCGTGAATGCTCGTGGTAGAATTTGGAGGAAAGCCTGCAATCCGGAAAAATTTTCTACGATGATTGAAGAAAAATTAAAAGAATCCGAGAATAGATTTGAAGGGTCAACCGCCGAACAAACAACTGAAATGAATTAATTAGAGAGTAACTAAGATAATGCGAAGCTTGAAAAAAATTTCAAGTGTAAGCTGATCTGTTCATAACCTCTTGGCTCGTGCCTTTCAAAATGCAATTATTAATTAATAATATTGCACCTATAATATCGACACGAATTTATGAGGATGATATACTTTTTATCTGAATTGCTGTAAATACGACTTTTGTAACTTGATGTGTATAGGACAACTTAATGTCTTGTAATCTGCTTTTTCTGAAAGACCAGGAAGCTGCCAATTAAGATAGGCTCTGAATTCTTAGGGACTAAATTAATCTAATCTCCAGGTCTCTGGAGATAACTTGTCAACTTTCTAACAAAAATCTACTTCTTCGGAGAAGGAAACCGTTTGGTAAGGCTAACCTTCGCATTTCATGCTATTAAAGAGTACCCCAACAAATAATCAATTAAAAGAACTAGAAAAAACTACCTATGGAGATTGAATGAGACATATATTTGAATAGCTGTAAATCAGTGATAGTTAGTCTGGTAGATTCCATAATTTCGATACTTATCCTCTCTTCTTTTTCAATCAATTTAAAGAGACCGAAGATTGTGAAAACCAAGCACTCTATATATGACTCAAGCTCAAATGTAAGCAATAACGAGAAAGCATACACATATATTTTTCTTTTAATATTCCCTATATCACTATGAAGTTAATGTGCCCCTCGTCCAGACTTCGAGGAGATATGTTTCTCAAATACTTTGGCCAGAATTATAACTATAAGAGGGACAAAAAAGTATGCAAGCATCACCAATTTACCGACCTTCTGAGAACGCTGTTCCTTTTGTACATCCTCACCTTTACTTTCTTCTTGAGAAGCTCCTTGATGTCTGACTCTAGCCATTTCAGGACCTCTTTTTCTCTTTTCTTGAATCAGATCATATGGAGAGATTCCCTGATTATCAGCTATCTTTGGATCTGCTCCCAAATCTAACAAAGTTTGCACAACTCGATGATCTCTATCTTTTCCGCTTCTGAAAGCTGCGAGCAGCGGAGTTTGCCCATGAACATCTTTCTCGTTGAGAGACACTCCCGCTCTGTGCAAATATGTAATATAATGGACTGCATTGCCAATGCCGACTGCTGCATAGTGCATAAGCCCCTCTCCTTTTTTATTTTTTGCTTTAAGGTCTGCATTACTCTTCATCAGAAGTTGGAATGACCACATTTGGCTTTCTTTAATCGCAACGTGAAGTGGAGTTTCTATGAATATGAGTTGATTGAAGTTGTAAAATGCTTTTTTATACCTCCTTCCTTGTTTTCAAGATTGATTTTAGCCTTTTTTGTCTTTAACAAGAGCTCGAGTACGTCACCTTGACTATTGGCAGCTGCATGGTGAATTGCAGAGTTTCCTTCGATATCTTGTATGTTGGGATCAGCTCCTCTTTCTAGTAAGGCTTCAACAATTTCTGGGCCACCATCGTCTTGAGAATATAAAGAAAGTATCAGCGGAGTGTACCCGTGCTCCTTTTCTTGTGTGTTTACATCGAACTGATTTCCATGATTAGCCAGTCAGTCATTCAGAGAATAATAGAAAGAAATACATTCTCAGGCAGCTTAGATATAATCAATTTGGCAATTTTCGTGTCTCCCTTTTTGCAAGCATGATGTAATACAGTCATCCCATCAGCGTCAACAACGGTGACTGCTTTTGCCCATTCTTGCTTATTGCTCACGTGAGATCTATGTTGGTAATAATTTCACACAGAGATATCTCAGCAATATTTACTTTGCTTCATCATAATCTCCATCTCTTATCGCTCTAAGGAGTTCCATGCTCAGAAACTGCTCTTTTGAAATTTATTGCTGTATTGAATTTTGTTGTTATTTGCTAACTATTTTGGCAATCTAACTCAGAAAAACTTAGACTACTCTTCCAATCAAAGAAAGCCTCAACAATTAGCGCCTTGCATGAATTCCTTAGGGCATCATCGTTTGCTGTAAATACTTGTTTCGAAGGAAGGAATTCAAGATATGAATAAATCACAGAAAAGAAATTGTAATTACACATTTTCTACATTAATTAGGTACTCCCTTGTACGTAGTGTACGATTTCTTTAAAAATACTTGTCACTCAAAGTGACAACAAATGATTATTAATAAATGTCTACTTATGCATTCAGATGGCGGTAATTCAACGAAACTTAAAAAGGAAAAGAGTGCTGATAATTGTTGAACTCTCTTGGTTTTCAGAATTTCCAGCCCTCTGATCAAAAAAGGAACCTTATTTTGATTTCTATTTTGTCCATTCGCATATAAGGCAGATTAAGCGTGCAATATCTTATAAACAAAATTCCAAAATTGCCCTTAAAAAAATGATCGGTTCTTTCAATCTTTCCAACATCACTTTGAACTCCCAAGATCACTGGGGACCTAATCCAAACTTCGTTTTCGAGCAATACAAAGGTAACATCCTCAATTGAACCTTTTCAGAGTCCATCTAATCCAAATTTGTATGAATTAGATCTCCCTTTTGCTCCATACAACAAATTTGAGAAGATCGGCAAATTCTGCGACACCACAGTCGCAATTAATCGTCTTGTCAATGCTCCTGCCGGTGGACAACCAAACAAGGGCCCTGAAGACGAAGAAGACTTCCACGTCGTTGAATCAAAGATCGCTGGCAAGAAGGTCGGCCCACCAACCAGATACAGAAGAAATATTACCGCAAATATCGTCCAACCAAAGCAAGTCCCATTGAGTGACCCATCACATCCTCAACATAGAGGAAAAGGCACTTATGCCCAAAAGGGAAATTACAGAGGAGGATATGGACAAAGAACCATGACAACCAAGACCAAGTTCAAGGATACTTCTGCTGTCCAAGGCGACTGGGTTTTCATCAATGAGATTCAAAAATCCAGTTTCGACAAAGTCAAGATTTACAACGAGAAAGTCTCAGATATTGCCAAAATTGGTAGCATTAAGGCTTACGACAGATCACTTGAGTTGAGAGCTGTTCCAAGAAAGGAGCTCCCAATTCCTCTCGTCACAGGCACCACCATTACCGCTAGCACTGATACCACTGAGGATAGAGTCATCCTTGACGAAATTGAAAAAGATCTTAGCAGAGAAGGAAACGACAACTTGATCATCTATACCACTGATCAAATTCTTTCTGCCATCCTTACTTTGAAGACTTCCGTTTTCCCATGGGATGTCCATGCCACTAAGATCAAAAATCAAATCATCTTTGATTTATTCGAAAAAGACAAAGTGTCTTACATTGATCTCTTGACTGTCAACGAAAATACCAGCGGTAATCTCCCTGAAGAAGAAAAGGTATCCCCACCATTTATTTAATATCCACGATATTAACTTATGTTTCTTATAGGACATGATCAAGCTTTGTGTCGAAGCAACCAACATTAATAAGAACTTTATTACTTTCGCATCTTCTGGTCCTCAAAGAGACTACGGCAAGGACCACCCACTCTACAAGGAAGGAGAAAAGAGAGTCTTCAGATACAGAAGATGGGAAGTTGATAGAGTTGAAGTCGTTGTGAGATCCGAAGTCGACTCCTACCTCCCACCAAAGGAAGACGCTGAGCCTAAGTTCGTCAAACTCTGCGCCTTGAACGAGTCCGAAATTAGTGACTGGAAGACCAAGCTCGAGGGCTCCAGAGGTGCCTTGATCGGTACTGAACTCAGAAACAACGCATGCAAGGTGTCAAAGTGGATTTGCCAGGCAGCCTTGGCTGAGATTGATGAAATCAAACTCGCTTTCATCACAAGACAAAATCAAAAGGATACTTCTAAGCACTCTCTTTTGAGTATCGAAAGCTACAGTCTTGCAAGCTTGGGCTCTTCAATTAACTACAGATTGAAAGATAACTGGGCCATCCTCAAGAGCTTGGCTGAAGTCCTCTCTAAACAAGAAGATGGCGAGTACGCCCTTGTCAAACAAGCCTACAAGCAATCAATCAAGGTCTACAGAATGCCAAAGAAGGAAGGCGAAGATCTGTAATCAAGTATTCATTCATATTCTACAATGTATTAGTTATCTCGTGTAATTTGTTAATTGAGACTCTCAAAGCTAGATTGAGATGACAAACTCATTGCTAAGGAGAAAATAGCAATCTATATATATATGATTCCCAAAAAAAAAAATCCTTCAAATCTCCTTGAGAAAACATAATAAAGTCATTTAGAGAGAAAAACTATATGCTGCGTAAGTGATCTACTGAGGTTTACTGGAGTTAAGACCAGAGACCAGATAGGAAAATTTTTTGAAAGAGTGCAAGAATGTAAATTCCTGTTTGAAATACAACTGACTTCATAAGAGAAACTGTGAATTATTATGAAATATAAAATACAGAAACCCTGGTTACCCTTTCTTACACCTTTTTCCAACGCTCATGCATTGGATTTAACATTTTAAAAATACGCTTTTGAAATATATAAAGAAACAAAAAAACTCTCAAAACAAAAAAAAATTTGCTCAACACAATAAGAAATATTAGTTTCATAGTAACGCTTTAGTAGTTGTTGCTTTCTGTGCAGGTGATGTGATGATATTCACTACGGCTGATTTTCTGAAGTAATATTCTCTGCAGGCATTTCGATACTTGTTGTGCCCTCTGACATTGTCGGATTCTCTGACATCATTGGATTTTCTTGATCAACAGAGCTTTGGTTTTCATTTTCGGATTTTGAAGTGTGGTAAATAGGATATTCCTCTTGTGATAATTCAGTGGGAGTAGAAATCGGCTTCAAATTTGGGCTCTCACCATAAGCAATCGAATTGCTTAAGATTATGTTATCATCCATCATCATATCCATAGGCTTATTGGACGAAAGAGCATTGACTTCATCGGGATCAAATTTCCAGATCTTGACCATGTTATCAGAAGAGGCTGTTGCGAAAAGATTGCTGAAACGATCACCCACACTGCAAATTGAGTTAACAGATCCCTATTAAGAAGCATTAAAATTGAAGAGACAGCTAAGCAGCCTTACGGAATGTGCAGGTATATCGCTCACACAAGAGAGCTTATAATTTGAGGCTCCCCAGACCTTGACAGATCCATCTCTTGAACCGCTATATAGAAGACTATTTGAAGGATTTGCTGTTGGAAAAATTGTAAAATTAATATTGTTCTGGTCATCATCATCTGAATTACCCTGCACTATGTTGACCCAGTCTTGGTGAGCATATGAGGTGTTCTTGAGGTTCTTAAAGCAACCTTGAAGGTCCCATATTCTAAGGTTCTTATCTCGAGAGCTAATTGATTAGCAAACAAAAATCATCAGATAAATGAGCGGGAAAAATAAAGTACCCGCTAACAAGAGCGCCTTTGAAAATTGAAAGCGAGGTTACTACGTCGAAGTGAGGTGGTTCAAAAGGAGATAGAAACTCCATAGTATTCAGATTTATTCTTCGGACTTGATGATTACGGTTCCCATAGAACAGAGTTTCCTTATAAGAAGTCAAGCAAAAGATGTCTTGATTCTTCTCTCTTTCCTCTAGAGGGCTAGCAAAAAAAACTTTGTTTCATTTCTCAGTTTATAGCATCACTCGTACCTTAAATTTCTGAGGTCCCACGTAAGCAGCGCTCCATATGAAGGAGATCCTTTTCCTGCACTAATAAGTAGGTCATTTGCAATATGAAGGGTTCTTATGTCGTCTTTATGCCCTCGTAATGTTCCCACATTTTGAAGAGATAGTAAATCCCACAGATTTATCGTTTTTTCACAGGCTGTAACCAATAGGTTCCTGTCATAGAATTAATTAAGCTTAGCTCTGATCAGATGAATGAGTTTTCTTACTTCTCTGGCCAAATAGTCATGCTCTTAATCATTGAACTGTGAGCATTCACCTCACTGATACACTGGCGAGTGTCAACTGACCACACTTTGAATACTTTGTTTGAGGCTGTATATATCATGTTGCCAAAAGAAACGGCGCTGTAAACAATTCCACTTTGCGCATCAAAAGAAGCTACATTTCTGGTGTGAAAAATGAGATATAGCCAATGATAAATGATTTATAGGATTACTTCCATTGGTTGTTGTTGTAATTCATGACGCCAGTTCCTTCATCAATTGATTTTTTGGTGTTTCCCTCAAAATCTGAGGTATTGCCAGTAATATTTGGAAGACTACCGTCAAGGTCTACATAAATTTTTATAATGTCACTTCATTGTGCTCGCGATTTATAAAACTTACTGTTTTGGGAATTAGATTCCTTTCTTTTTATCGCAGGACTCTCGAGATTTATTGGCTGGAATTTTGAAGGTGAAAGTAATCCCGCTGGCTGCTGTTGATATTTAAGGTTAACTAAGTTTTCAACGATTAGAATTTACATTTTTCAAAGCAATTGAATTAGATTTTGCGTGCTTGGGATTCAAGGCCAAACTTTTCGCCAGAGAAAAAGAAGAAACACTTGGTGCTATGTTCCCAGAGTTACGTCTTGTCCTGACTTCTTCGCTCTTCAATACTTCATTGGTGCTCGGATTCTGGATTAATCCAGATTCAGATCTTTGGAGTATATGTGCTTTCTCTTTTTTTTCGTTTCTGCGATTTCTGAAAGATGACAAACTCATATTTTTTGCTGATTTCATCAGGCCATAAGGGCTTTGATTGGTGCTCTGGCTCTTGTGATCGACCGCTTTTTTGGGCCCAGCTGACATAGACATGAATGAGGGAGACGTAGGTCTAAAAGGCAGACTATTGGCGAATGAAATCGTCGCACCGGAACTTTCCATTAGGAACCCGGGTTTCTCAACTGTTAGCTCTTCCCTCTTCTCTATCCCAATAAATTTCTCCTTTGCAGTGGTCTTCTTATAGTGATCATATTTCTCCTGTAATAGCTCGCACTTTCTTCTCAATGTCTCAATAATTTTGTCGCTATTCTGCTGCTTGCGGGTCATATCATTAATCTTCTTATCCTTCCTTTTGAGCTCTTCTAATGCGAGTTCGAGGTTCTTCTGCCGAATTACCGGATTAATATTTGGATCTCCTGGCAACATTTTCTTGGGAGAGGGTTGAGGCGTTCCTTTCATCATTTTATTTATTCGCGCTTGAGCCAGTGAGGTAAATCCGACGCTGGAAGGCTTAGGGTCCTCTTGAGTTGCACTCGTCCCAGAGTTTTCAGTTTCTTCGGATGTAGTAGTATTTTGCGGCTCTTCGGGAAGTACCACCACTTCGCTCTGTCTCATCCAGAAGTACTGTTTTTCCTCATACTCTTTGTGTAATTTCGTCAAGTCCAGCTCGTACTGCAACTCCTGAAGTCTTGCCTTCTGTTGGGCTTCCTCTAGCTTCTTTCTCAGTTCACTGACCTCGGCTGTCATCTGATTCAACTTATCTGAGGTCTGGTACTGTTCAATATTAGCATTAACGAATTTTCCAAGAATAAGCCTAAGTAAGAGCTGGTAATTCTGAATATTATTCTTGAGCTTTTCGTTCTTGAAAAGGGTAGCATCGAGATCAAATGGAGGCTTCTCATTGAGCTGTCGAGATAAATCCTGAATCTTATTTTGAAGGAACGAAATCTTCTCTTCCTGAGTCTCAATTCGAGTATTGATTTCAGTGAGCTGCATGTCCATTTCCTCTATCTTCACCATGACATTTGAATCGAGTTCATTTTCGTCTTTATTCTGTTCTCTTTCCATCTCTAACTTGTCTTTCTGCAGTGTAATTATAGAATGCTTATGCTGCTGTTCTTCAAGTTCTTGCTCAGATTTTTGGAGCGCTTCCTCTTCTTTGCTTATGAGGAAGTGTAATTCAAGGTTCTCGAATATCTTTTGAAGACAAAAATCGAGCAGGTTTCTCGCATCCTCCTCAGATATGTTTGAACTCATCTCTTGCATCATTGATTCTACATTGGTCTGTGTGACTAAAAAGCTATTGTTTCGACTGAATTTCGAATTTTTTCGAGTGTGCAGACCGCCACTGGGCTGAAGGTGCTTGATCATCTCCGCAGACATGAAGTTAGCTAAAATTTCTTCCGTTCTTTTCTTGAACAGCTCGTCTTTCTTGCGGTTCTCTGACTTCAATTTGGAAATTTCAGCGTCTTTCTCTTGATTTTTTTTCTTGATCGTTACCAACTCTCTTTGTCTCGTCGATCTCCATTTTTCAAATTTCTCCTGTTCCTCTCTCATTTTCTTATGCATTTCAATTTTTTGGCTCTTTATCTTCTTGATCTCATCAGCTAGCTGTTCCAACTTTGATTGCTGGTTTTGTACGAGTTTCATCAGGTTTGCTTGATCCTTATCCTTCTTTTTATACTCCTTTAATTTATTTTCCAATTCGGTCATTTTCTGCTTGTACGCATTCATTATTTTCGCCTTTTCAGCTTCAAGCATCGTGCTGCTCGTTCTGCTCAGAGCTTCGTTCCTCTGCTTCTCAAGCACTTTAATTTCTGCTTCTAATTGATGTACTTTTGTATGGTATTGATTTTTCATCTCCTCAACAAGATTCCTTTCAAGTGCAATTTGAGACTGAGTAATTTTATTAAACAGCGCCTCTTTTTCCGAGATATGTCCATCAACAAGATGCAGCTCTCTTTTGTGCAGATTAGCGCTCGCCTCGAATTCTTTTTCGATTCTCTCATCATCTTCGTTCCTAAGATCCCCCTCTTCTGCTTCTTCTTCAACCACACTGGAGTCGCTATTTCGTTTATCGTAAGTCAGGCTGTTCGATAGATTTGTCGAAACATTGCCAGAATCAAAAGACAATTTCCCAAAGACTTCTTTCTTTTTTAACTGGCTTTTCAGAGAGGCGATCGTCCTTGTTTTTTGGAGTAAAAGCTGATTGTCTTTCTCATTCTTTTTCAAAACGTTCTCAAACTCCATTTGCAGCTCTTTATTCAGTTTATCCTTATCATTGAGCTCATTTTTCAGCTTTTCTATTGTGCTCGTGTATTCTTCAAAAAGATTCTTTCCGTCAATCTCCTGAAGACTTTCATCTTCTAACTGGAGGCTCATCCCGTTATCTTGGATTTGCTTCTTATATTTTTCAGTAAGTATTTTAAGCAGGTCTCGTTCTCTTTGAACCGAGTACAAATTTATCTCGCTTTCATTTAAAGCTTTGCTGTTTGCTTGAAGCTCCGCTTTCAATTTAATAGTTTCCCTCTCAGAATTCAGGAGCTTTAGCTTCAAATTCTTAATAATCTCGTTGTTCATGTCTTCTTGAGTCTTGAGACTTTGCGAGATGGACGGTTTATTCAAAGTAGGAGGAAGCCCAATGCTCATTAAAGTTGGATCAGAGCTGACAAGTTTCTTGTATTGGATAAGCTCGCTCTGAAGTTCATAGATTTGCTGCTTTAATTGCGAGATAATCGCACTCTGTGGGTCTCTGTTGACCACTGGTTTATTCTTAATATTGCGCGCTCGACTTGCGTACTTGAGACTGTTAAGAGACTCTTCAAAGTTACTTTCAGCTGGTGAAACGCAAGCTATCATGTAAGTGCAGGAGTTTCCTCCAAGGGAATCCTGAAGGATTCTAGTCAGCTTCGAGTCTCGGTAAGGGACATGAACGTATTTGTTTGTTTCTTCAGTCAGAGCGGCAATCACATTTCCTAGGGACAACAGACTTCTATTAATATTAATGCCTTCTCTCATAACTGAACCCGTAGCTCCAGTCTTTTTTAACCTTTCAGATCCTGCTAAATCAACAAAATGAAATTTTGCAGTCATAAATTCGGACTCCTCCTGTATATTCAAATCTGTTGTCTTTTGCTGATTTTGCTGACTTTCTGTTTCTGGCAAGAGATCACTAATTTTGTGCATTTCGAGAAATATTGTGAATATTCCATGAGAGCGGGATGATGTCTCGTTCATTAAAGTCGAGCCTGTTGATCGATGCAATGATCCTCTCTCTAGACAAGCAGAAAGTTCTTCAGAAGAAGTTACCTATATCATGAATAGTCAAAATCAATCTGCACATTGTAAAATATTGCTTACTTTCTCCTCGACAATACCATACACATTGATAGACCCATCCTTTTCTTCGCGAATACTGATTGATTTGGCATTACCGAGATATCTTTCCAATGAGATAAGCGGCTCACTCTATAAAAATGCATTTACCTTCGAGAATTAGCTGTAGAAGTGGCATCCAACAAGTCTTGGATTTCTTCGTTGTAAATTTCTAAGAAAGAGGCTTTCACGATGAATTCAGCTTCGTTCTTTCTCTTTTCTATCTCTTGAAAGATCTAACAAACACAACATTCTTCAAATTATCTCAGCACAGATGAATTACTTCACGTATCGTCCGAGGGATTATGCCCATGTCCTCTGGCTTAAGGTCGATTGCTGTGGCACTGCCCATAGTAAAGGTTTTTCCGGAGCCAGTCTGCCCGTATGCAAGTATTGTAGCATTATATCCCTTGAAACATGAAAGCACAAGATCTCGAGCGCAGGCCTCGTAAACCTCGTTTTGGGGGGAATAATCATCGAAAACTTTGTCGAATGTGAAGGCGCGATCTTTTCCTATAAAAACCTACATTTATTCAGAATTACTGCCGCAGAAAAAATCGAACTTGGTTGGTTTTGGTGTCACAAGTAATACATTTCTGTTCGTTGGAAGCGATTTCTTTGCCAATCATCGGACGAACGCGCAGCGCAACTTTAACTTTAGTTTCTATAGGTTTAGAGTCCTTGTTTAGGAGCGGTTGCAGCTGTATCGTCTCTGAGATTTCACTTCCTTTTTGAGTGTCCATCTCCACTAACAGCGAATAAATTTATTTTGTCTTAGTGAGTAATTAATGACAAATTACATATATAAAACTCTAAAGAAAATAATTAATGTTTTTCGGTTTTAGTGTGAATTTGAAGACCTCTTGGCAGTCGCCAGCTGTAACTAACACAGAACATTGTGGTAAAAAGTCAGGAGACCTGTCAATCAATGTCTTCTTCGAATTACTTATTAAATTCAGTTTTGAAATAATTGTTGGAATGCATAATGGATATTCCATTGGTTTGCTGAGTGGATTAACTCTTATGAAAGAGAGGTTAAAAGCAATAATTTATACTAACTGAAAATTTCATCTTCTTTTTTTTGATAGAAAAGGAAAAAGTTGTCGGCTGTTAACTTTCAATTTTTTGAAAGTTATAATTTTCAATTTAATTAAACGCACTTAACTCAATAATTCATTCGCTGACAAGGGTTACTGGAAGATTTTTTTTCCTTGTTGTATCGCTGTTACAGATTAATTTATGATGTGTTACGGGTATTGAGCACTCGAAATTGGATATATGATAGACACCATCTACGAAAATAATAGTTTATTGGTGGTTTCAGCTCATGGATGTGTAAACAACATTTCAACTGACGACTAGTGGCCTTCCCTTGACTTCGAGGCTAATGATTCTCATGTACATAATGAAATTAAGTCATCCCTTCTGTTTATTAACAACTGATAGACAGTAGAAAATAAAGCCGTTTGAAATCATTCAGCTTCTTTGTCATCCAACAATTCAATCCTACTCAGATTAGCTCTAATATCTTGGAGATTTTCCGAAGAGTGTAAATAATAATATTTACAATGAATGAATAAGGTAACCATCCCATAGTCTAGCTGACTGGAATTGGAGATTTCCAAGCATCGCTTTAACAAATGGAGGATATGAAAAAATGGAATTAGACATCTTCACAAATTTAAAGTGATATACTCTTGATTTCCACAGCTTATTTTGGCCACAACGGCTGTTGCTCTCACTTTTAAGAGTGAATTCCTCTCCTGAACGGCAAGCAGACCCCTCTAGTCTAGTTCATATTCAGCCATATTTGAGAAGAGCATCTTCATTAAGAGGTTAGCGGCATCATAAGTCTGGTGTTTCAAAGGAGAAACAACAAATTAGTAATTTCCCAACTATTCAAAGATACGCGAAGAGTATTGCCTTAACAAACCAGAGCTGTTAGCTAAAACTATGCTGGTTAAAGCAGTTGTGAAAAAAAAACGTACGTGCTGATCTCCTCCGCTTTACCAAACTCACAATTATTGATATGAAAGTTGTATTAGCATGCTAAAGAAATCACCAAATTCTATAAAAATTGGGGTCGCTTGGCAGATGGTCGAGCTTAGAAACCAAAGATCGAGCTTGAGAAGTTGAATAAATAAGAAGGATAAATTATTCGTTTTGTCGGGAAGCCATTTGCAACTCTCAATATTATTGGTTCGTTAGGGTATAAATACCTTTGATTTTTTTATAATTATTTAAAAATTCGAAGAAATAAATGGAAAGTTTGAATAATTTCGACATTGCAGGAGCTATTGAGGCTCAAATCATTCAGGAAAAAGCGATAAACTTGAAAAAAGGCAGTTTGGTTGTGATAAAAGATAGACCTTGCAGAGTAAACCTTATTAATAAACTTTCTCTCACATCTGAACGCAGGTAGTTGAAGTGCTTAGAACAAAAACTGGAAAACATGGGCATTCCAGAACGAGGTTCACCGGAATCGACATCTTTACAGGGAAAAAATATGAGGAGATTGTGCTTTCTTCTCGTGATGTTGATGTCCCACGCATGATTGAAAAGGAATATCAGCTTGTTGACATTCAAGAGAATGGGTCAATGGCCCTGTTGCTTGAAGACGGATCCGTTAGAGAAGATCTTTCGATTGTCATCACCGAGGATGCCATTCGTGGAGTAAGTTTTGAATTATTTTGCTTTTATGTAACTTTATACTTCCACAGATGGTGAGCAACCTCAAAGAAGTGTTTGATCATGGAAAAGATGTGCTGATCAATGTAATTGCTGTGATGGGACAAGAGCAAGTTGTTGGCTTTAAAGAAGTCGATGATTAATCACTGAATTTGCTCAAAGCTCAGACCGCTTAGAAGATCTTCGCTTAAATTTTATTTTTTCTAATAGATATAAGTAAGTCAAAAAATAATTAAGTCTTAAACTTTTCGGGAAACATTTCCTACTCCGAGAGGTGAAACCTACATGCAAATATTTTAATAGTATTTTATTTTCATTGGGTTCTAAGTGGTTCTATGCAAATTTCTTGGGCCACTTGAGATAATATTAGAGTTCATATCATTTTTAATTCATTGTTTCAACTGCGACTATTTATCAATAACAATGTGCTAACTCAACTCGCAATTCATATTAGCAGTCAAACTTCTTCTCCTCTTCTGCTGTAATTATGCTTATTTAGGAGCCAACGCACCAGTGGTTTCTGTCTTGAGAGTGCTCCTAATAGTAGGGAAATCAACGGACTTCGGAACATTTTGCCACATCAAACATCATTGTATTATGATGGCGAAATTAAGGAGTCTGTGATGGATAATGTCATTATTAAGTTTACTTTTTCCAGAAAATGATGTGATATGTAATATTATCTTCCTTATTAGCTTCTCAAATTGGAATATTTATTTTTGTTGTTCTTGTTGTTAGCCTTAAATACAGGATCATAGTAGCTTGTGTTAACAAAAACTTGAAGCGTTTCACTTAGAATCATGGCAATAAAGGGCAAAAATTAGTCGTTTTGCCAGAAGTTGGCTCTCGATCTTGGATCTGATTGGTTTGGCAAGGTATAAATAGCTTTGATTTTTTTTAACACGAATAAATAAAAAACTTTAACCAGGAATTAACAAAAGCACGAAAAATACGACGCAAACAAGCATCGAGTCTCAAACCAGAAAAATTGAAGCACTTAATCTAAAAGAGGGTGACTTTGCTATAATAGAAAATAGACCATGCAAGGTAAGATTAATTTATAATCTTGATATGATTCATTGTAGATAACCAAAATTAGGCGAGCTCATGTTGGGAGAAACGGGACTTATAAAACATTTCTTGTTGGTGTGGATGTATTTACAGGCAAGATATACGAGGCGGTGATACGTAGTTCCTTGAGTGTTGATGCTCTTGATGTCATCAGTAAAGAGTATCAGCTCATCGACATCGAATGGGATGGTTCGACAGTTCTTTTGCTCGAAGATGGATCTTTAAGAAAAGATTTTAAGATCTCTGTTACGGACGATGCTATGGGAGGGGTAAGTGTTATCTTGTTAACTTCCTTTCTGAGGTTTATTTTTTCTGGAATAGATGGTGAAAAGCTTAAAGAACTTTTTGGCTCTGGGAAGGATGTACTAGTCCTTATCACCACCGCTATGGGGATAGAGCAGATTGTCAGCTTCCGACCAGACCCGAATTGCTAACTCAATTAATAAACTGACTGTATAAAAACTTATGAATTAACTGTATAGTGGATATCTATCGAATCTTTTTTTAGAAACTTCGTTGCCTAATTTCAGAGAGCACCTGAGGGATCAGAGGCGTTAGGTTTAATTTCACAAAATCCTTATTTAACTCAGGCCCTTTTAGTGAATATTTTGGGTATAACTGTGCTGTTTCTTACTAGATGTACATTTGTATTCAATTGTTATCTCCTGATTGCTATGTTCACTCAGACTGAGCTTTTGAAATTATTCACTTCCAGGATATTCTCTATTGAGGACTATTGATCACTTGACCTTACAAACTTTATATACAATGTCTGCAGTTAATTATAAATCTTCGTCAGCTTCGATTCGAAAGAAAATATAAATTCTGGGATGACCTTTAATATTGTGCCTCAAGCTCATTTATGATGCAGCATTTACGAATCATTTAACATAGATAATTCTCATAATGAAATAATACGATATAATATTAGATCATCCAGACATGGTAATACCAATCAAAAAAAATTGGAATTCAACTCAAAGAGCGGAGAATATTACGGCACTTCCTCTATTTGAGGAGCGTATCATTGAGTTGCGATGTTTCTGAGTCTCCAATTTTCAAAGTTTCAGGTTCTGGAGCTGAATCAAGTTGGCGGCCTGTCATATCGAATGGAATCAAGACACTTGATACAACGGCCAAACATGCTATTGCTGAGAAGCCAAACAGAGGTCCATCATCTCGTAAGTGATAGAGCCAGAGGCAGATGACTGGCACCAACACACTTCCAACCCTGCCGAAACCACTAATCACTCCAGCTGCTAGCGATCGGTATGTTGTAGGATAAGATTCTGAGATTGCAGGCCAGAACATTGTTTGTCCAATTTTCAAGAAGAACTTTCCTGCTGATAAAGCAAACACGAGCAAGCTATCAAAAGCAACGATGGACAACACCATAAATACCAAGATCATCACAGCTGAGATAGCTAAACTGTTCTTCCTTCCAAAATGCTTATTTTCAATCGCTGCCAACGCCAAAAACAGTGAAGGCACCTCTACCAGATAAGTTATCGTTATCTTTCCAACTCCAGAGTCTTTGCTTGAAGTCGTGTTTAAAATATAAGGAGAGATAAAAGCGATTCCATATTGTGCAAAGTCTAAACAGAACTTCAAAACCATCAGGCAAATCGTCATCCTAATATTTTTTCGAGAGAAAACCATTCGGATGTTTGCTCGCTGTGCTTGATCGTAGGTGTTTTGTGACCAATTTGCCAAGCCTTCAGCGACATCTGATAAAACAATCTTTTGATAGTCTTTGTCATTCATGCTTCCAATTTTGTTTAGAGTGTCTACAGCTTTTTCAACGTTTCCTCTTGAAATTTCGAATCTTGGAGATTCATAGACAAAGAAAAATAGCCCAAAAAACCCAAGCAATCCAGGGACGGCTCCCAAGAAGAGCATGAGTCTCCAATTACCAGATGTGAGGGAATCTAGCGTGAGTAATGCTATCATACATCCATAAACACTTCCGATTGTCAATCCCAAGCTTAATAAGACAATTCCTATTCCACGAATGCGAACCGGTGTTATTTCAGTCACAAGGACGGAAGCTATTGGGATAGTGATACCAATTGTAAATCCGAATAACGATCTAAAGGCTAATAAAGTATAAAATTCTGGCGCCAACATGGATCCAACTCCCATTAAAAATTGAATCAGCGAAGCAAATGTAAGTGTGAGTCGGCGACCATAGTTATCTGAAAGATAACCTGACACCATAGATCCGAGCATCATACCCAAAAAGAGAATGGTACCCAAGATCTCTTGTTGACCCGTCGACAGCCCCCACTCATCTCTTAAGATTGGCAACAGCAAAGATAAACAAACCATTTCTGAGCCATCGCTGAACGTGATGAAATTAATCAACACGTACGCGATGTAATGATAGCGACCAAACTTGACTCTTTTTTCAGTTAATTCATTATAATCAACAACTGGTTCAGAAACTGACACCATTCAGTTGCTTTCGTCTCAAAGAGATTATGTGTTCGTTTAATTTTTTATTAAGTGCTTCACGAATTCTGGTTTTTAAATGAGAACTTAAAATTACTAAAATAGAATGTATCTTGAGTTATGGGGGAATCTTCAGTATTTAAGGTTTTTTTTTTTGCAAAGAGTCTTCGAAATGATTCTTTTCATTATTGATTACTGGGATTACTGGTAATTTATTAGTATTCCCTTCATCGCTTTCAATTGATGATAACTAAATTCTTGATCTGAGAAATATCTTCAAACTAAATTGTTTACAGACCATAAATCTAATTCAATAGGATATGAATGACTTATCAGCTGCTTCTGTGTATTGATAAGTTTTTTTTGGAGGTAGCTGAGAGTAAAATTATGAATGACATGTACAGAAGAAACTCAAGATCTAAAAGCTTATTTTAGTCAGATCGACCTTTTCGTTGCTTGCTTCAGCATCCACTAAATCGAACAAGTGAACACTCGATTTTTTCTCTGCCTTATGTCCAGTTGTGTTGAACCGATGGATCTCGCTTGTTTCCACTAAATCTGCTTGATGTTTGGCTGAATCATTGCTAAGTGATTTATGCACAGTCAAACTTCCGTCTGGAGCACTAAAAAATTCTTGGAAGTCATCATCATCATGAGTTTTTTTCTTTGAGTCTTCTTGTGGGACTGACCATATACTATTTTGTGGTTTTGATAAATTTTGGCCTTTGGCATCAAAATCGAAGTTATCCCAGCTTGGTGAGCTTCCGCGCTCAGACTGGTTACTTTGACTCTTTGAATCTTTACTATCAAAGTCTCCGAAACCTGAAAATGGATCCTTTTTGGAACCCTTTGGTTGAGAACCGGAAGTATCACTTTTCTTTGTCTCATTCTCAACAGTTGATCCGTCTTGCCAATCTCCCCAATCATTACTGTTATTTTTCCTCGGAGGGTTCGCAATTACACTCTAAATTTAACAAGTTTGAATCTGCGTTCTCAACCAACAATTTTGTTACTTTGGAGATCTTATCGATTTCTTCCCAATTTTTCAACGCATCGTCTTCGTTGTTCTTCAGTACTCTTTTTCTTAATTTTTCTATTTCTTCAGCAGAAAGTTCTCCCCCTAGGGTTTTATTTTTTTTCTGAGCATTCTGATAGCTTTGCGTCTCAGCTTGGTCGCTTAACTCCTTTCTCTTCATTTCAAGAGCCATAGGCTATTTAACATGTTAGAACACCATGTCACATGCATTGGAAAATTACATTGAGTTCAATTTTCGAGATGGAATCATATCTATCGAGGATATCGATCAATTCAAAAATATCTGGTCTCATCCTTGGGTCCTGAGTCAACATGTGTCTAATGAGATCCAGTAATTTTTCTGGATGTTTCGGCTCTTGTGGAAAGTTATAGGAAGCGTTGACTATAGCCAACTTTGACATCTCAGCGAAAGGATGCTTGTAATAACACATCGTGAAGAGCAAGCACCCTATCATCCAAATATCCGCTTTTTGGTTGATAGGATATTGCTGGTAAAGATCACACATTTCTGGAGGTCTTATTAATTAAATCATAGTTTCAAATCGAAAGGACGAGAGATTGATATGATTACCTATACATAAGTGTAGTGTTTTTTTCAAACTCCTCTTCTATTTTGAAGTAGTTGCTCTTTGGTATTTTCCTATGAATCAGCCGTCAGCTGGTTAACGAGTCCTATGAAATTGTGTGCTTACGTCAAGTCAAGTTGGTCCGTGCTGCATGATCCAAAATCGCAGAGCTTAAAAGTTTTATTATGTAATAAAACATTCTCGATCTTCAGGTCTCTGTGGATAACCGGAGGATTCAGCGAATGCAAAACTTTTACTCCCCTGAACGTGAATGAGATTACCCGGATTTGCAATGAGAGTAGCTAATTACTCGCAAATTTCTCTCAGAATGAAGAGTATCTGTTTCTCTGTCAGCTTTGTTTTCTCATACTTCATCATCAAATCAAACACACTTCCTCCTTCACAGAACTCAATCAATATGTATGCAATCCACCCATCGTCAGTTTTTATTATTTCAGATCCATAAAAGCGCATCAGATTCGGGTGTTGAGGCAGAGCAGACTAACAAAAACCGGATCGTTTATTAAATTCAAGGGATGCCAAGAATAAAAGGTTTATACGAGTGCATTGATTTCATTCTTAGCCGTTTTCAGCCTTTCATCATTCTTCAAGCAGGAAATATGAGTTTAGCTGCAAGAAACAGAGTTTGTGCTTCACCTGACATATCATTTTTTTCAATGCGTAGTGTTCGCCTGTAGCAACGTCAACAGCCTTGTATACATAGGCATAACCACCTGATTTTCAACGTTATATTCGAGAAATAGCTGCAATTCATCACCTTCAGACAATAGCTTTTCTTCTTGGATCTCTTTCCCACCTATTTTGACTTTGTTTCCTTTCCTGCCTCCAGTCTTGAGCATTTTGATGAATATTATGTTTTGAAAATGCTCAGAAAATACCAAAGAGCTGACGTTATTTTTCACGGATTGTAGAAATCCCGCTAGCATTTTTATTTCAGAAAACGATTGAAAACTTGAATAGGATGACCGACTGTTTGATCTTCTTTTTCTTAAAGGCTCTTTGAAGCTCCTTTAAAATTACTTAGAAATTAACAATTAAGCACTCGGAAATTCAAGCAACAGCGTGTTCTACCGATTGATTCGGGTCTATTTAAACACTCTGAATTAATTTTTCTTACAAAAAATTAAGAAAATTTCAGTTTGCACGTTTTTTTTTCAAATGGACCAAAAAAGTCAAAAGTCCTTCAAGCCACAAAAGAAGATCGAGAAGGGTTCAAAAGGCTATGGATTGAAGCAAATTGCTCAAATGACACTCGGGAGTGGCAATATGTCACTTGCAGTCGAGCTCCCTTCCGGTGAAGATCTTAATGAATGGTTGGCCGTTAACACCGTTGAATTCTACAACGAAATCAACCTCGTCTATGGAACACTCACAGAGTTCTGCACACCTGAAAACTGCCCTATCATGTCCGCGGGACCTAAGTATACTTCCTAATTTTTCATAATCTAACGCTCTGCAATTTATCACAGATATGAATACCTCTGGGCCGATGGGCAAAATATAAAGACTCCTTTGAAAGTATGTGCCTGTGAGTACATTGACTACTTGATGACATGGGTAGAGAATCAGTTGAACAATGAGCAACTTTTCCCTTGCCAGATAGGTAATCCTTGGATGGTCAATAACATTGTTGCTTATCGAATGTTTATTCCATAGGTGTACCATTCCCAAAGAACTTCCAGGGAGTTATAAAGGTCATTTTCAAAAGGTTGTTCAGAGTTTACGCTCACATATACCATTCTCACTTCCAACATGTGATGAGCTTGGGAACGGAATACCATCTTAATACCTGCTTCAAGCATTTTGTTTACTTTATCGATGAGTTCAAGCTAGTCGATGAGAAAGAGCTCGCTCCTTTGTCTGAGTTGATACAAGAATTTAAATACCGCAAGGAACTGTAAGCTTTGCAAGAGATAATAGAGATTCATCATGAAGCTCTACGCTTGGCTCGCAGAGACCACCAAAGATTTTTTTTTGGCATTTCGAAAGAGATAACAAATTTTATGTTACATGTATTTTTCAACCACTTCTAAATATTTTTTTTTAACTATTGAAAGATAGTTTTTGCTCTTGTCGATTGTACTGCATCATAATACTCTTTCTCATAGCATCCAAAAGGAGAAAGGTCTAAATAGTTATATCGTTTATAACATTGCTGAGACTGTAGCCAAAATATAATTATTATATTCATACATAGTGGACAAGTAGGGGCATACAACCTACCTCATGTAGCTTGTTGTATTTTAGCTACCAAGATATTCACTTTACAATCAATGGTGAACTTTGAACTACGATCTGCCTTAGGATATTCCGAATTTCTAATTAGATACCAACTGTTATCGATTGCTACCAAAGTAAAATTAAAATAAGAAAAAGAACAATAAATCCCCGACTCGGAAGAGGTGGACTTTCGCTACTCAGCTGTGCAATCATATCTTCAAGCGTACTTTGAAGAGAGACAGGTAAAACTCGGAATTAGCTAACCTGTTGTTGTGAGAGCTGTCTCTCGTTCGATAAGCTTGAAAATATAGATTTTGCATCGGCCATGAAGTCCATGAACGAACCGTTTTTCAATTAACATTCGATCCTTTTCTCTCTTGTAGTATCCAGCCTAGGCCGCTGAATGACCATTTATTTGCTGGCCTAACTCTCTGAGTTTTTCGAATGAGTCTTTTCTTGATACAACGAAAGTATGGAGGAACAGTATTCATTTAACGAATGATTCCTTTCGAAGATTTCGTAAGTATTGAGTTCTTCTCGAGCCAATCTGAAAATCGAGAAATGAAACGTCTCTTCATACCATATATTTTAATATACTTTTCTGACGGCATTCACTCTCGCATAATGATGATTTCAAAAGGCCAAAGATAATTGATAAGAGTGAGAGATTTTTCAAATCTTCTCATTCTAACAATATGTTTGAAACGCCGAAGGTATCTATGATCTGAGTTGCGAGATTACAAAACAAACTGAATGCCGTCATTAAACAATCCCTCTCTCATCACTTAAATGACCTGACGAGAGGAGCATTTCATTTACTGCAGTAGATTAACAAAGGAATTTGCCGAAATAACGATATTGATTAGCCGATCTATTTTTCATTTAGCCTCCTTATGTAAAAAAGAATTCGGTTTCATGTATAAGAATATAAAAAACAAATTAAAACTCAAAAATTTGAATACAGAATGGACTCAAATTCCGGTGAGAGAGTAAAAATACTCATAATCGGTCCTTGCCAAGCTGGAAAGACCGCAATCACGAATTTTATCGCTGAACGTTCTGATACATTGAATCCTGAATACCACCCAACTGCTGCTTGCCGCATTGTTGAATTCGAAAAAGTCGGCCCGAAGAATCCCAGACGACCTGGTCAAGACCAAGTCCTTGTTGAACTCTGGGATGTCTCTGGCGATGCCAAGTACGAGCGATGCTGGCCAGCAATTCAAAAAGGAACCCATGGAATTATCCTTACCTACAATGCCGACAATCCAAGACAAGAGGAAGAGATGGAGAGCTGGGTCAGGAATTTCCCAAAGAAAATGGGCCTTCCTGTGAACGTGTGCATAGGATTCGCACATCATTTGAACGGAAAACCAATCAAGAGCAAATCAAAGCCACGTAATATTGTTTCTCTTAAATTCGTTGATTCTTATTTATCAATTTAGCAAAAGGAATGGGCTCACTCCAGATATATGATACATCCATTGAAGAGGGAACTGCGACTATCCATCCCGCTTTCGATAAATTCTTTGCAAATTTGATGACGATGATCTATGAGAGACAAGAAAAGGAAGAAAACAAACTTATGCAAGGGCAGTAATTTGATAAATTTATACAGTGGAGAAATGAGGATACGGTAGCCTTCCTTATCTTAAATTGTTTGATACTCTATGCAGAGAGGTTCTTCATGGTAGTTTTTAAGGATCTGCAACTAAACTGTATACTGTAATCAAATTTGAAAGAAGAGAAAAAAATCCGTCTTGTTAAACATACTAGTAGTATCGATTAAAATGAGTCGTGAACATAAAGGTTATTAAGGTTTATTCACAGCTGTAATGGTATTTGGAGGAAATTCCTTGGTTTTAGCACCTTTAGGAGCTGGTGCTTTGTTAAAAGGGCTGATCTCTCTAGTGTTATTAGTGGGGGTGTTCCTGCTTTTCGTGCTTGTTTTATTGCTTGGAGACTTTTCTCTTTTAATATTAGATGCATCGGTGAACGCTGGTCGGGTTAGAGACCCTTCTCGACTAAGGGTTTTCTGAGAGCTCGGACTCAAGGCACTAGAGAGTGTCTTTGGCCTGCGTTCAGTTCTAGAGCCAGATTCACAGGTTTTCAGAGTATGCTCAGTCTCCGCACCAGCAGTAGCAGATTGATTCTCGCCTTCAAAACGGAACGTAGAAGAACCAGTCGAGCTTTTCCTGCTGTCCAAGTTACGCGCGCTTCTTTGAGAAACTGGTGCAATTAGTTTATTCTCAGGGCTTTGCTGGCTGTAAGTGTGCAGCCTCTCTATTTTGCGTGGTTTTGGGCTAGGCTTCCCAAGTCCAAGAGCTTGAGTGATTTCTCCAACTCCATTTTCTTTGGCTAAGGCTTCCTTCTCGTTGTTTGGATAAACCATCAACTTTTGGTCTTGTTGAATCTCTTCTTCATCTAGATCTGTATATTTGACCTCATTTTCCTTACATTGTTTCATTTTAGCAAGTTCGTTAGCTCCATATGATTGAACGAACTGCTCAATGGGCATATAGCCTCCACCAATTCTGACTATTAACCTGCCATTAAGTATCTTAATGTGAACCTTTTTCGAACCAAAGGTATATATCCCTTCTCCAATCCTGATAAATTTGAGTGGAATCGTGGAAGTTTTCATAAATTCTTCAAGCTTTTTATTAATTTCATCATCAAGAGAGCCTGCCTTGGATCCTTGCTGCAGAGGAACTTCAAGATTAGGTAATGATTGGCGCACTTGATCGATGGGGTTCATCATCTGATTATTTTGGGAGGGTCTTTCCTCCTCCTTCTCCTTCTGAACAGTATTATTTTGAGCTTTCCCAAGCGAAACTTCTAGTTTTTGGATGTCATGGAAAGCGTTTCTCAGAGATTTTTCCAGAGAATGCAATTTTTTTGTTAACATTTTGATGGTCATTTTCTGTTCCGAGTTGACTGTCTGCTGCTTGATTAAGTCTTCTGAAGCTGCATAATACTTCTCATTGGATTGCTTAAGTGAACTTTTCAACTCCTCATTTTCGTTTTGGATCCTTTCGAACTCCTTTTCCAACCATTCCTAAATGAAGGGAAAAAAGAGTATTAGGCAAGGCAACAAACTTCCATATATATATACCTTTTGGTTGTGAAGAATTTCAGCATTCTCTACTCTAAGGGTGAGTTCGTTTTTCTGATGTGTGAGCTTTTCTAATTCGATATCCTTCTCCCTCAATTTTAGAAGCAGCTCGCTGTTTATCTTTTTCTCCTTTTCTAAAGCTTCATTGTGAGTCTAATACAAAAATATATTGTTAAGCAATCATTCATGATGATAATGATAATCTCACTTGATTGGTTGAGGTTCGATTGAATAGATCATCAACAAAGATATGCCACTTCTTATGTGCATTTGCAAGCTCATCCTGTAAATTTCCTCTCGCAATCTCGCTTAGTTCTAAATTCTTCTGTAGATTCCAGATTTCACGCTCATAGCCACGTTGCTTTAACTGCTGTAATTCATTCTGTAATTCGCCACTATTTTGTAATGCACTTTTCAGTTCGTTTTCTAACTGCAAATTCCTAGATTGAAGATCTTGAACCTCCTTCCTTAGTTTAGGAAGCTCAGCATCCTCTTGCTTATGGAGATTGCTGATAGTCTCTGAAGAGAGCTTTATGAGAGCTCTTTCTTCTTTAAGCTGTTTTTCTAGTCTCTCCCTTTCTTGTTCAAGATTTGCAATTATGTGAGAATTCAGTTTCAATTTCATATCTTGCTCAATGATTAGCAGCTCCTTCTGTTCCAGTTGCTGTCTCGTGCCCTTTAGACTGTTCGTTAGATCAAACACTGTTTGGTTGAGTTTTTGGTATTCGTGGTTTTGGTCATCATTCAGCTTCATAAAAATTTTGTCAGAAAGATCCGGGAAATCAACTTACTTTTCTTGACGTCAGCAGAAACTCGTGCTGAAACTCCAAGAGCTGTTTATTTTTATTTCTGAGTTCATCGTTTGCGTCCTGCGCTTGCTGCAATTGGGCCCTTACATCCTTCAATATCTGTTCCAAGTTTTCTATTTTCAAATTCTGTTTTTCAAATGTGATCTTTTCAACTTGAGATTGTATCGTCTCAGTTCTTGTTGGGTTTTTGCTTAACTCTGACAACTCGAGGTTCTTAGCTTCAAGATCTTTTATTCTGTTTTTCAAAATGAGGTTTTCGTCGTTCGAACACTTGAAAGCTTGAGTTATCTCAGCGATTTGACTTTGCATTCTTTTTTGAATTAGAAAATTGAACCAGATTTTAGAAGATGCAATTGATAGTTTACTTTTTTGAGATCAGATCATGCTCTTCACATTTTAGCTTTAAAGCAACCTCAAGGCGCTGATTATAGTTATATATCTCGGTCATTTTCTCCAGTTCAAGACGCATTAGTTTTAGTTCCTTATCCTTTTCTTGCTTCCTAATGATTTATTCATGAGTTATAAAAGAAAAGTAAATCTTACGTTAGAACTCTCTCAGCATCGCGAGGACTGGAAACAGATATACCCGAATGTTTCTTTAAATTGACAGCCTCCAAAGATACTGGATATTCCAGAGAGCTATCGGATTTGAGATCGACTGCAATATCTTCCTTATCGTTTTGCTTTGTAACTACTGGTTCATTTTGGGAAAAAGAGGTCGAAATTGGTTCAGTTATAAGAGGATATGGTGAATGACTCTGTTCCTCAACAACAGGAGCGGAGGCAATGGTATTCATGGAATCTAGCTCCGGAATCACTTGCAAATGTTGTTTAGAGAATTGGACCTCAAATATGTCTCCATTCATATTTTCAGCTTTTTGTGACAGAATTACATCGTTGTTATGAGAAAGCTCATTATTATTCTTGTTTGAGGAGAGCGCTGCTTTCTCTTCCAATTCCAATGAATTTTCCTGGCGAGCATGGCCATTTTTTGGCATGTTTTGATTAAATTCCTCTTTTTCTTTGCCTATTTCACCTTTCATCTCTGAACCGATTTCGTGTTTTGCTTCCAATTCGTTTTCAACAACCAGATGAAATTTCTCTGCTTTGTGACTTTTACACTCTTGATCATAATCTGCGAAAGAAGTTTGAGAGTTCGATGGCAGTTCATCAAGCACCTTTTCAGGGACGATGAGTGTTTGGATTTCGGGCTCATCTGCACTAAAGTTTATCGTTCTACTATTCTCTTGGTTAGGATTGGCCACTGAGAGTTCCTCGTCCTTCATTTCATCAACTGAAAAATGGAATAAAATCCGTGGTTTTTCATCATCATCTTCAATGAGATCCCCATCATATTCATCATCTTCAAACGAGTCAAATAAAGTGATCCAATGCGCAA
>ENA-UOTX01000066-UOTX01000066.1-compost-metagenome-genome-assembly--contig:-NODE-66-length-103367-cov-17.587066_pt1 | contig 103367 bp, 64 predicted proteins | sample MGYA00238143_ERZ746982 | MGnify/ENA primary metagenome ERZ746982 (study PRJEB28758, sample SAMN06268862) | compost metagenome | isolation source: single cell | place: USA: California, Emeryville, Joint... | reverse complement strand
ACTTATTCTCTTCCATCAATCTCTTATTTTCATTGGCCACCTCACGCTTCTTCGCTTCAATCTCTCTCATTTTTTGTTCTTGTTCTGAGCCAAGTTTTTGCAAATCTTGGCCAGTAATCCGATTCAGCTCTTGGTCCGCTCGAGCACGAGCGTTGTATATTCCCACCTTCTTTTTTGCCAGGAGCTCATTAACGCAAGTATCACAAAGTAGTGCGTCGCTCTTCGAACTTTGAGAATCTGTGTCTTTGCTGGCAACTGACATGTTATCATTTGGGAATATATCACTTTTATTCATTGTTTTTGCGGTTGGGGATTTGAAGCGGCTTCCCTCTGTGACACGTAGGTCAAAACTTTGCTCTGTCACTTTTGGAGCTACGTCTTGCTTTCTTTTTTTCATGAGGTACAAGCTGTTTGGAGACTCAACGGTATTCATGCTAAAAGGCTTTGTAAATTCGTCGTTGTAAGGAGTTTCTATTGGTCTCTCTTGTCTAAGCGGAGATCTATTGTTATCATTTGGTGCTGCTCTGAACTCAGCATCGGATTCCTTAATCGTTGGTAGCCCAGGCGATCTAAGCGCTTGAGGTTTGTCATGCACAGGCGCAGAAAAATATTTTTCGTTTGAGGCTTTTACTTGCTTCGAGCCCCATCGACTTGCTCCTTTGTTATCGGGAGTCATTGGAGCATTGTCCCTTTGAAGCTCAGAAACCTCTTTTCCTCGAAGAGAACTTCTTTCAGTCATTGAACCCGAGCTCAGAGGTCTCTCATGGGCTCTGGTTGGCGTTTGCGACAGCCTGAGCTTCAGATTTCCTGCGTCTTTGGATTCAGGACCATCCATGAATAGTTTTCTGCTCGGTTGAGGAGTCCAGTCTCGGTCGCGTTGGAAGCGAGTGGATGTTTCTTTTTGCGGGGTCAGAGGTCCTCCGAATAATACTTTAGCATGGTCAGGAGAGCCTACTTTATGAGCCACATCTTGTTTCTTCCTCATGGGAGAATATGCGGGCTCGGTTTGTATGCGTCTGGTGGAATCTGGATAGTTAGGGTTCGAGAGAGAGGTATCAGAGATGTATGAGGGGTTGGTAAACTGTTGGTTTTTGACTCCCTGTACGTACAGAGTTGGTCGAGTCTTTGGCTCAAATTGGGTATCAGATGGGTCAACTCGACTTTTTTTTCCGGATCCAGATAAACTTCCTCGAGATTCAGCAATATTTCTATAGCTGTCACCAAATGAAACTACTCTGCGGTGACCTGGAGTGTGCATAGTGAATGTTATTAGGATTAGCAGATAACTTTTAACTGAACTTTTATTAAGATTTACTCAGTGGGTTCTGGGAATGACTCTTGCGCGTCCAGATTTAAATGAGTTTCTTGCTAAATTTTATTGAAATGAGCCGAAGGTAATTCAATGAATTAAATATCTTTATGAAATGGATTATTCCATCGCCATAATTGTGAGGTGCAATTAAGAAGAATTTTAGAGAAGGGCTCCCTGCAAAAGCAATGAAGTGCTCGAATAACCTTATTGGATGGGATTTAGAATGCCATCTTCATCGAAACTGTTTATGGATCGCGCCAACAAATTGAAAGATGAAAATATTTGCTATTGGCAAAATCATTTGGTTTAACTTTATGCAGTTACATATAGTTAGCGCAAAGGAGTGCCTTTGGAAAGTTAGAAGAGAAGAAGAGTCGATATCCAATTAATTGTTTGAGCATTGCATCTATATTTTGAAATGATGATGCAAACAATTTTACTTGTAAATTGTTGTATTATTAATATCCATCAAGAGTAGAAGAAGTTTATGTGAGAGCAATTCTCTGGACGGTTCTTTTCTAGTTATTAACAATAATGTGTTTATTGATCCTTAATAATCATTATAAGTATTCTTGTCGTTATGAGACCATAATAAGAAATCTCAAAACTTCTTAGTACAAAATGGAATGTAATAAATTCAAACCAATTTTCGTCGTACTTAATTCGACTTTGATGAAATATTAATCACCTCAAATTTTGCTTTAGACAATTTAATAATTTATGGGAACAGTTATCGCGAAACATACGTTATAAATATGAATCGTGTCATTACTTACACAATGAAGAGATTCATACTTGGAGGAAAAACCAAGGCATTTTCACTATTTTATTATTTTAAATTCCTAAGATAATCAATAACGTCTTCCTGTTCACTCGAAACATCCAATTTGATGAAGAGAGACGTTTTAATCGCCAGTATTTGCAATAGGAAAAAACTAGCTACTCAGCCTTGTACTCCTTATTTGAGGCATTTCTGCAACACATGTTGAGGCAATTGCCTAAATAGAAACCGCATGATTTTCTTCTTTTTGGGAGCTCATTAAGAGCCGAATAACCATCTTCATTCTGTGCTACTACACTCTGCATTTTGTTCGTGTCTTGTGAGATGACCGATGCCTAGCGATGGAAGTCAAATATAATTATATTACTCTAACAATACATTATTTTGGTTCCGCGCGTGTCCAAATCTTTCGTTAGTTGTCTGATTAAGCAATAAATTCTTTGTTTGGACGAAAGTAAGGACGCTTTAATGGATAGAAATGATTATTAGCATTGAGAGTCTCACACAATTAAGTTACCATATCGGGAAGAAAAATGCGAGACTCACAGAGCCCGTTATGACACAGCACACATCTTTCAGCCATAAATAGAGATTTTGATCCTCGAAAAGCTCCATAAAGTATCTGAACGTGGGGTCTTTCGCGCCAAAAACTATTTTTATCGTGTATGAGGTTTCGAGAATGAAAAAGTATTAGAGGATTACCTAATACGCTGAATGCGATGAGAAAGACTAAATTCGACATGATACTCAAAATAAATAAGTAAAAGTAGGCGTGGTTTCTGTTTTGTCCAAAATAAGAAGATCATCAGAGCAGCGTTTTGAAGCAAATTACTTTGCGCCCACACAATTGTCGATCCAAGGGCAATGATGATCAAAAACCTGAACGCAGCGTTTGCATAGCTCACAATGGCGTGATCGCGGTGGTTTCACGATCTATTAACACAAAGTATCAGAGAAAAAGTTTCAAAATTTATATGTACTGCGCACTCTGGACATATCTTGTAGCATTCATTATGCTCCAGTAATTCCTGAAAAACAATTAATGCAAGTTTGAATCCCCATGGAGAGATACGAAAAACTTACCAAGATAACATTTTTATCATTTTTTGGAAGGTATCCGGGATTCGAGAGCCAAGCGAGCAAAAACGTCACAGTCGCTAGTGCAAATGTAGCTGCAAAGGAAATGACTTGCCAAAGCTGAGAAATAACTGAGAGAAATATAGTTAGATTTTTTCCGATAGTGGCTGGTATATCACATGGGAAGATGAAAACAATGTCGGCGATGTGAGGGAGGAAAAACAGGAGAATAAATAAGAGAAGCGAAGATTTCGATCTCTTATTTCCGAGTCCTGGTCGGATATTGCAGCATCGGACGATAAAATTCGCGCCTCTCTACCCGAAGAGACATATTCGATTAATCAACGCAATCTCACAATAATAATTATACCAATAGAGTAACGATATTATCGAATTCGCTTTCTTGCGCAAGATCTATTGCAAGCTTTCCGTCTCTCGTCTATAATTTCCATTTAGCAAATTTGAAGAGGTAAACTCAGATAACCCTGAGGTTCTTGTCAGCGCCTTTGATCAATAATCTTCTAACAACTCTTGTATTTCCTGAATAGAGAGCAAATAAGTCACATGCTTGGCTGCGGGGAACGATACCTGAAATGACTGCAAGATGCAAAGGAGTGAGTCCACCTTCTTCATCTGCAATGTTAGGGTCTGCATTCCAAACTGTCAAAAAATTAGCAGAATTCTCGCAACTAACAAACATTAACATCCCGCAAGATGAGCGCTTCTTACCCAAGGAAAGCTGCCCAATGTAATGCGGTACTGCCTTTTGAGTCTCTCTGATTAATATCAAATCCTTTGCTCAGAAAATATGCCTATCAATGTGCTTGAGCGAAATTATCAACATCCATTTTTTTTACTATCGAAACTGGCTGGTCCCCTTGCGAAGCAATATGCAAAGCGTTCAATCCTATTTAAATATGTGTAGCTTGCTTCTCTCTTGATAATCTGAACATACCTTGAGAGTTCGGAATGGTTAGATCTGCTCCGTTCTCCTCAAGTGCTTTAATCAATCTCTTTTAAATGGGACATTAGCGTCAAAAATTATGAACTGGGTTACAATGTTTCCTCTAAATGATGCGAAATGCAAAGCCGTGAACCCTTCATCAGTTTGGGAATCAACAAATGTTTTGATTGTGCTCTTGTCCAAAACTTTCTCTCTCAATATCGAAAGCACAAGCAGTCCCAATTCGTGAAGGTTATTAAGAGCAGAGATATGCAATACTAAGGTAATTAAGCATGAAGGTCAACAGAGTTTCTGATTACAGGTGTATCCTCTGGTATCTGAAAGCTGGAGTACATCAAGCTCTGGATTTATTTCGAGTTCGCGTCTCAGCAAATCCTTTGCTCGCTGCTCGTCGCTGTTATATGCGAGAGTAATAACTCTTGCTTTTATCGATTGATCAGATTGGTCAGGAGGGCTGCTCGATTGTTCAAGTGAGGGGCTGGTGTTCATTTGTTACAAGAGCTGGCAATATATTTTTAAACTTCTTGATTAATAAAAGATCCTTATTCTAATTTGTGTATAATATTTCTTAGAAGGCATTTTGTGAACTCGTTCAAGGGATATCCAACTATCAATGTAAGCAGCTCTTCCTACAGAAATATTACCAATCTGTAGGTTACTTTAGGCTCATCTTTCTGCAGAAATTGAAAAACCAAAAAGAAAAGCGTCATGAAATAATCATTTTCGAATAATTTGCATGAATTGTATTCCATTCTGAGAGAGGTGCTCTCTTTCTTCATAGTCTATCTCCAACTCTCTCTGTTGATACTTTACTATACAAAAATATATCGCATATCGTCTTGCTAAAGAATTCTTTTCGAATAAACCTTTAAATATAACCTTAATATATTTTACATGTCAGAGCATTCTGTAATAATACCATACTACTCTAAATTTTCTTCTACAATTTTTCTAACCAATAATCAATCGCTTGAAACGGAGCATGCATTCTCAGCACACTATCTCTAGTAGGACTATCAAAAGGCCAATCATCTTTATCTAGGGAAGAGAAATAATTGTTTCAATAGAATATTAACGAATGTCAAAGGAGAAACACGAAATGGCTTTTAAGTTTGAATAGGCAAGAATGTCATAATTGGTAGTGTAAAGTTTTTATCTTTGAGGAAACCTTTCGAATCAACCGGCTGCACTATTATCGTATTGTATTTTTGCTCATATAGCTTTCCGTCAATTACCATCTCGAAACCCTCACCTTTATTTGCAGTAAGCGAAATAGACGAGACATGCATCTGAGTATACAACGCCGTGAACGCTGCATTAATGTGATCTCCTCGAACTTTCTTCATCTTGTCCTTGCTCTCATACGCCTTCATAAGACTCTTATTGTTATCATTCTCAAGATACGCCACTTCCAACCAGCCGCTATTTGGGACTGGCATGCAAGTTTTCATGTATTCTCTGGGAACATTATTGATTACCAAATCATGTATTGTCTTGCTTGCAGTGTCCTCAGAGTTATTGACGCCAGTGAATTCGCAGTGCTTCGCTGAGATTTTAAGGGCTATGTTAAAATCTTTCAGAGATTTGTGATCTTCCAACTCAAAATATGGCGTTTCAGGCGGAAGCTTTTTCTCCACCTTGAGCTTATGAACCAGCACACTCGCACCGATTTCCAGATACTGCATACAATAAAATATCGCATCTGGCTCAGGATTCTTTTCCTGAGGAAGGTTAGTAAAGCATATCACTTCAAACACGACTGGATTGTATTTGATAGTTGCCTCTCGTAGGTATGTTTGAATAAGTGATTCCTTAATGACGTAAGGAAAGATTTCTTTGTCTTTATCTGATTGCATCGTCTCTGCCTGCATTGTTTTCCCAGCGTCAAGACTTGCCTGAGAGACTCGGGGCACTAAGGGGTTCGCACGGAAAGGTATCCAAATATTTCGTTGATACCAGTGGTCCTTCGCCGCTAAATAATGCGCAAGAGTGCAGTATTTCGTTGGAACGAGGTAAACTCTGATGTCGGTATTGAGGAACAATTTGTCGAGGTTTTTTGTTTTAAACATAGCTAGCAAATCCTGCAAAAAGCAATGGAGCTCGTAATCTCCGCCCATTATACAAAATTTGATAGGAGCTTCGTGGAGAGGCATGGCCGGTTTTTTCGTGGCTTTGAAAATATCAATGAATTTTTTAACATTATTTGTGTATTCGTATTCAATGACGACGGGAATTTCTCTTTTTTCTGCTTTTTTTAGGTTGTTTAAGGCAACTAACAAACCCGTCTTCATTTCTCTGGGCTTTATGGTGGTGTGGTTCAACTCCTCAAATTGATGGATTGGAGCAGGCGGGACAAAAGTAGAATATTCACCTTCCAATATTTTTTGCATCAGAGTTTTCGAAGGCGTGGCACCTTCACTTAATTTTAGAATCTCAGTCAGCAGCTCCTTAAAGACACCCTCCTGAATCGACCTTGCATCAGCAACGTTGGTTAACTCATCGCATTTGTCAAGTATATTCATCATTCGGCTGTAAATGATAAAAATGTTGCGATTCGATAAACTCAGTATATGCGCGGCTACCTTATCCTGCATAATGGAAGTCATGCACTGCAGAATATGAATTATGATTAAGCAACGGTACTGATGTGGCTCGAGGTTCGGAGTTGCTTTGATATTATTTCTATTTATGCTGAGAATGCACTCCATTTCCGGAGTTTTTTCATAGAGACAATGCGCTGCGATTGTGACGTTCGAGTCCAAGTCTTCTGTGTCGCTCAGTAGCACATCGATCATAGGAATATTTTCTCGAAGGTACATCCTCAGAGCGTGGCCGGGACACTTCATTTCCTGAAGTAAGATCTGGAAAACGTCATTAGCAAGCAAACCAGTCGGGAGAGGCCATTTGCGGAGATTGCTCATTTCCAACATGACCGCTTTCAAGTTTTCCATTTCTTCTACTGGATACAAAGTAATCGTTTGCTTCAGAACATGCAACAAGCATGTAGCAGAGATTTGTGAACTATGAGGAGCATCAGAAACCGCCATCGGCAGCGACTTGAATAGCGCACGGAAGGAATCTAATAGCTCTCGAGTGGTGACTCTTTTATTTTCTTGCATATAACGCACGAAATATTCATAGTTGAAACAAAATTCGCCAGTATCTAAGATTTCCATCTCTTTGTTCCTTAGCGCTTGATGCATTATTGTAGTATGCTCAGGGAGGTATTGCCAGGAACGAAAATGTTGGAACATGTCCGTCGATTTCTTGTACTGAGCTGCCACGTCCTCATATTTAAAAGGATCATAAGTAATATCTAGATCCCGCATGAAACATGCTTGACTGATCACCGAGCCAATGATATCTTCTTTCTCGATGTGAAGCATGAAGATATTATTGACGACGCGCTGAGTATAAGGGTGCTGATTAGGCATGCTAGTTTTTTTAGAATGCTCTTCCCATTTAATTCGTGCCTGTTTAAGCTGATCCTCGCCTTCGAGTTTCAATAGGAGAGCACAAGTGTTCAATGTGCTAATGAAATGAAGTTCGACGAAATCTTCATGCTTGGAGCCCTTTTTGTTCTCATGAGCGATGACTTTTGAAATCAGTTCACAGACATATTGCAAAGCTTGGGCTGGTTGGTTCATATTTTGCCAGAAATTTAGGAAAAACGGCTGGTTGACGTCGACTTTGTAGGGTTTTTCCTTGAGGAATTTAGTGTTGAGAGAGGAAATATTCATCATGGTTTTGAAAAGGTAAATACGTTATCAATTCGGGCAGAAATTTTTAATATTTCCAAGTTTTCAATGAGTCTAATCGAAAAGTATGAGCTGAGATTAGGCTTTTCTTGAACTAAGTGAAGCATATATAGTTTGCATGGCACGCTAAAATAATTGTCAAAACCGAGAGAGTATAAAAGTAGTATTAGCTGCATCTTTATGTTACACTATATATTGGATTAATAATACCTATCTATTCTTGAATAACCTTATTTGAATTTATGAAAAAAATAGAAGGTTTTTACCATTTCCTAAATAGGATTATGAGACAGAAAATTGCTACAAACAAACAGAAAAAACGATAGGAGTGTATTGCTTATCTCGTGAGCTAATTCACTGCTTTTTGCAAAATGGTTTGCTTTACAAAATTATGAGTGTAATATCATTATTGAGAAAAAATTGTCAAAAATCAGCTCTGATGACATTATTATATATAAATATTACTATGAATTATGCGCTTCCAAACAAAATTTAGTATGAATTTATTACGACCAGTGAAAACATCTTCAAATATGATAAGAAGAGATGAGATTTTTGCTTTTTGGAAGTCTCTTCAGAAAATAGCATTCTTCGTCGAATTTTGACTTGTATTCATGATCAATAAGACTCAAATCCACATAATATGTCGCGGAATAAGCTTGATTTATTAAGACTGCCCCCAATGCCATAGCAGCATGCATCATTTTGAGTTCGTCGTTGAAAGAGGTACCTTCAAACACGGAGAGAAACAATCCACACAAAACACCTGGTTAGACTCAATTAAGTACTTTGGAAACTAAATAATCGTTACAAACAGCAGTTATCGTACTGCTTAACAGAAATAATTTCTTCTTCAGTCTGTACAGTGCACATTCAAGCAGAAGACTCGCAAAATCGTTCCCCTTCGTCAATTTATGCAGGAAGCCGAGGTTCACTGCGTTGTAAGTTACTATCATCATCAGCTGTATCTGCAAGAGCACGCTTTCATCAACTAAGATATTTTACAATTGAGAGATTCAGCAGATAGTGGCTACTACTTTTTGGTAAGTCTGCAGCCAATTGCAGTTGCAGGATAGTATGCAGGAAACAGATTAGAGCGCCGATGACACCGATTATATAGTTGATTTTGAGGAAAATGATATTGCTGATATATTCTGGGACCAAGTATCTCTTTTTCATAGAAGTGTACAACAGTTGAATTGTTGCTATTGACAAAACTGCTGAAGCGAGATTTCCAAGCTAAAAAAATATTATTAGTGCTACAGAATGATATTAGCTATTACCAGAAACCCCCATTTGAATTTTCTCGAGCTCCTATAATAGCTGAATTTCAGGTATTCGCTCTCCCAGCTCATGCTGCACGAGATGAAAGTAGGAGCGAAGTTAACCACGATAAACAGTGTTGAACTAATGACAGGTAGCAGCTTTAGAGACTCGTCTATAATTTTTTTTTTGGAGGTAGATAATGGGCTAAGCGAGAGAAAATTTCTGGCTTCCAGAGACAGAGAAGAGTGATAGCTTGCTTTTTCTTCGATTTCTCCACTGTTTGAAGATAGGAGCAGGTCATTCGTCTCTTCAGATTGTGAAAAAAGCATTTGTCGTGAGGTTTTAAAAATGTATCGAAAAGCTTTATATTACTTTGTTTTTCGTCAAATTATATGCGTTGATGGGAATGTTGGTCCATGGAAAAAGCAATATCATCGTTAGTTCATTTCTCGAATTTTTTATTGACTTTATGTGACCGTTTTTCGAAATTATGTAATCAAATCTTTAGAGAATTGTTTTGTTAACAGTTTTATTATTAATAATTGAAACATTGCGTTCTATTCAAAAATTATGAGAAGACATACTAAGTATTGAGGTTTGTTTTCAAATACTTTTGATCTAATCGGTTGTAAGCTTTCGATAGCGTACTTTTGGGAAAACTGCTCCTATATCAACAATAATATAACTTTTTTACATTCTTGTATTGTTAAACTCAATGGCAATAGAAAAGGATTGCATGTAATTGTGAACAACTGGAAAAAAGCGGCTCTAGAGAAGAAAAGAATTGAGGACACCTTAGAACTATTAGAAATTATCTCCATTTCAACTTCATTTTCACTTCTTCATCTAGATAAAAAATTAAATAAATAACAGCATTCCGAGAGCCTGATGATTTGCCCAATCTGATGGCCTAGGTACTTTATCACTGAAAGAAACTCCATAAATAACCGATTATCTTTGATCGTGACCATAAGTTATTTGTATAAAAATGGCCAAAGCCTTTAATTTTCTTAATAACATAAAACCGCCTACGAATTTCCGAAAATTTAATAAATCAAGAGATTGGTTAGAATGATTAAATTTTCCGCGAAAGTCATATCTTATAATTGTAGAAAATCACATAATATTGGCTTTTTGGCCTTGGGACTTCTGGTGCCTCAGAATAAAGCCTTTTATTCAATTGCCTTTATTTCTCAAACTTTCTTTGAAGAAATTTTACGTCAATTAATTCTCAGTGATGGTAAAACACAACAGCTCATAGATAACTTCCACAATCTCATTTGAAAAGCATAGTATTCGATCAGATATCTCAAGACTCTGTCTATATTTTTTCATTATTGTCCTTCGGAATACTACATTTTTACCTGATATAAATAAATTTTTCGTGTTTGTTAATTCAATAACTGTCTGAAAATTAAAAGCAACCCATCAACGGAATAAGATGTCATTATCTGAACTCTTAGCCCTTGAAACCGATGATTACCGACAGGTTCTTCTCACTTACGGAACCATCTCATGCAAATCCAACTTAATACAGAACCCTATGATGAAAGACCACCGCCTCATTCTTAAACACCAACATTCGAAAGAATGTCTAGACCAGGCTTGCACTGGCTATCACATGGATGAAGACCGAAGACGTCCGCTCATTTCAAACGAAAGCAGCACCTACCTCAACTACCGCTCCCTCCCTTGCCCTTCCTTCACCGAGAATTTCATATGCTTTAACGTCGACACCTGCACTTATTCCCACTCTCAAAGCGAGACATATTACCACCCATCTTTCTATAAAACCTCACCTTGCCAGCAGGAGCAATGCTACTTCGAGAACAAACCCATCTTCTGTCCTTTCCTTCATCCATTCGAACCTTCCCGTGTCTTAATCGCGGCTCAATATCAGAAATTTGAGTCCAACTCAAAAGAAAAGACCCTCAACGGCACCAGTGGTGATCGTTTCAAGCGTCAAACCACCGGAAAGGTTTTAATAAACCTCAAAGAATTCAAGGTGAACCCTTGCACGAAAAAAGAAGCTCATGACAAGAAACTTTGCCCGTACTATCACAACGAGATAGATCGAAGAAGATCTGGTCTTGAAAACAGTTATTGCCCTGAATTATGTCCTCATATTCAGAGCAACCACTGCTTTTGCGACGATAGCTGCAAATTCTGTAAAAATAGAGTCGAGCAGCTCTATCACCCCGAGAGATACAAGAAGAAGTTTTGTGCTCACTATCCAAACCGCATCCAGAAATGCGAGTATGGAGATTTTTGCTCATTCGCACATAACGAAGGCGAACTACGGGTTGAAGTCTTGTACAAACAGAAACAAGACGATAGCTTCAATCTGAACAAGCTGAAAACCATCTTCTGTCCTTTCAAAAACGAACACGACAGAAGTAGCTGTCCGTATGCACATAACGTCCAGGATTACCGAAGAAACCCTGAGATCTATACTTACGGACCCGAAGAATGCCAATATTGGAAAAAAGCCGATACGATAAGCTCATATGAACAAGCTGGCTGTCCTAAAATGTTGGACTGCGAGAAATGCCATGGCTGGAAGGAGTACGAGTTCCACTACATGGTTTATAAGACGAGACCATGCACAAATGCAGGAAAGTGCCAGAAAAAAGACTGCTCTTACTACCATTCGAATAAAGATAAAAGGTAAACCACTTCGAAATTTGAAAGTGCTTATATTTTCAAGGGATGTGAAGAAAAATCCCACTCCATTGAACAGTATCAATCCAAACCAGGTGGCGGGCACTACTCACAACAACTCAAAGCAATCTGAGAAAAATCTCCAATCAGAAAAGCCAGGAAGAGGGGCGACCATCGCAATTAGGGCGAAAGAAAACTCTCTGTCACCAACGAACAGCGGAGACCACAAAGTTGTGCCTGAAGAAGCTCCTCTTACAAAATCTGATTCGAGTTTTTCTTCTCAGGAACTTGCTGCTGACAACAGAAAAGCCGATAAGGGAGGTGATCTATGTATGGACTCTATGATTATTTATCAGAAAACTAATTGTTTTAGTAGATAAGATGATAAGTACTCCTCCAGGTCTCAAATCCTCGAATAGCTGGAGTCCTGAAGCTATTTCTTCGGAAAAAGTTTCTGGAAAACCAAGATTAGGATACTTAAAGCCGTTCAACCTCACGAGTCAGTTTAATCAAATTAGCATCGAGGAAGATGCGCCAAAAAGACCAACTATTTCTTGCTATAGTTTCATCCAAAAGCTACAGAGAAGAGGATTACAGAACACTATCTCAATTATAATTTCAGCTCAAATGGACCTGAAAACCCTGAATGATCTCCTTGCTAGGAATGATCCGAGACTTGGGTCGATTTCCGAACAGGAAAAAGAAGCTTTAAAAGAAATCTTGAATGAAACTTTGCAAGAAGAAGATGAAATCACTTCATTAATGAGTGAAATTGATCGCTTTACCTGTAAAATCAAAATTTCCTGGATCTCTTGTACTTACTTACATTTCCTCTCTAATTAGATGCTCAAGAAAATGACGGTCAGTTTGAAGAAGATTGCGAAGGCGCGCTCTCTGACCTATACCTAATCAATTCGAACGAAAGAAATGCTTGGAAGCCAATTGACTGGACTCCTTACCCTCAGCAAGGAAGAGCTCTCAAGTTGTTTTAATTTCATGATAATATCAATTTTTCAAGTCCATTTCAATCTACATTTTTCCAATTTGAAACGCCACAACATTCCCTGATTTTCCCTCTACTACATTTCTACATTTTCATGAAAATTATATCTTTCCATTTAAATCTGTCTGTTCTGTATAATCATTGTTTGTTTCATTCATATGAGACAAACAGATTATTCACTATAGCCTAACCTAAAATGTCTTTTTTCCATTACTTTTTGCTCCCATGAGAGAGAGAAATATTATGCTAATAGCTAATAGCTCAAACATCGTCTCAATCTGTTTTTGAAAGCTTATCTAACAATTCTGTTTTTAGCAAGAAAATAGCTGAGACAACAAATGCAACTAACATCAAGCACGAAAAACAAATAAGCTAATCTAAGTGCTCAATATGATGCGAATTAAATCGTGTGCGATTTATTATTCTGTTTTCTTCTTCTTTGATTTCTTTGAGCCTTGAGCAGTATCAGCTTTACTTCTTTTGGTTTTTCAGCGACAGGCTCAACTTTTCCTCCTTGCTTGCCTTTCTTGCCGGTTTCGGCTGGCTTTTTGTCTTCAGCAGGCTTTTTATTGTCTGCAGGCTTCTTTTCGTCCTTAGCAGGTTGTTTCTTTTCATCCTTTGCTGGCTTCTTTTCTTCCTTTTGTGGTTTCTTATCTTCTACTTTCTCATCCTTAACTTGTTTCTTTGCAGGCTGAGATTTCTTCTTCTTGTCATCTTCTAGAGCCTCTTCGCGAGCTAACTTCTCTTCCTATAGTTAGAATAAGTCAGTTGGGATGGTAAAATAAATTGGTTTACAAGGTAATTGTTTGCCAAAGAGTTTACGATCGAAATGATGAAGAAAGTAATCATTCCCAAGATGAAAAGGTCCCATAATCTGGCAACTAGAGGCTTGTCACCCTACAAAAACTATTAGATGTCTTGCTGAAGAAGGTTCAAATACCTCGCTAAATTTGTCAGGGTTATGGAGAGTCTGCTTTTGTTTCTCAAGCGATTTGCTTAAAGTTTCTTTCAAAAATGGAAGATTGCGCTCCATAAATGATAACAAGTGTTCAACTCTGTGTTTGCTGAAGCACACAATCACAAAAATCATCTTATTTCCAAGGTTAATAAACCTATTAAGCGGAGATGACTGTTACTTGCAAATGGACTTTGATAATAGCCTTTCCAATCGCTGTAGCCGTGAAGAAGGTAGCGAATCCAATTCCGAAATGTCCGCAGGTAATACCAGCCAAATCGAACAAAGGATTAGGAATCTATTTTGATACCGTAGCTTAGACCAGAGTAGAATTAGCCTATTTACCGAAGCACAAAGGAGGACAGTAATGAAACTGTGCTTTTGTAAGTGCTTATAAATCATGATCTTGGCTCTATCCATCAAACTGTGGGCTAGATTCCATCTCTGTTAGCAATTCAATTAGTCTTTAATTGAGTTACCTTGTTTGATGTTTTCAACTTCTTCAACTTCATCAGCCTTCTTTCCAGACATCCTGGCTATGATAATTCGATAAGACCCTGCTGTTACACTCAAGTTACCTGCTCTAGCAACGAAATAAGGTGGGAGTTCGCCCAACGCAGTTCCCAAACCCCAAAGGAAAGCTTCAAGCTGAACGGTCATAAGGATATTAGCAAGACTGATTGTTGGTCTTTCACCAGCTAGATTACAAAACAAAGATCAGCGAAATCGCAAATCATGAGCATCTACGTGGACATGGGCCGAAAGCTTTCATGTTCCATCTTGATGGAAGATACTCTGGAATTGCGTTACACTCGTTGGCGACCATGGTCACCTTGGCGATGTAAGGTCCGAGGTAAAGCACGAAAGTGTGCAGTCCGGTACCTAATAAATATCGAATCGAATTTGGAACATTGGAGAAAGAGTACCTAAACCGATGGATGAAGCGACACCCAAGATAATCCAATAGGCAGCGAAGTACACCATCTCATCGAATTCAACGACGAGCTATAAGGAACATAGATAAATAGAATTTTTTTGATATTGGTTACATGATGATAAGGATGATCGATCACCCGAGGAACGACAAAAAATGCGGCTATGAGAGCGATCCAGATGATGTTTCTCATAGCGAACTTGAGGATTTTGACCCCGAAATCGATGAGCACGAGCATGAAGTAGTATAGAGTCGTAACTGGATTCTTAAGTAAAGAAAGATGTGGTTTTTGATCATGCTCTTCGGTTGTTCCGTTGTCCTTTCTCTCAACCTTAGCGGTAGAGGTCTTAGTTTCTTCGACTTGATTGCCTTTCTTTTGAGACGTCTTCTTTCCCATTTTGATACGTTTGTTTAACTCACGTTTACTAACAGTTCAATAATTATATAAATATCACTTAGTATCAGCATAATCGTACGTGTGAAAAATGCAAATTAAATTTCGATGGATATTCAACGCGTGGGACGCTCCGTTAAAAAGCAAGCGGTAAATACCTCAGACAGGGTGTACGACAGCGTCTTTTGATTTAGGAGAGCATGTTTGGAAGATGCAACGGACTCTTGATATAGAAATTAAGGAGGAAAAGAATAAATAGAATTGAAAATTCTCGTTAATGTTAATAGTTCGCATGAGAAAGCTTCAATCCAGATTTCTAAACTTTCGAATGGAGAGTTTACTTGAAACGAAAAGCTATTTGGAATGAATATTGTATGATGTAGGAGCAAATAGCCAAAAATATCATTTGCTATTCTGGAGGAGCTTGAATGATTTAGGCTAGCAATCAATGCACAAATATCTCTGATTCAAAATTGGAGGAGACTTGACATCTCTGAAACTCATAATTATTAAATCTATCATTCTGAGAATATGATGACCTTGGCCAGTAGTTTACGTCAATTTTTATAAAATTAGCATTTAAATACCAGAAGCCTGATTAATCTGCGGTATAGTTATTGCTTAAGGGTTAGGAAACATCTCTAAGCTCTGCGTTTCACCTGGCTATAGACGAGAAACGAACAATTTTCTGATTTGATTTTCGATTTGTTTTGTTGGAAGAGCTTCTGATCTGAGAATGAACTCAGAAGTAAGCTTTAATGTTTGTCTTTTTTAAAAAATTAAGATAAAGCCCACTCAGTCCAATTGATTTATCACTTTGAGAAGCCTAGTCTCATACATAACCCTTCAAAAATGTAGATTTTCGTAATTTCGCATGTTTATTCATAATTGATTAGAATTTATCCATGGGGCAAAAGTTGATTGAGCCCAATTCATTACCGTTTCCATATTGGCGATCAAGCCAATCGCAGTACTCACATAAATGTTGCTATTTTGGTATTACTAGAGTGTTTTTAAATTTTTTAGCCTCTGTCAATCGGATTTATTAGCATTTTAGCTAAAAATAAAAACTCAAAAAGATGGAAGAAAATTACATACAAATTGGCAAAAAGAAAATAGTTGACGATTTTCTTGACTGTAAAACCAGAAAAACCTTAAAAAAACAACAAAGAGACTTCAGATACGAAGCCGCATACGACTACGACGAATATGAAGAGGAACCAGTCACACGATACAAAAACACGAAAAAATATGAAGCTCCAACGAAAACAGAGAGCCCAAAGAAAATTGAGACTTCAAAGAAGGTAGAAACTCGAACTTACTCTCCAGAAAATGCTGAAATCCGCGGTTCCAAATGGCGACCACCTGAAACGAAAGATTATTTTCAAACTGAAACAGGCGAAACTCCGGTAGAATCATTAAATTACGGTGAAAAGCGTCTCGGGTTAGGCGAGCAATACAACGACGTTATGACAAACATACAAGAGATTGTTGAGTCTGCTCTTGCCAATGATTCAATGGCAGAAGATGAAATCGAAAATATCATCAACTTATGCGAGGAGACTGTCTGCAAGTCTATTATGGGAGATGAAGAAGAAGACTCAGGAGAAAAGTAACTGTTCTAATTATCATTTTCCTTATAGTCCATAGAATCTTTGACTATCCTGAAGCAGCTGAACACTACGACGCCATTGAAGTCGACGAACTTACGAAGAGCGTCCAGAAATACATGCTAGATCTTATCAAAAATGGCAATCAAAGCAATATTCCTGACCCGAAAACTGGAGATTTCCCTTCTCTGGGCGTCAGCAATCCTACAACGTCAACTGCGAAATATGCAAAAGCACTCGACTCTCTAACGAAGTCAAAGGCATCAATTAAATATAAGAACTCTGATAATGCGGGACAGTGGGAGATTCAAAAACACCCCTTTTTTGAAGGCCAGAAAAGCGGATCTTCACAGGAGATATTTAACTTGATGAAGCTTTTCCCGTCTCTTGACCTCACCATTATCAGATACTCCTACTCTCTTTTCGAAGAAAACTACGATGATACTCTGGACTTTTTGAAAAGGAAATACAGCAAGTACTACCAATCCAGTCCCCTTAAAATAAAAAAGAAAACAACTGTTGTGAAGCCTCAGGTGTCACAGCCAAAAAAATATTACGCTTCGACTGAACTCTACACCACTCCTGAAGTGGAACGAATACTTAGGGAAATGAGCTTTGAGGAAATCAGAGAGGAGTACCATAGACATCGGCAGATAAAAGCAATATTGGATAGAACTGCCGCGCAAGCTCGAGCAGGGCGGTCTGGCGGGCTGTCAGGATTAACGAGCATCTCTCAAGGAGAGACGAATAAGATTAGATTGCTTGAAATGGCTTCGAAGAAGTACATTTTGAGCAAATACCGAGCGAATAACTGCTTGTTTGGTATTGACTTGCATGGCCTGTATTGGGATGAGGCGAGAGATATCATCAATGAGCAGATCGACTTTATAATGTTAAATGTGCTTGGCAACAAGAGTCAATATCGATATAATAAGAAAATTATTGATGGCGAGGAGCATCTTTGCTACGAAATAATTACAGGCAAAGGGAATCATAGTCAAGGTGGTTTTTCAGTGTTATACAGAAACCTGTGTAAGATGTTCGAAGCCGAGAATTACCGCTACAAGGAAGGTGATGGGAAAATATATTTATTTCTTGCTGTTTAAAGTGATAAGAAACTAATGGATTGGAGAAGTGTCTTCATAGTATGTTTTGCGTGGCTAGTAACTCCCGATCATTGGTTATTTTGTTGTTTTGCGCTTGTATTTTGCTTTGAATGCATATATCGTGCATTTTTCAAATCAAAATTATCAGAAGTATTTCTCTGTAAAAAATAAACCATGAACTAAAATAATTATGCAATCTACCATTCGAGGGTCTAGTTTCAAAGAGAGGAGCTTGTTGAAAATCTTAGGGGTTTATCAAAGAGAAAAGAAACTTGTTATTGAGCTTTAGTCTGGAGAGTCTTGCCGAATGACAGCTGTTCAAATGTTACAAATTTTAAAATTCAAGTATGAACTCCAAAGTATACTTAAAACACTCAAGTTCAAAGTTTTAATTCTATTAGTTTCTGTAACAACAATAATATTAATTAAGAGAAAAATCCAAGATGAAAAAGTTCGACTACGGTTATGAATCGGAAGCGGCTGAGGACAACTGGCCTGAATATTATTATTTATCTCAAGGGGATTCTACTATCATGGAGCATGCGTCATACACTGAACTTCCTCGAGCAGCATCAACCTATGCTGCGCCTCAATATCCACACTATAGAGCATATGAGAAGGTACATATGCACACCAATTTTTTCATTCTGATGATAGCACAATTAGGAAAAATGGCATCCACAAAGTAATGACATAAACTCCCATCAGTTCGTAAGGCAATGCATAATTCCACTGGCAATACTCTTGATTGCCTTGCTTGCAATCAATTTGGTATTGCTCCTTGTATTTCAGTTATTGCTTATAGTCGCAGAGTTTCAGTAGCAATAGCGAGAAAAATCCAATTTCCAAAGAAATTAGCAGCGAAACAGTAGCTCCATCCACAGTGACAAGAGAGTTTGATGAAGTAGCTATGGATTGCGAAGTTACTGGGACGGCATGCAATCAGACTGTAGGATTCAAAGAAATTGAAGATGACAAATTTGAGCGTCAGAGAGACTTCACTCATCTAAAAGAGACTGATACAACCTTGAATCACGATTCAGTTGACTTGAAGTTATACGACATTGCATCGAGCTTACAAGGTATCCTACTTTGGCATGAAATCTCACAATTTGACGTTGTAGGAGGGTTAATCAAAAACCTGCAATGCACAAACGAGTCTCAATCCTTCCCGACATTCGTAAAGCCCCCTTATTACCACTCACCTCAATTTGCAACCTAGCTTATTGGATCGATATTGAACATTTTCTCAAGCAAAAAAACTTGGGAGGGACCAAAATGCTTTGATCCGGCTCCACTTATTGGCCACAGGTTTTTGATAATTTGCGGCTTATAATTGCTAACACCCTTTCAGTGACATAGAATCTTGGAGTTTCATGGGAGGTATGGGAGTGTTAGGTATAGATTTCGCTCGAAGAGCGAAAATTTCAAAATTTGCATTCAGAATTAAAAAGGTGAAAAACTCTTCTGTCCAAAAGCCTGAGGACCGTGATATTTATTTCTTCTAGTCCGACCTGAGCCATTTTCTCCTTCATGATTTTTCAGTGGATGTCTATTTGATAGACCACAACAAAGACGTTCTGGATCAAAGAGGCTGGCACTCTTCAACTGCCCCAACGATCATCCCATACAAAGAAGTGGACTACCTTGGCAACCTTCCATTTTTGGATTGCAAAGACGTCAAAGCGACTACCCACACCTTCTTGACTTTCACTTTTGAATGCACAGCCTCCCTATAGTACCTTCTTCTACAATCATCGACTTCTTACACATTCACTCCCTAGCTGTCTTAGAGAATATTTCGCAGTGCGACTAGTCTTGATAGCCAACGCTAAAATAGAAGTTGCATCAGATACGTTTTTCACGCTCCACAAGTAACTATCTTCAAATACAGTCTTCTTATCCTAGCAGGATAGAGATACTTACAGAACTTGACGAATATGCTTCGACAACGCTTAGTAAATGGTCCCTGTAGCCGGATACAGCCTCTTGCTGACCTTGAGGGATTAATCTTCACTTGTTTAGTAAGAATAGATTAAATCAGTTCATATCCCATGCAATAGGATGCACGCGATTTATATATTTATATTTGCGGGAAAATTTGAACTCGGATTTCGTGTCATTATTATTTTTCACCTTCAATATGAAACTAAACAGCAATTAAATCCATCTCTTCAATAATAACAATATCAACAAATACATCATTTGATTAACTCTATGAATAAAGGCTTCCTAGAGTACGCCAATGCTTTCGGCCTCCCTGCCGATCAGCTCAGCTTGAAAGAAATTGTTCCTATTCAAGGAATTCATAAGGAGCTGCTTACCGATTTCACTCAGGTTGTAATCAGCAAACAGAACGCTGCTAGCTTGCTTTTCGGATTTCCAGGCAGCGGACGCACAACTGCTATGCGCTATATCACTGAAAGTCTCAAGAAGCAGAAGTACCCCGTGCGAATTATCAGCATCGACGTCGAAATATTTAATACGGAGTCACAATTTATTTCTGCTTTCTGCCAAGAGCTCGAATTTCAAGGTGTGAGTGTAGGCTACGATGTGTTTGGACCAACAAAGGAATTCCTATTCAAAGACATGAATGACATTCTAAAAGTAAAATGCAGTTTTTATTATGACTGAGAATGTGTGTCTTAGGAGTTGCCAGAGACAATGATTGTATATTTACAGAACTTACACGAATTGAGCAAAAGTAAAAGACAAGTGCTGTTATACTCACTTCTTGATTGGGTAAGCGCGCGATTTATCAAGCAATTCCATAAGTAATGAAATCAGGTGAGATCAAGTGCTGTGAAGCTGATTCTTGTGGGTTCAGTCAACGATATTATGTTTTTAGAGTCTTTGGAGAAGAGAGTCAAAAGTCGGCTGTCATATAAGTAAAAGAAGCTTCAAACTACTTTGAATGGTTAATTTGGTTTCACCATATAGTTCCTACTTTTTTTTCAACTATACGTTCGAAGAGCTCAATTCAATAATGATTAAGCGAATTGAAATGGTGAAGAATGACGATGGTGTACTGGTAAGGAAATGGAACGAGGGAAAATATAAAATTATTTTTGCTGAAAATAGAAAAAAACGATGCAGCAGGAGGAGATCCAAGAGTTTTTGAAATATTTCTATTTGTCTCAGAGGTACCTAACTTTCACATTCACCAGCAATTTTCTTATTCAATCTCATCGTAAAGGCCTTTAAAATGGTTTATGAGGCTCATGGAGGTCACGTTCTGTTATTTCGAAAGTCAATTTCCAGGTAACAGATTATATGTGTAAATCCCTTAGATAATTATCTCTCGCATTCATAGTCAATCTATCACTCCCCGATGAATTTTTAAAAGGCTTGAAGTTCGCTAGAAATACTTTGGAACCTGATATCCTGGAAGGTCACTTGAAAGGTAAATCCATGATGCCAATAAAATACATCAATATCTCTGTTTTCAGAACTGGGTGTGAGCGCAGAGTTGTTGCTGCTCATATTGATCAAGCGTCTGATCCAGCAGGAAGTTTCGCCTATAAAGTTTGATCGAATCCTCGAAGAATACGATATTCTCAAGAAGGTTTTCGATCCCTTCAAGCTTGTTATCCTTATAGATCTTATTAGAGAACAAATGTCATGTCTGCAGTTCAGTTTTCTCGAAAAGTCCTCAACAATGCGCTTAAAATGCTAAATTCTCTCTCGATTATCAAGACTGAAAGTAAGCATCAGCCTCATCCAATCCTGATGTTCATTATTTCCATTATTTTCAATAGGAGGAAACTCGCTTGAGCTCGACACCAGCGAACTCCTTCTCAATTTGCCGCTCGAACAATTAAATACTTTCATTCTGGATGCTAAATCGAATATACCTTCTGCTTTCTACGAATGGGCTACGGCATTTTAATTGTTGAGCATTTTTTGTTACGCCTAAAGTGAATTTTTCAATATAGATTTTAATACTATGTCAAAAAAAAAGAGAGAATGAATAGTTGTAACAGTAATATTATCAAACAAAGTAAATTATTTTGGTTAAGAAAAAGATTGAGGGTCGTAATGCTGCTCTAGATAGTAAGTAAAAATTTGTGTGGTTAAGAAGGAGCTTAAAAACGGCTCTTCTTTCTGATTCTTTTTGATAATTATTTGCATCAAGGCCTCATAATCCAATTGCTGAAAAAGAAATTGGTTAGAGCTCGAAATTGATGAGATGATTGTTACTTTATTATCATTCATTTGATACAACGGGGTGTATGGTATATGCTTGATTATGTTGTTGTAGATAGCATCATAGAATAGCTTGAGAATGCTCAAGCAGCCTCTGTATTCGGTTTCATTCGCGTCGAATATGTATTTTTTATCGGAACTGCGAAGTTGAAAACCATCATATTTTTTCTGCGGGGAGACGGTTGCCTCAAATTCTATCGTTCGCTTGGTTTCGGGATTAAACTCTCGATATATCTGGAAAATTTTCTCAAAGACGCCGTCGAAGTAAGGCTCGACGATGCTAGTATTCACACTCGGATCAGCGAAAATGCTTATTCGGCCTTCATTGAGGAAGACGAAGATGCATTCTGGATAGGTTGAAATCAGGTCCTCTTCAAACAAGTAATTGACTCCTTGATTTATACCTTTGAGAGAAGGAGAAGATGAAGTTAGAAGTGACCCTTTTCAATGTTATTACCAATAAGTGCTGCTCCTGGTGCATCGCATAAAGGCAGAAGCAAATTTGGGAGGTTGAAGATAAGAGGATATGGGTATTTGAACGGCTTTAGCATGGAATAAAGGACTTGTCTGATGGATTACGAGAATTATATATCGGTGATAAATCACAGGAGAATTACAAGGTCGACGTTAGTACTGCAAGATTTTCGCAGAGGAGGACTAGTTTCTTTTCGAGCATGACAGTGAAAAGCAGATACGTTAGATCTCTCAGTGAAAAATAAGAGAAAACAAGAGGTGCTGCCCAGATAGCCTCCATAGCAAACGCTTGCGGTCTCTCACAAATCTGAGTCGAAAGTTTTTCAAAGTTTTTGTATTTGAACTCAAGTGGAGAATTAAATTTTGGAGGGGGAAGTGCCAAGATGGCGCTGAGGTACGCACTGAGCTCTGTGGATAAGTACTATTATTTAAAGTTGATCATCAAATTATCAAAGACAATGAGATCGAACCTGATTGACCCATTCAGCGTCGAGCTCTTTGAATACATTCTTCTCTTCTCCCATAGAAAACCTCCGACTGAGACCGTTCATGTCAGAAAATTTCCGAAGTCTTTCAATTTTAAACGCATCTTTACAGCACATTGTGAAATGTCACCTTTTCACTTTTAATAAACGATAGATTACCCAATATCTTGGTGTTTAGTTGCATGAAGAACTTGATCAAAGGATAGAACGTCATAAAACAGTAGACCTTCTCTACTTTCCAGTACTTTCGATTAAGTCTCTTTTTCCCTTCAGTTTTTTGCGAATTCAGTTGTCCCTAATTCAAAGATGAGTTTCATGATTCAATTAATTGCTCCTTTTTTTTTTTCACCAGTTCGAGATAATCTGTTGTTTTGATGCATACATGATAAAGAAGGCGATTTGGGTTACCCTCTTTCAGTACATCATTCTCAAAAGACTGGTTATCTAGCAGATTTCCTGGCAACAAAGGAAATGCAAAACAGTTTTCGTTGGTTCCGAAGTCGTTCTTTGAGAATAAAATCCTGTCGTCAAAATATTGCATAAACACTCGAGAAAGCAAGAATATGATTACTCATAGAGCTCTGTGAATGATGTTATTTTTTCTTTATGAGCTTCAACTCCAAATGGAAAAGCAAAATCTGCAATTGCATTTTTTGGAGCACTAAGAAATTTAATTTATTTTTTTTTTCACGCCAGAGCTAGGTTACCTATTCGTTTCGTCAAGTTTTCCAGGATAGCTGAATAATATTTTAGCCTTGAGATGCCCCACTTTCTCACTATTGATAATATGTTGAGTGAGTAAAGCAATTAATAATAACAAGGGTGGGAAGTTACTTTGGGTTTTCTTCTTCAAAAGCAAGTACATCGTGCTTATCAACTCCAATCACGAAATATTCTTCAAATAGTTTGACTGGACAAAGTTTCTTTTTATCATCTTCACGATATGACTCGGGCTTTAGATTTCAGACAAATGAGGAAAATTGGCTTGGAGTTGGAGTTACACTTTGCTCTTTATGGGTTTTCATTCCACTCTCCTCTGGACTCACAAAGAAGATGTTCGTGTGGCGTTTATCTGTAGTCAATAGTTTCTTATGCGCGGAATTAAAAATGCTATTCTTCATTGATTTTGGAGGCGTAAAATGATCTAAATATCAGACAGCCATCGCTAAGCATCAAGAAAATTAATTACTGCTTTCGTAGGTCACAACAGGGACACAATTCAGTGCGACAACCGATCTCGCAAGCTGATCAACGTTCTCTATGATGTTAAAGCTGCATCAGAAATACATTTTTGGTAAAATTCATATGCCTGCTTCTTGAACGGCTTCTAGGTCTGATTTATCAACATCTCCCTGAGTATTTATACGAGTACAGCTATCCAAATTGAGTTTCAGCTTGTCTGAAAAAAATAGTAATGCGAGTTAAACGCGGCTGTAATCAAGATTTCATCATACGCTGCTTTTGATAATTTAATAACTTTGAGAAATTTTCAGATTTTTCTTTCATTTCATCCTCAGATTCGATCCATTCTTTTTTATTTGATCCTATCTTCGAACCAGATTTATCATACTTTGCCAACAACCGCACAGGAGACATTATCTCTCTAATCCTCTGCGATTCGCTCTGGTTTTCATTCATTGGACTCACGAATTCTGACTCATCGATTTCGCTCACTTTTGACGTTGTCTCGCAACTTTTTATGGGAGTAATTTTAAATTCGTGATTGCGTTTCGACGGATAAAGAGTTCCTGTATATTCTGTACTCGGACTGCTATCAATATGCTCAAATCCAAGGACATTATCGCTTTTTGATTGGCCACCGCTTAGATCCGAATCTCCTTGCGAAGACGTATGAGACCGGACGGACCCTATATTCAAAGACATCGGCACATGCTTATTTTTTTCAAATTCCCGAACTTTCCGCTTGTAATATTCCAGTTTTGTTTTGAATTCATTCACTCTCTCTTCGAGCTTCTTAATTCTTGTCTTTTGCTCTCCCATTTGGGCTTTCAGTTGCTTATTTTCAGCAGAGAGCTCTTTGTATTCTTGCTCTTTGTGCTGAATTTGCTTCTTTAAGATATCATTCAACTCTTTTTGATAGAGATATGCTTTTTCAAAATTTTTTTCTTGGGTCTCGAGTAGCACGGTTTTGTGAGCTCTGGGTAGGGAGTCCGATCGTGTTCGAGTGTCATGCTGAGTTGTGGTGGTATTGAGTGGTTGAGTCCTTTGAACCTCCATTTTAAAATATTCAAATATGAAATAAATATAAAAACAGGAAGCCACGACTATTTGAGATATGTTGTTTGCTCAATGGCTCCGGTTTATCATTTCAGACATTTCTTCTGCCTTTCCATACAGAAAAAAGCTCAATCTTAGTTTCACCTTGGAATAAGGGTTCAAATGGAAATCTTCATCTCCTACTCAAAACCTGAATGCATAATTTTTTGAACCTTACTCAAGACCAAAAAAACTTATGTATAGAAAATTAAAACCAATTAATTCAATAAAGTGATTCTTGCTGATTGACCAAAAAAAATTGATGAGAGATGTTAAGGAAACAACGTCTCTACAAGAAGGAATACTAACATGAAACTCTGAAGGGTTCTTTATATATATATTTGATATTGGATTGACTGAAATTTCCTCAGAAGACCCCTTAACTTTCTTGATTTATAATTTCATTAATACCCAAGAGCTTATTTTCTAAGCTGCCATCCAATATCAGTTTAATTAAGGATTAGTTAGGAAAGAGTGCCTACCAACATGAGAGAAGAATTGCGAGATTTAAAGCAAATTAATTATTGAGAATAAACGACAATTTTGTCGAGTTAAGAGTTTTTTAAAAAAAATTATCATTTATGATACGAAATAGAAATATTAAAAATAGCTGGCTTTGAGCATAGTTTCCTATCTAATAGCTCCAAGCCTTAAGTTTATGAACAGATATAAGCGAACCAATAAAATTAATTACCTCACCTAAGTATAGCAACATAATAATAGCCCTAACTAACTTTTATAATGTAAAAATTATCATTTTCATAAACAGCTATAACAAAGAAATGTCTCAAGTTATTCTCTCACTATGTTCCTTGAGATATTCCCTTCTTCGAAATCATTATCCTCGCCATCATTATCTTCCTCTTCTTCTTCGATTATTTCCTCGTAAGTGCTTTGTAGCCTCGTAGCTTTCGCGTCATCACTAATGACAGAACAAAATTCTTCGAAAGAAATTCTTCCATCACCAGTAAAATCAGCTTCTCTTATCATCGTATCGACTTCTTCATCTGAGATCTTTCGGCCTCCTCTAGCCATCATCTTTACAATACTCTCTCGAGTGATATATCCAGCACCATCAACATCAAAATGCTGGAAAATCTTCCATAGCTTGTCCTTGTCAGAATAATGCTTGCTGTGAAGCGCAGCAATAAGGAAGTCTGTGTAACTAATATGATCTTTGTTATCAATCTGGATCCTTTGGATCAATTTGATTATCTCTTCATCACTTTCACGGTATCCTAGTTCATGCATAACTTCCTGTAACTCAGCGACTTGGATCTCTCCAGTATTGCTCTTATCACAATAATTAAAAGCGTTCTTCATAATCGCCAACTCTGCATCCGAGAGCAAGTCCACCATGATAGAAAGAGCTTCCTTGCGAAAATATGAACTATTTTTAAATGCGCGTAAATTTTGAATGACTGACCGGTTGACAGGCTCTACTGGATGAAGAGAGCGGATTTTCTTAAACCAAGGATGCTCCAAAGCTTCGGCTGCTGTGATTCTTTTTTGGACGTCTCTTTCTAACAGTTTGTGAAGCAAGTCTTTAGCATGTTTAGAAACCCTCCTCCAATCGAGACTCTTCATGTCAATCTTATCGTTGAGGATCTTGGAGGCGACTTCTCGGCTAGTGCTGCCCAAAAAAGGAGGTTGGCCGCTCAAAAGGAGATACATAATCGCTCCAAGACTCCATTCATCGCACTTTTCGCTAAAATTGCCTCTGATGACTTCCGGAGCCATATAAAAGATTGTACCTGCTGCCGATTTGAGTGATTCAATGTCATCGATGGGTCTTGCGAGCCCGAAGTCTATGAGTTTCAGCTCAGCGTCTTTTCCGACGTGAGAAAAGAGAAAATTTTCAGGTTTGAGGTCTCTGTGCACAATGTTCTTCTCATGCAAGTGTTTGACTGCGGAAAGCGCTTTTTTCATGATGAGAGCAGCTTCGTTCTCGCTTAGACTGCCTTTCTCAATGACTCGCTCAAGGAGTTCCCCTCCACTGCAGTATTCCGTGACTAAATGAATATAATGGTCGTCTTCGTAGGTTTCGTGGAACTTGACGATGTTGGGATGGTCCAAATTCTTCAGGATGCCGGGCTCAAGCATCTGTACAGTGTTATTAGACGTCTTTTGATCTTTCTCGAGCGTTTTAATGGCGAATTTTTTGTCCGGGTTACCGATTAGTGTTGCCACGCGAACGTTACCAAAATGGCCTCGACCTAGTTATCAAAAGGTTTAGAACTGAGGAAACTTTTGGAATATTACCGATTATGTCAGGGTCTATCTCATAGATCTTTTCAATGTCTTCGTGTGAGGATATGGTCGCTACACTAAGTTCAGCGCTGCCTCTGAGGGCTCTTCGAGATCTGACTCTTAGTGGAGTTTCAATAGCCTTTTGTTGATACAAGCGGTCGAATTTGAGGTTGTCAAGGTTAGTTTGTCTCACTTTTTGCTTGCCACAAGCAATGCCCATTGGTTAATTCAGAATTAAACTATAATTATATATAGTTCCGATTTGATCTGAGGGATATTTATAGTCTGTATGGCAAACAGGTCAGAAAATTGAAAAATTTATGATATCAGAAATTATATAAGAATTCAACTGTATTTAGTCAAACGCATTTCCACTGAATTTGATCCATCAGCTAATTTTAGGACGCCTTTTCAGCCCTAATATCTTTAGAGTTTCAGCTTCTCAGCCTACTTGATGCTTTGAGGGGCTTTGCTTGATCATACTGTCAATTTTATAGAGAATGATCATCTTCATGCCCATAGCTTTCAGAGGTGACTTGAGTATGAAGATATTTCTTGGCTTATCGGGATATTCGCTGCTCACAGAGCTCAACCTAAACTAGAGACCAGATTAAAGTTCTGTTATGGTACCTTAGGTAATCACTCCTTGAATGGAATTTTGCCGAAACGTATCACAGTTTAATTTTAAAGGGTGATTCTTATAATTTTGAGGCTACTCAAGATTCACTGCGGCTAAATTGTTCAGCAATTCAAAATTTCCAAGTGGCTTTATTCAACTCAGTCGAAATGGGACAGCAATTTCACTTGACTAAAAAGTTTCAACCTTTAGGAGCCTCTCTATGTTTGAGTTTATTTTTTTTCTCGAAAAGGATTTGGACCTCTGAAAATTGAACAATTCGAGTGGACCAATGCAATGGTTATGTCCAAATTCGTTTTTGGTTTATTTTTTGTTCAATTTGTATGTGTGGAATATAGATATAATGTCAAATTATGAGTAGACTCTTTGGTTGCTGAATACTTTAGCGCATTTTGAAAATGAGCAGTAAAAAATTGAGAGTAATATTTTAATCTCTTTTTGATCTTTTCTTCGACCAGATTTCTGTAGAAAAGAAGCATTTCTTCGATATAATAGACGATATGTCTAAAATCATGGCAATTTAAACCTTCTTCTTGAAGTAAGATAATAACACGTGGTCATTGAACTTTCTGAACGAGCTCTAGACCATATATTATTCTCTTCTTTTTAAAGATTCCTATACTTTCATTTTCTTTTTTTTCCTACTCGAAGGAACTCCCATCATTTACTGTTTTAGAAAAAAAGTCATAAAGGTATACGCAATTAAATCCAATTTATTACATCAGTCAAAATATGTCTAACATTCCCGACTTCCAAAGCTCATTCGCATAAAGTTAAAAATTTTTTTCCTTTGATGATCAAGAAGACTGACAATTGTAACATACTCTTACTGCATTGTTGAAAAAATCTAACATATACTGCAATATGTCTTTGACCTCAAACTGTAAGGTTTAAGCTTTGAGTTCAAAACTAATGAATTATTATTGAGTACCTAAGAGATAATCTTACTTGCAAAAAGCCCTATTAAGCAAATATTTTTAATTTTTTACTTTTGAAACTTTGCACTCAATCTAAGTGTGTCCTATTTTTAATTTATTGTTAGTCTGCGTACACTATGAACCACTACCTGCTCGAAAAGAGAAATAGCCCACTAACCTATAATTCCGCTCATCAAGCAAGGCTCCAGGTTGAGCAGAACGCCAAGTCTCTAGCCAACAGAATCCATTTGCTCAAGGAAGAGCAGCAAAAGGCGCTCTCTCGGCTCTACCAAGCTCGTAGTAAATCATATGAGGTGTTAACCAACAAAATTAACTATGAACTCAGGCTCCAACAAGTAGCATTCTTAAATTGAGCTTATCCTTAACATCTGATTTATCATTTTTTACCAGAAACAAAAGGACGCTCAAATGAAGGCGGCGAAGGAGAGAGAAAGAATCAATTATTTTACAAAACTTAGAAACCAGAGAAACGGTGAGATTCTCGAGAACCAGAAAACCTTGCAAAGGATGCGATTTACGCAAATGGCTCAGATTAAGAAGGAGAGAGAATCAATAGAACGGAAGAAAAAAGAGGAAATGCTACTTCATATTCAAGCGAATGAGGCTAAGAAACGCGAAATCAAAAACTTTGAGGAAAGGCAGCAGATAAAAAAACGCGAGTTCTTCGAGGCGAGAATCCGGAATTTTAGGCAGGGATATGAGATGAGGATACAAAAAGAGGAAGAATTGAAAAGAAAGCGGGAGCGACAGATTTCAGAAATGGAGTTAGTTGAGAAGGAGTTGTTACAAAAGCTGGCTCAAACACAAGCAGAGCAAAAATCAGTATTACAGGAATTGGAAATGACGGTTTCGCAGCCTCCTAAGGAATTGATGCAAAAGCTTGCGATGTATGCGCCGCAGAGGGCAGTGCTTCCGAGCAAGGTACTGCCGCCAGTGAGAAAAAGTGGGCTGTCGAAGTCGTTTGCAATGTCGAGGAATCTAAGCTTTGACAATGGTTTTCCGAATATTGCTTCTCCGCAGCGAAGCCTTTATTTTGATTTGACAGAAAATGGCCTTGGTAGTACGAATCATAGTATGATTCAGTCGAATACGAGCTTGAAAACGATGTTAGAGACGAAAAACAATCAGAAAGTTGATTGGAGTTATTGGAAAAATAAAGCCGTTCCAAGAGATGCTCCTACCGACTATGAAGAAATAGGAGAAGAACTTACGAAAGAGAAAGAAGAATAATAAATGTATGAGGTATAAGGATAATATATAAGAATCAATTGGCATGAAATATGTTCTTGTAATAGTGTTTTGAGATTTGTTTTGGTTAAAATCTGTGGTTTGAAGCTGAAAGAAACGATATATGTCGATATAACAGAAGATATCTCTTTTCTCAGAATGCAGAATAATCATATCTCACCCATTTCAAGAATAATTAATTCTGAAGTATTTTTAGGAGCTGTGAGAAAGTCTTGACGATATTTCAGGGCTTAATAGGGGCCAAAACAGTTTTATAATTACCTGGATCAATATAACAAGCAAGAGTAGAGCACACTTAACATAACTGTAACAAAAACAAAGAGAAATCTCTGAGTGATATGATATATGATAATTTCCAATTGATTAGTAGTTGTTTGATATGGCAACTCGAGATTGAATCGAAAAGTTAGAGAATAACCTGAATAAATGCGTGATATGATGGATAAGTCATGCTCATTCGCTTGTGATCGGAGATTATTTAAATGAGAACTTCTTTTCGAGGAAGCAAAAAACAAATTTTTTGACTCGTTTGAGTGATTCAAGCACCAACAGTTTAATGCATTGTTCTCATAGATCTAATCTAATCAGAGCCCTCTAGTTCATTCTTCCCGTAAATTATCACAAGTTTCATTGATCTTGGCGTTCTTCAAGAATTAAATGGGTAAATGCCCAGAATAATTGTTTTATATCAAGATATACAGAATTTAAAACCTTGATCACACTGAATAATAACTCATTATTTCAGAGATTAAACCACTTCAATCATACTACGCAAAATTTTTTTCAAATTTCCTAAGAAACATGATTAAATAGAGATTATCAAGATTACTCCATTCGAGTATGCAGATCACTAAGTACTTATAGAATAAGCTGAATAATCTGCAAACCGAGAAAATGTATATATATATGTTTAAATATCATTTGTCAAATATGAACTGTAAATGCACTCATTATATAAATGCCATTATATAGAGCATTGTTAAATAACCTTTCGGATTTCGGTTAATTAGCTCCTGAACAGCTCAAAGACTTTGAGCTTTGGGAGCTTATAGGTCTCCAAAGAGTTTTCACTCAGCAACTGAGTTAAACTTTTTTCCATAGTGCTTTTGTGCATGACAAGAGACGAGTTGTCCATGAAGTCCAACACTTGCTGGTATTTTGTTTTCATGCCTTTAAATCCACCCTTTTTAATCTTTCTGTGAATGAATTGGCATCTAGACCCATACTGACAATAGGATTTCTTGTGGAATTTAGTACAACGGATCGTCTTATAGCTGGTCATGACGGTAACTTTTTGCTTAAGTTCACTAGCTCCGTGGGCGAAAGAGCACTTATCTCCATACGGGCAAACAAAACCGAGTGTATACATTTTGCAAGGCTAGAGATAGTAATTCATTACTCAATAATCCAAAAAAAAAAAGTACCTCTGTTTTTAACTTTAACTCAAAGTTTTTATGCTTATCAGACTTCTTGTTCTGACTTTTGGCAATTGCCTTCGTGTGAGGTTGGTAGGTCTCATCATTCGAATTCTCTGGAGGAGAAAAGCACCGGTCACCAGACTCGAAATCCAGAGAAGTTTCGGTAGATGGGAGACTGATATTGAATCCAAAGTCTTTAGTTTGAGTGAAAGGATACACTCCACTAGATCGAAGAGGCTGGAACATTGTAGCAGGAAGAGAGAGGAGAAAGAAAGAGAACTTGGAAAGTATCTATTTTCGTTCCAAAATATATCGATTATAGAAAGCTCAGATTTCAGAATAAGAGTTAGTGGAAATTTGAGTCTAATTTAGTACTTTGTGATTCTTAAATAGGAGCTGATAATTTTAATTAAATTGGTTTAAGAAGCTTTCTTATCACATTAGTTCGTCAGAAGAGCTTATATAAGGACTGCGTTTGGAGAATGGGAACCCGATGAGCTCAAAGAGTAGTTGTAAAATGCACCGTAGGGCCTTTTCGAAGTTGGGATAGCATGAATTTATTTCTATAATTACTAGAATATAATAGAGAAGAAACTTCAGCTTTCCATATTAGAGCAGAGGCTTATAGTCAAGTCTTTAAAATGCGTGACAGGTGTTCAGTAGAAGTACCATTTGGGAGAAAGTAACTCCTAGCGTGGTTTTCTGATCCCAGGAGTGACGGATAAAGTATCCCGAGTTAATTAACTCAAGAGTTTAATTAAAGTGCACTGGTAGTTAAAAAAATTCTTTTTTTGAATTCTAATTTTTGCAAAACCATCTCAGATCGTTATTATAAGTTACCTAACCGTCTGCATGGTTGTAGGAAAATTTCTAAATTGGCTCATGAAAATAAATTTTTATTGGGAGCCTTGAATTGTTAGCAGCTTATGTTAGATACTATTTGAAGAAACCAAAAGCTTAGATGGACATAAACTTGCTTCCCAAGTCCAGCTGTCCAATGCCCCAAAGCATTTCCAAAAATTTCCAAAAAGACTCTTAGAAATTCGATGCAATTACGAAAGGATGTTGGAAATTGAATATATTTCTTTATAAGCAAATCTTTGTTATATTCAATAGATATTCATATATGAGTCAGCCAATTCAATAGTCACTCTTTCTCTGATCACACATTTAACAATGCTGAGGCTTGATAAATACAGAATTAGATTAACTCTCTATTAACTTTGCAAAATAAGAGAAATTTCGAGTAAATATCGTTGGTGACCGAAGAGGTGGGAGCGCGGTCTCATCTCTGAGTCAAGTAGTCAGGGTGATTGGAAAAAACTTTATTTCTCTCATTAAACTGTTTGATCAATAAAAGTGCAAAAACTCTGTTTAAAATAAATAATTTAGTTTATTCACGATCATCTGAAAAAAATCGTTGATCTCATAGTTTTCTTGATTTAAGTCCCTGAAAAAACAGGAGTATTTAATGCTATCATGATTTAGGATTGATCGACTCTCTCTTCAACATGAATTCCATCTTGTAAACTCAGCGAAAGTAAATATCAGCCATTTTCACTACTTCATTTAAGGTTCAGAATACCTAGTAAGAATATATATCTCAGATAACCTTCTTACACCAATATAAACCTTCAATGTATCGTGTTCTTAGAAGCAAGTTCCTGAAATAGATACTTCCAAATACTTGTTCTTTAATTAAAATGAGATGACGATGTGGCATTTGCGATCGTAACCAAACAATTTCTCTTGAAAATTAGTATGAGCTGATCAAGATACTTCAATAGGGCTGTCAGCCAATCTTGAATTTGCTATAGATCACAAAAAACTTCAGTTGCTCCAGGATTAATTCTGAAGTGTCCAAAGTACCAGCAAACTACTCATTCTAATGGACTCGACATTTCGAAATTATAGAAAGAGACTAACTAATATTGTGCGAGCTCTAGCCAAGTCCATTTCTGCTATTAGAGAAAATAAAGTTCTCAATATTTTTTTATCAGTTAGCAAAGGCTAGTATTGCATCGATGATGCTTGTGAAACTTTTAGTTTTCTATATTTATTGCATATATTTTTTGGAAGATATGTCTGAATATATATTATTAGTGAGAGTTGACATAAGCAATAATCTTTTTGCTATGTAACCATTTTCGAGACGTTATAGTAACTTTTCCTTGATACAATTAAGCCAATGATGCAACAATCAGAATAATAATGGCAAGGAACATCTTGCTGACCGTTAGTGTACTTCCATAGGTCGTGTTAGTGATATTAGCTATTTTGAAAGAGATGTAAGATAAAAAACAAAGGAAAAATAATACGTGTTGGAGGGGGCAGCGTGCTAACACTGAGAGACTTGACGTTGCTGTCATCCATAAGATCAGGATACCCTGGATTAGTCGAGCCTCCCACAAAATAACCCACCCAGCTTGTGTTGGAGGGAAGGTTGGTGAGAGTAATGTTGAACGGTGTGTTTGGAGAAGAAATTTCGACGTAAGTTGACATGAAAGCAACATTTTCAAAGTCTGTACCTCTCCAGACTTGGAACGCAGTCGGTGTAGTAGAACTGCTCGAGTTGGTGCTATTAATGAATACAGCGTACACGAATCCGTAGTTATCCAGCGAAAATGTAACCACTATACTATCGGTCGTGGAATTAGCGAAGGTTGGGGCTGTTCCCCAACCAGGTGTGTAAGGAACAAAAGCAACACTCGTGATAGGCACAGTGTTATCGAAATATTGGATGTTCTTCGTTAACAGCTTTTGGAACGAGGCAGTGTTTAAGATAGTTCCCTGATCGACTGGGGTGAGGTAGTACTCTGAGTGATCAACTGGAGCAATCAAAAATTGCTGCTGATTGGCCAACATTCTTCGTTTGGGTCTCAATTCTTCTTCAATAAGTAATCTTCTTCCCACAGGGTACTGTTTAGGCAAAACTCTAACAGATTATGAGATGGAAAAAAATTTTAAAATTTGTTACTCATGGCTTGGAAGACTACAAACAAAGGCGATCTGGCTGGCGATGTACTGGAGCTGAGTATATAGTGTGATAGCTGTAGTGAATGATAATTCTATAACTGCCGCTGACGGTCTCGCTGGGGGAAAATATTATTAATCATTGAGATTGTGAGTAAACTTACGTGAGGTTGTAACTGCTAAGGTTTCAATCGTGCTCTCATGTCCACCTTGGTTGATCGCGATAGCGTGCACCTCCCAATCAGTTTGAGCAACCAACGCGGTTATTTTCAAAGTACTCACTGCAGCAGTGGCTCTAAAACTGCCGTATTGTGAGAGAGTGCTTAAATAGCGCGCTGGTCCAAGATTTAACAGTTCTGCGGTTGTTGGTTCTGCAGTGCCTTTAAGCGCGATTCTGTAATAGACGTCAGCCATTTCGGAGGTTGCAACAGAAATATCCACAGTCGTCATCGTGACTGCAGCTTGAACGAAACTACTAAACGTAGGGGCAGTTGTTATAGCAGCAGCTGTGGTAAAATCAGCGCTATCAGCTGAGAGCTGGTAGATAGATTGATCTGCGCCTCCCAGAGTAAAGGTGATGGTGCCGGTGAAACCCACAGCCACAGTGTCCGAAACGTTTACATAAAAGCTGTTCCTCTTCACTCCGTTATCAAAGTAAATGAGGTTTGTGGAGAGAGTCAGTCCCGTGGAGTCGCCATCAAAAGCGAGATAGACTATGAGCTGCAGATCCGGAGCAGTATCAAGAGAAATGTAAATTGGCAACGAGAAGCCACCTACTGGCACCGTAGGTAATGTTGGGATCGTGACCATGAGTCCTAAATTTAACGAATATTATCAGAGGAAGTAAAAGTAATCAAAATACCTGTCTGAGCGACAACATAGACGGTTGTTTTCCTGATAGGCGTGTAATAGGCTGGAATAATATCTCCGTCAACTGACCACTCAATATAGTATGTATTCACATTCTGGTCATTTGGAACACTGATTTGGAAGAATACTTGAATCGAGGACTGTGCGAATCCAATGTTGAAAGGAATCAAGGAGAGAGTGGTTGTGGGACGGTAGGTCAGGTTCAGTGCGCTAGGATAAGACATCGTAATCTTAATAGGATCTGTACGAGTGCCTCTGACGACGGTAATATCAGCATCGTCATTAATGATAACAAGTGGCCCAGGCCATGTGAAGGTGTACCCGATTGGTTGGAGGTTAGGGTATGTACTCTCGAGAATGACTTGGTTAAAGCCATCGTAGGTCTTGACTGATATATATCCACTACTTCCCGCGTAGACCGGGTTGTTGATATTGCTGACTGTGAATACGACCTCTCCACTAAATTGAGCAGCCTGCCCTGTTAAGTCGATGACATTTGGACGTATAATCGTGCAAGTTAGATTGTTTCCAAAGGATGATGTGGTAGCCTTGCACACTGGACTCTGAGAGATGATGTCATAAGATGAAGGGAATTGGATTCTAAGCGCACCTAATTCAATGCTGCTAGGTAAAGGACTGAATATCTGCAGATTGAAAGTATACGTAGCGAACCAACGTGCGTAGTAGCTATCTACTGTGAGATTCAGCATATTCGCAATGCCAGGAGCCCCAGCCGTTTCCAAAGCTCCTGCTGACTCGATCACGTCTAAATTACTCGTAGAAGTAGTCAACGAAGTCGATATTTTGAACTGTCCAGTGTTAGCATTTGTGTTTTGGTTAGGATTTATAACACCTCGCACCAGGATGGAAATCGGGTTACTTGGTGAAGCTAAGTAATTCGAAAATCCTTGGATGAACACTTGCCGAGCTCTCACTGTGCAGGGCGTTTGACCTGAAATTCCGGACAAAGAGCTACAAGTGATAGATGGTCCAAGTAACTGATCATACACCTTAGGGAAAGTGATAACGATCTGACTCATATTGTTCAAGCTGGTTGTTGTTGTGAAGGTAAATATGTAGTCCGCAGCTTCTCCTTCATTTTTGGGGTAAAAGTTGATTTCGCTGACCGTGATTGCCCCTGGAGCATTTGTCACCTTGAAAGTTCTTCCAATGGTTGATAGTGTGTTGGTTGTGTCAAGAGTCACCCCAGCGTAGGCTGTTGTGATGGTGAATCCTTCACTGGTTCCCACTGTCGATGGGTTCGTAACGTCGTAGATAGTAATAGTCAGCGAATTCACCGAAGAAGGCGTGTATAAGCTGTCAAGCGTGATAACAAACGCACTGCCTTCCAAGACGCAGCTCTGGAAGGTAGTCAAAGCACCAGCTATGCTACAGGTTGGAGGAGTAGGGAGTTGCTTGTATTGACTACTTGGGAAAGTAATGCTGATAGTACCTCCAGCAGGAATCGGCGTCGCACCTATGATGGTAAAAGTGTAACTGGCTGTAGTGTTCGCGTTCGAAGGCTGCACCACGAACGTGTTGAACGAGATCACTCCTGAGAGGAAAGACGAAGTCATGACTGTGTTATCAAAGTTAGTAGCTGAGGCAAAATTGTTGCCGACTGTCTGGTAGACATAGATATTCCAGGCCGAGAATGGACTTCCACTGCTTGGATTTGTAATGCCAGTACCGACTATTGTGAAAGTTTCTCCGCCGGCAATTGCTTGGAAACCGGTGATTCTAACCGTGTTAACCGTGACAGCATACGTAATCTCAGTCCCTACCGGCGTGAGCACAGTTGGGGTAGTAGTAGAGAAAGAAACTTGACTCACGCCTCTGATTAGATTATAAGCAATAGGGAATTGTATCCATATCGTTGCACCCTGAGGGATCACATTCGGGTGGCTGAAAGTGAACGTGTATGTGACGGCAATGTCTCCCAGTACGAGACTTGAAGCAGAAACGGTCTTTGTTGTGAATGCTGGACTCGTGAAAGTCGTAGGGAAAGTTGATTGTGTGAGGTTATACAACTCTAACCCTGCCGAACTCGAAGCGCTAATCATCATCCTTCCAGGTGTGCTTCCAGGCACGTATCGAGGAACTCGAAGACCGTTAATTTTCCAACTATTCGAAGTGGCAGGGACAGTCTGACCCGATGTAAGCACAATCAAGATCCAGTCCACTTGTTTGTAGGCATAACAAGTGTAAGCCACTGTTGCGATCTGGCAGGTAACAGCTGAAGCAACGGTATAAGTGGGGATCCAACCAATATCGTAAGTTGGCAAGCGTATCAGGATCGAGGCAGAGTTTGGTGTAACTGCAGCGTTATTTGCATTCCAAGAAAGATCGGTCGATGTCCCAACTGCATAGGAAGAGAAAACATATGCACTTCCACCTGAAACTGATGTAGTGATTGTAGCTGCAGACGCGATGGCCACGGACACCGTCTGAGTGTAGTACTCAGTCCAAATACGATTTTCCCTCTTAACGACCTTAATTAGCATTTGATAGCTGCTCGATGGATTAGTAATGTTCGGAATATGCAGAGTAACTGTAGACCCAGAGGCTATTGCTAAATAATTCGAGACTTGGATCTTTGCGGGTGAAAAGCTCGTTCCGTAGTTAAGTCGGCAAGTGATGTCTTCTCCTGCTGATGCAGCGAGGTTAGAAACACCAAGGCATGGTATTACAGAAGCGTTAGAGACACCTGTTCCGAGATCAGCGAGAAAGCCAACACCAATGAACTGTACCTCAATGAAAGATCGAACATCTGACGCAGCCGTCTGAGGAATGGCTGTGGGAATATTGGTCCCCACAGAGAAAGTGACTCCAATGACAGTTAATTTGCCTGCTTCGTTGTTGTAGTGTCGGACTGCAACCGCAGAGGGTGTTGTTGGGAAGACGGTGGTAGTTAATTGGAAGAACTGAGCATAGCTGTTAATCACGGTGGTACCATCAGTGTCGTAGAAAGTGATATCAAAAGAAAACGTTCCATTTGAGGTAGGGTTCGTCAGCACTCCAGTCAGTTGAATGCTGTGGGATGGTCCAAGAGACAAAGCAGCTGGTAGCGTCATACTTATCAACTGTCCTGAAGCAGAACAAGCTGTAGAAGCGGTGGTCGTCGAACCACTAATATAGTTGCATGAAGCCGCATTAACAGTTCCAACTGTTAATTCTGAAGGTACCAGAATCCCAACTTTGCCGCCAAGAGGAACAGAACTTGCAAGTTGGAACTTGAAAGTAACGGTATTTGCCGCACCATTTGCTAGTGAATTTGTTTGAGTTATACTGTTCGTGGCAATGTTTTCGTAGTCTAGTATCGTGATTTGCGTGTCAGTGGAGGCGCTGTAGTCCATGATAGAAGCGAGAGATGAACTCGTATAGGTAGTGATAACAATCGGTTGAGTTTTTCCAGCTGAAAGAGGATTGATTGCCCTAATGCTCAAACTTATCGCGCCAGGAGTTAAATTCGGAAGGTAATTGCTGATAGTGATCGTGGTGTTATCGTAGCTCACTATTACTCTTGAATCACCGCTGATGTCTTCGATTCCAGAAATAATATAGCACCGAGAGAGCGTTGAGGTATCGATCTCGAACCCAGTTGGCATTGTCACCGTGATAACGGAGCCAGATATCAGCGCGCTTGTTGGAGTAAACGTAAGAACGTAGTCCATCACTTTTCCTTTTGATAAGACGGCGGAAGGAACAGCTTGTGTAAATGACACGGAATTTATCAGTCCTGGTAAAATCGTCAACGCGCTAATTCCGGTTCTTTTAGACCGATAGGTTGACGTTCCGGACTTCACGATATAGATTGAGAAAGTATCTGTGGTTCCTGAGACTCCCGGGTTCGTCATAGGAACCCGAATTCCCATTTCAGTTCCAGCTGGAAGGTCTTCTTCCAATCCTGTCACAGTAATCTGAGTTCCTGAAAATGTGCAAGTAAAAGTTCCTGTGATTGTCAATCCATTGACAGGGAAAACCACGCAAGCAGGAGTAGCCGCGATAGTGAATGCTGTGGTCCCAACATCAATTATGAAAAACGAGTCTTTCTGGATTGCCGTCGTTATCTGGAAGGAAAAGTCGTAGGATGACACTGCTGATGCGAGGACTGAGAATGTGTCTGTCACTTCGACCAGCGGAGAAGCGAGCAATGGGACGTAGTCAGAAACCCCAATGACTCCGAAAATCAAATTCTGATCGATCACAGAATCGCCCTTATAGATTGTGAGTTTGAAGTTGCCGGTGCCTCCTTTAGCAGCAGGGTTCAAAACTTTTTGAATTATCATTTGCGTGGCTATTTTTCATAATGCAGGTTTTTACAAAGCGCTAAACGATAGAATTTTACATGTATTGGCGGCGACGTCAGCAGCGAATGTGAAATTGACATTCAAACCACTTACAGCGCATACAACATTACAGGTTGCGGCGAGAGGCAGACCAAGACCAGTTTGGAATTGATTTGGGAAGCCAACTTGTAGGATGGCACCTGCAGGAATAGCGCTTTGAGGACGGAAACTGAATGTGTAATCTGCGTATTCCTGACGATTGGAGATAGTGTTGGAGATTGGAAATGCTCCATCGGTATATATTGTGCCTTTAAAATGTGAGACGAACTGATCGAGCGGAAGTAATACCTGCGAGAGTCTTCCAGAGGAAAGATAAAGAGAGAATAGAGAGGATAAATGAATTGAATTTCATCACCTTGAGAGTGAAGTGAATAGAGGAGGTTACAACGATAATTTATGATTATTATCAACACTGAGAGTTTAAAATAGCTGCGGAATTAAAAAACTAAAAGCTCTCAAGAACTCTTAGTTTCTGAAAGCCTTTTTGCAAAAAATAAGTTCCTCCTTCACTTCCATTTACTCCAGAATGGTCTGATAACACGGAGTTAATCCTAAACGAAATCGCTATTTGCATCTAATATGGATAAAAACTTCTCAATTCAGAAACTCATCATCAATAGTAATCTTAAAGGTGTTTTTTTGTCATTCAAAGTTTGAGTTTGATGTTTCTTGAAGAGTTTGACTTAAAGCAAACAATGTTAATTATCCGAAAGTTTGATGTTGTGATATGAGAAGAGAAACAGAGAATTGTATTACGAATGATGGTTTTCTGTGTGTTTAGTGAAAACATTTGCTTAATTGGAGCCTCTCTCTCTGTGCAAGAATTTTCATTCAAAAAATTTGGGTCGATATCGTTTTGTGAGGTTCTAACAAACTATGAATCTTTTTGATCTTCATTTAAATAAACGACCTAAACTTCGATAACCAATAAACTAAATCAACTAAATAAATGGCATCAAATAGCGCAGGCATCCGGTTTGACGGATTACCTGATACTTCGCAGCATGACCATGAAGCTCTAGATCTCCGTGATGTCGCTTGGAGAGGAAACCAAAAATTCTACTGCAATGGGTAATTTTTGGACTGAAAATACATTCAAACCTCACTTTCACTGGATTAATAGAAGGATAGTCGTTGGACATAATCAAATGGGGAAAGCAGCAGTGTATGTAGCTTACATATTGATCTTTACCTTCACAGGTAGATCTTTTTTCAAAATCTTCACTAATTTGACATGCAGTTTCGTTTTGCGCCTTCCCTGGAGTTTATTTATGGAAGAATGTTTCTCCTATGTTCACGATTATCGGTAACCAATAATTCAATGCAGCTCCATCTCATACAGGTCATTGCAGATATTCTCTTATTCTTTGCAATCTATTATAACATGATCGCTGCTACTTTCTCCGATCCCGGGATTGTTATCCCAGGCAATGTTGAAGAACATGAACTAGCATTGTCTGTGCCTTCAGAGAATCAAAATGGCGTGAATATCGATGAAAATGGTAAACTCTTAGACCCTTATAGTAAATCATTTCTTGAAACACCACTTAATTTTCGTTTAGCCGGAAACCAGAATGAAATTCCTTCTGCAGATGGATATGGCTTCACAAATGCGAATCCTGTCTCAGATCGGAATACTAGTCAAGCGCTTCAGCCTGCTAATTATAAAGAAATGAAGATCGATTTCTATCGGTATGATCCACTAAATTATTAATTGCCTCAACAGATATTTCCACAGAGAGAGATATTGCAAGACCTGCAAAATTATCCGACCCCCAAAAGCTTCTCACTGCAATGACTGTGGCACATGTATCCGAGAATATGATCAGTAAATTCTCCGTCATTTCGGAATTCTAAATTCTCACTAATCCAGCCATTGCTACTTTATTGGAAATTGCGTCGGTGAAAGAAACGCTAAGCATTTTCTTCTGTTCTTATTTTTCACATCATGCAAAGGTGATTTCCAAGTCATTTTTTGTTTGTTTTAACTATAACAAATAGCTCTTTTCACAATCATTGCATCGGTAGTGGTATTAGTTGAAACCTTTCTCGATCATCCTAGCATTTGGGATAAATTCATGAGTAAAGAAGGACTTCTAATTGCTGCAGGAATTCTTCTTGTTGTTGGGTGCTATTGCTCAGGGTAAATCAGATTAGTGGAAACATGTGGCTAATTTCTAATATAGAATCAGGTTTATGGGAGAATTAAAATACCTTCCATTGATGATTTCTCTGGGTATTATTGTCGGAAATATCGCATATGCTGCTCAAGGACTGGATTTGAAATACTATGAGTATCCTTTCTGGGCGCTCGTTTATATCGTGATGGGTCTTCCCTTTGGATTCGGATGGTAATTTAACAAAGCTTATCGAGTGGATCTGTAACGGATTGTAATTAGGATTATTCCACTCACTTTTAACAACTGCTACAACGCGATGAAAGGAATTACCTTAAAAGAAAGAATTGCTCTCCATCGTCAGGCTCAAATAGATCACAAATCGCTTCTTCTTGCTACCAGCTTCCGAGAAAATTTCTCAAATATCATAAAGTTCGTTACCGCCCCTTCTCCCAGAAGCGAAGTCCGAGAACGCCTTTTCTAACGAACATTGATACTATTATTATTTTTTTTCCTCTTACATTTCGCTTTAGTTTGATGTCATCACCTCACATGTTAAATATACATAGTCAGTCGAAATTTGACTCGAAGTCTCTTTTTTTATTGCTATTTGATGCCATTATCTAAGATTCAAAGCAGAGAGGATTTGCACTCTACAAGGACAAAGTAACAACTATCTAAAGTGACAAATTATGCATAAGGAAGAATCTTTTTAGGATTAAGAATATTTTTAGGATCAAAAGTTGCCTTAATTTGCTTGAGATATTCGATGACATTATCATCCTTGGCGTAATGCATCTTATTCGCTTTCATGTAGCCGATTCCGTGTTCAGCACTGATGCTTCCGCGTTTGTCCTTGAGCCATGCGAAATAGTATGGTTCAATGAGATTGATCATTTTTTCCATATCCTCGTTTTTATGTGGCACAACATTCACGTGGATATTTCCATCACCAATATGGCCGTATCCAATAACGAATCCAAGGTGCCCGACCTTCTTACGCATGTCAACTAAGAACGTTTCCCATTCATTGATATCAAGACTGAAGTCGTAGATCAAGAAGCTACCTATGTGCGAGGAGGCAGTAGCGATGGATTCACGAATCTGCCAGATATTCTGAGCTTGAGACACATTTTCTCCGATCACACATTTTTCGAGAAGCCCTTCTTGGTCAAGAGCCGAGAAGAATTGCTCTTCGATGTCATCAAGCGGCTGAGACCCAGAGATTTCAACCAGCGCATATGAGACCTCCAAATCCTCTGGTTTTGGGATATCATAAGGCTTATGTACGCTAGGAATGTGTTCAACAACACTTTGGTAGGCGTTTCTATCCATGAATTCGACGGCCGACAAGTTTCTTCCCAAGAGGGATTTTGCCAAATTGTGTATTTTTAACACCTCTTTGAAATTGCGGCATTCGATAAAAGCGACTCTTGAATATTTATCAAGCCGTAAGCAATGAATATTCGCTTTTGTTATGATTCCCAGAGCACCTTCGCTTCCAATGAACAGCTGTTTGAGATCAAATCCAGTGTTGTCCTTTCTTACCGTGCTGCTGAGATCAAGGATCTTGCCATTCGCGAGGACAACTTCCATTCCCAAGATATTGGCACGGAGAGGACCGTATTTCACGAAATGAATGCCACCAGCATGAGTCGCGATGTTGCCTCCAATATGACAGCTGCCTTTTGCTCCAAGATCTAAAGGCACTTCGTATGAGTATTCTCGGAGGTGATTATTTAATTCCTCAAGGATGCAACCAGCTTGGCAGGTGAGTACTCCAGTGTTGACATTGAAGTCTTCAATCTTATTGAGATTCTTTAGCGAGAGGACGATCTCGTCAGAAATGGGCACTCCTCCGCCGACTAATCCTGTATTTCCTCCTTGAGGGACGACAGCCAACGAGTTATCATTACAGAATTTCAAAATCTTGGAGATTTTTTCGGCTGAGTTAGGTGTCAGGACGAGCTCAGATTTTCCAATGTATTTCTTAGTCCAGTCCTCGTTATATGGTTGGACTTCATCAGGATTCGTGATAACTTCATTGTTATTGAGGATGCTGCGGAAGTAATCGATGTGGCCTGGAGTCAGTTTGCTGTAATTGTAGCCTGAGGTGGAGAATCCTCTCAGGGATTTGGAGTAAAGGTTCTTGAACGTGGACAATTTCATTTTTTGAGGTAAGATTATAATTTGACTTGGTTAATTCTTGGAACAATAAATTTGTTAACAAAGAAATATCATGAGGGTTTTTAGTTCGAATCAATCTGTTCATATATTATAGAGTAATTAATTATTGGTAAGAGGGTTTTTTCGAATAGAAGTGATTCTTAGTCTTTCGACAGTTAGCCTGAAAATTGAGCTAGTAGCTTTGCAGTTTTGTTTTTAGCAGATTTTTTGTGCCATTTGCTCATCGTAAAAGCACCTAGAGAGGTATTGTTTGAAGGAATGACTTATCAAACTACTTTAATCAACAACGTTTGTTTGTGTATCATAACACTGTTCGAAAGAAAGGTAATGACACAATAGCACCTTCGAAAAGGGTATTATTTGCTTTACCTTACCCAAATGTAAAATCTTTGTTAACTTTTCATAATGAATTGAAGATGCAAATAAATAAAAGGCATCATCTACAATTTGAGCCATGAATTTTGATGCAAGCTGTGAATTTGAAGAAAATAGCGTCTTGTGTTCGCTGTGACTAGATCTTTCTTCACTGTAGCATTATTCAATCAATTTCTTGAGTTCTGGAGTGAATCTCTCGATAAGGAAGTCCATGAAGTCAACATAATCACTCTAATTAAATTCCAATGGTTATTTAATACACTCATCTCATTAAGAAGGATGATTTACATTTTCTCCAAGAGATAGGTCAACAGTGTAGATATCTGTTGCATCTCGATCTAAGATTCTGATTTCGATGTCTGAAGTCTCTTCATCATCCTCATTTTTCTTAAATTGACCTTTGATCTATTTGATGAAATATTCATTCATCAGTTGGTTTTCAGTTTCAGTTGTTCTCTTACCTTATAGCTATTTTTGCCAAGTGTGAACTCCTCCAATACAGAGCTGCAAACCACGGCTAAACATTTGTAGATGTAGTTGAGGTTTCCTGCAAAGATCAGGGTTGTAGGGGATTGTTCGAGCTCTCCACCGTAAGCAACGAGGCGTGTCTCTGCATACTCATTGAAGTTGACACTCAACTCATCTAACTTCTTGTCAAGATCTTGCTCCTAAACAGAAAAGTTAGCTTGAATACAACTTTATAACTTACTGAGGCTCCACGATAAGCCTTGAAGCCTTGGAATGATCCGGAGGTTTTCTCTTGCTTGAGCTTCTCAAGCCTTTCTTGCCTTCGGTCTTCTTTCTCTTCGAGCATGAAAGCTGTTAGTCCTTCAATATATTTCTCAAACTCCTTAAGAATAGCGGCGTCATCCGCAATGGGCCCGTTGAACAATTTTGTATCGCTTCGTCGGATCAGGCTCGAACATGCCAGTAAGAAGGGTTTGAAGGTCTTCAGAAAAGAATCCTGGACCTAACTTCTTCTCTCTGCTGCTATTCTGGAGTTGCCAGAATAGGTCAGGCTTCTGGCCAGCAAAATACTTGTACCAAAGTCTGAAGAAATGGCTCTTCTGAAAGGAGGAAAAGCACCAATCATCATGAAAAGAATAATTCCAGCGGCGAAAATATCCACTGGAGGCAGATCGTATCCCTTACCAGAAGCCATTTCAGGTGCCTGATAGCTAATTATAACAAAAATGGGTGAGAGGAGCCTCAGAAAAGTAAATTTTACCTTCCCGTTCCAGCATCGGTATAGTGTTTCCTTTTGTCAAGAACCGCCGCCCAGCCAAAATCGGCAATTTTTAAGTTATATTTAGAGTCCAAGAGAATATTCTCTGGTTTGAGATCTCTGTGGACAACTTTTTGGTCATGGCAATGCTCGATAGCTGCAATCATTTGTTGGAAATATTTTCTGGCAATAGGTTCAGGGAACCCTTTGCCATTTACGGAACTGGCGACTTTTAGGAACCCGAACAAATTTCCTTTCTCAGCCAGCTCCATTGCGATACTCCGACTTTCTTTTGAGTAGGTTCTACCATAGCGCACAGTTTGGATTTATCAACAAAGATTATTTTTGTAATAATTAATTTTTAATATGGAAATTGAGACCTCAGCTTTGTGTTGTAACGCCATTTTCTGTTCTTAACAGCACCTAGCGAGGTATTGTTTATGACTCCGAAAAGTGATTGTATGTTTTAATGAACGACAATTATATATAGGAATACTGTTTGAAATAGGTAGTTTCTAAATGGCAACTTTGTTTACTTTTTTGTTTTATTTTTCATTATGAATTGAAGATGCAAATAAATAAAACACAGCATCTACAAATTTAGGCAAAGAATTTTGATGCAGGATATGAATTTTATCAAAGTAACTTATTCGCTGCGACTTGTTTTTTCTTCACTGTAGCATTATTCGATCAATTTCTTGAGCTCTGGAGTGAATTTCTCGACAACGAAGTCCATGAAGTCAACATAATCTCCCTAAATAATAATTTCAATGGTTAACACACATATCTTCTTAAAAGAGAATGATTTACATTTTCTCCGAGAGCTAGGTCAACAGTGTAGATATCTTTTGCATCTCGATCTAAGATTCTGATTTCGATATCTGAAGACTCTTCATCATCTCTATTTTTCTTAAATTGGCCTTTGATCTATTTGATCAAATAATCATCAGTTGGTTGCAGTTTCAGTCGTTCTCTTACCTTATAGCTATTTTTGCCAAGTGTGAACTCCTCCAAAACGGAATTGCAAGCTACAGCTAGACATTTGTAGATATAGTTGAGGTTTCCTGCAAAGATCAGGGTTGTAGGGGATTGTTCGAGCTCTCCACCGTAAGCGACGAAGCGTGTCTCTGCATACTCATTGAAATTGACACCCAACTCATCCAACTTCTTGTCAAGATCTTGCTCCTAAACAGAAAAATCAGTTTAAATACAAGCTTAATAACTTACTGAGGCTCCACGATAAGCCTTGAATCCTTGGAATGCTCCAGAAGCGACTACAGTTTTCTCCTGCTTGAGTTTCTCCAGCCTTTCTTGTCTTCGCTCTTCCTTCTCTTCGAGCATGTAAGCAGTTAATCCTTCATTATATTTCGCAAATTCTTTGAGAATAGCGGCGTCATCTGCAACAGGCCCATTGAACCACTTTGATGACTTGATCTGGGCAATCTTGTATCGCTTAGTCGGATCAGGCTCGTAGATTCCAGTCAGGAGGGTTTGAAGATCTTGAGAATAGAATCCTGGACCAAACGTCTTTTCTTTGGCACTATTGTGGTATTGCCAGAACATGTCGGACCTCTTGGCAGCGATAAACTTGTACCAAGAGTCTGAGGATTCGGCCTTTCTGAAAGGTGGATGACCTGCAATCATCATGAAAAGAATAATTCCAGCAGCGAAAATATCCACTGGAGGCAGATCGTATCCCTTACCAGAAGCCATTTCAGGTGCCTGATAGCTAATTATAACGAAACTGAGTGAGAGGAATATCAACAAATGCAAAGTTTACGTTGCAGTTCCAGCATCGGTAAAATGCTTCTTTCTGTCAAGCAGCGTCGCCCAGCCAAAATCAGCGATTTTCACGTTATATTTAGAATCCAAGAGAATATTCTCTGGTTTGAGATCCCTGTGAACGACTTTTTGATCGTGGCAGTGCTCAATAGCTGCAATCATTTGTTGGAAATATTTTCTGGCAATAGTCTCAGGGAATCCTTTGCCATTTACGGAAGCAGCGACCTTAACGAACTCAAACAAGGTCCCTTTCTCAGCTAGCTCCATTGCAATAACGATTTTTTTCTCTGTTTTTCCGTTTTTCTTCTCATATAATCCATCTTCCTCAAATGCGAGGATATTTGTAACGTTAGGATGGGCAGCTTTCTTGAGGAAGGCCACTTCCTTTCTCACTTCACTAAGGTCATTTTCGCTTGGGTTCAGAAGCTTCAAAGCGATCAACGCCTTCGTTTCCTCATGCTCAGCCATCTTGACTCTAAATTAGCAAAATAAGTCACTTAGGAACACTTCCGTTGAGTTCTCTTACTTTCCAAAAGCTCCTTTTCCCATGGTTTTCTTCACAATATAAGGGCCACAGCGAGAAACTCTGAGCTTCTTTTGAGTAGGTTCTACCATAGCACGGCTTAGATTTATCAACAAAGATAAGATTGTTTGGTAATTTAATTTAATAATTAAGTTCAGATTACGTAGATATATATAATGAATTTTTGTCAGTATATACGACCGGTCAGAATTTAAAAATTGCGAAACTGAGAAAGGACCAGAAACGCTGATGCGACGCACTTGCATTAAAATTGGATTTTGGGTTGTGGTCAGTGCGAATCTGTTCAGGACTTTGAAATTTTCTCGATTGATTGGTAAATTGAACCTGGTAGAATTGTTATTAAGAAAGATGTGGAGTATCGAATTGGGAACTGTGTATCCTCGTGGCGGTTACCGAACATTCCGCTTCCGTCGCTAAAATGAGTTTTTTCTTCTTACTTGTAGCTATTTTTATACGAGAATTGGATGAATGACCCATCGCTGAAAATGCTGAAAACGCTCTACAGGGCAACTGATAAGATCAAAAATCTTCCTAATAAAAAGTTTTGAGTTCATTGAGGAAAAAAAAACTAAAAAAACCAAAGGAAAATAGAAGAAAGCAGTTGAATTGCCTCTCAAAGTGTAAGCGTGATCCAGGAAGCATGTAATTCTGTGTTTTTCTCAAAATTTTTTGTTTTCAGTCAGGGATTACTGCAATCATTTGTAAATTTTACGACTTTGAATAAATTGCTATTTCCCATCGAGAAGCCATTGCAAGCCAAGTTGGCCGAGAGAAGATGTAGTTAACGTTAGAGGCTGCAGACTCTTGAAAAGGTTTATATAATTAGAAAGTATTATGAATTTCACTAAAGCAGAACAGATCAAATGTCAAGAAAACAGGCAGAACAAATGCCAAGAAAACTGGGCAATAGGACAGAGAATCTGCTCCCTTACCAGTTATCATCATAATTTGTAGTTGAAACTCGCGCTGCAGTCAGATTTTCTCAAACTGCAATGTCAATGCTGCAACTTAATGAAAAATACAATAACGAACGAGGTAAATTCTTCGTCAAACATCAACTTTAGCTATTCTATTCAGAATTGAAAGATAGCGTTAGAGCGAAAATACATTTTTTGATCTAAAATTGTGGACAAATTCTTATTACGTCTAGTAGAATCCAGGGATTATTTCATCAGAATTCAATCTGAAGAAAAATACTTTTAAAAAAAATCCACATCAGAGAGCAGAACAAGCACTCTTTCCCAAAAGAAAAGACTAAAACTATCACGTTCAATAGTTACTCTTCGCAAAAATGATGTAAAAAACACAAAAACCAACATTTTTTCCTCCTGTGTAGCCAATACGCTAGGCATTGATTTTAAGTTCAGTAATCGTCCTCTGTTTCTGATCTTTACGAATGATTTGCCTTTCTATCAGCTCAGAATCATATATAGGAGCCTCCAAATCACTTTTCTGCCCGCCGTTTGGATTTATGTGTTTCGAGGGCGTTCGTGAATCAATTTGCTTCAAATCATTTGGATTAGCAATAGAATTCTCTTTCGTGATTCGGGTTGGATGAGCACGAATCAATTGCTGTTGAGTATGCAGCATATAGTGATGCTCTTCTCCTTCCGCCTCAACCTCTCCTTGCGACTCTTCGTCTTCTCCAGGCTTATTTGCCTCCAGTTTGCTTTCTTCCTGTCTTAAATTTGCCATTTGCTGAATTATTTTATTTCCATGTTCTTCATCATGCTCAATCATTGATTTCCTTACTTTTTTAGACGCGTGAATACTCTTTTCTTTCAAGACAAGCCCAATAATTTTTGCATCGATATTTCGCTGAAACGCATCAATTGCACTTGGATTTCTACAATTCGCATGGAAGTTGAGATAGAACTCATAATATATGTTAGTTTTCCCTTTGCCTTGTTCAGTCTCGAGGAAATTTTTTGTGTATTGAGTTATTTCTGCCTTTGTGATTTTAATTTTTTTGGCATGCGAAATGATAACATCCATGTCGATTTCTTTCAAGCCATCAAGGTCGACGTTCTTGCTGGAAACATTAGCATACTCTTGCTTTTCATTGTTCAATTTCTTGAGAAGTTCGTTAAATCCAGCCAAATCCAGCTTCAAAAGGACTTTTTCAAGAGATTTCAGAATGCTTAAGCTTATTTTCACAAGTGCAAAGATATCTTCCGAAATCATATAATCCCATATTCGAACGACCTGAGCTGCAGGCAGACTATATAGAAATAGAGTTAGTAGCCATTTGCCTATCCAAACCATATCTGGAATTTCTTCTTTGATTTTCATGTGCTCGTACAGATGCGGGAGCTCTCTCTGAAAAACTTCATAAAAAATGTGCAGGTACAGATTCAAAATCTCCCAATTCCCTTCGAACAACCCCATTAGCATATACTCATGGCTTCGCGCGAGACTCACGAAGAACCAAAATGCTTCAAGCTCTTTGCCTCCATTGACAAGCAGAATAAATCCAACCACAAAGTTCATCCCTTGACAATAGCCAATATTAGGAAAGTAAAGCGAAATCGCTTTCAACACATTGAAAAGCTGGGTTTGCCCAATAAAGCCGTATGAAGACACTGCGAAAAATATCTCTTCAGGGAAGGTTCGACTTACGTCCTTGCGTATGTCGATCTCCCATGAGGTTGTCATGTTGAGGAACTTTGGATAAAGGCCATCAACATAGTGTTTTTCAATGTTAAGTTTCGCTTTCCATAGTGACCAGCGATATTTCATCGGCGGGCCTGCCAGCAGAAAAGCATGAAATTTGATTGGTTTGCGCTTGGAAAACTCGTCAATGCATGAATCCGTTTCCGTGTACATTTCATCAGTGATGCTTTGGAGCTTTGCTGGACCTAACGTTTTTTTCGTTTTCGCAATAATTGCTTCTATATTCTTGATTTTTGAATAGACAGTCGATTTTGTCTTCTTTTTCTTCTTTGGATTCTGTCGATTAGGCGGTTGTTTAGTCTTTGTGGACATAGTGAGAGAGGTGATACTCTCATTTAGGAAAAACTCGCCGATTTTCAGGTCTTTTTTGATGGTTGGATCTGCTTTTTGGGATCGTTCTTGCAATTGTGGATCAATTTGATTAATCAGCTCTGGAGTGCCAGCTCCGAGAAAGGTAATGTTCGGGTTTTTTACTTTATAATCATCATAATACACTTCTGTATTGCGAGTTTGAATGGATTTGTGTTCAACTCTAATGACCCGAACTGGAACAGAGACGTTCTTGGTCATGGTACAATTTGCACTACCCATAGAAAGCGTAACTTTTTTAGAGTCGCGGAAGTTTCTTTATTTCCAATTTAGCCAAACCTGCTATAAAATTATGTGTTGATTTCATATGAAGCGGTTTTACAAAAGCCAAGTTATGACAATAATTCAAGGGGGTTTCCATTGGAATCTACGGTATTCAAATTTTTGCGTCATTATCGGCCTCGAATTTTTCTGGTATTAATGTTAGTTAATCGCAAGAAAATAAACCTGAATGCTGTCAGAGCTATCTATCAAGGGATGCTGTCAGAGATATTTATAAAGGGAAGTCTCAGAGTAATAGAATGTGACGCTGCATGCATCAAGTACCAAAGCATTAGACGCATTTTTTAGAAAAATTTTCGATGAACTAACTTCATAGTTGATAGGATAAGAGGTTTTAAAGAATCATAATTAAGTTCAAGTATTTAATTTGTGAATTACATGGCAAAATTCTCGGCTAACTTCCTTTTGTTTGGTTGCTGTGTGCTGTTTCAGGCACTGCTGGTTTCTGCAGACTTTCGAGGAGAATTTAAATACAATGTGACTATCCCTCCGAATGATATGTACTATTTCATACACGATTTCGAGAAAGGGACTCAGGCGGTTGAGTATCTGGACACCTTCCGAGTTTCTCTCAACCTATCAATGGTGATCATCATTTACCTCATTTCAACAGACTAACTTCTCCTTTTTCACAAAGCTAAACGCACGAGACAACGCCATGATTGATGTTTTTATTCTCAATGAAACCCAATTCAAATGCTACCTGGATAGCTATAAATCAAGGATTGTTGACCGATGTGATGTTGACTACTTAAATTCGAATGCAACAAACAAACTATCCTTTTCTGGAGGCCCAATCAGCTTCAGTCACTATGGAACGAACGACCCTTTTCATACTTTAAACAGTAGCAAGAAATACTATGTTGTTTTGGATAATACTCCATACCCGAACTTCGATTACAACGGAAATAGTTACAATGGAGCGTTTCACAATGGGGAGGTGAATCTTGTCGTACAGGTTTTCAAAGATATGACGCTATCGCAAAAATATTATATGATCTTCATTTCACGTAAGGACAAAATTTATTTCGAGTAGAAAGCACTGATTGATGATTTTGATAAATTAGTGGCGTGTGCGATCGTGATGATAACGTTGTCGATGATAATTTTCTTGGTGATTTTCTGCTTGAGGTACCGAAGAGCGAGCGACAAAAACAAGAAATTGAGGGCGATGATTTATGACTAGCCAAGAAGAAGCGATGACAAATTGAATAATTATTTTTTCTTGATTCTTCAGTTGATATAAGGGCAAGTTCTACAATTTTTATATGTCCGGTGTAAGATAAGAGAGTTCTGGGTTTTTGAATATTTACTCTCTGCTGCATTTTTATATTGTTCGTTAATCACTCCAGTATGATCGATCCATCCTATGATTTGATTCTCGAATTAACGAGCATTCGCAGAATCTCAGGCCGACTCTCACCGTTTCGATATTAAGGGTTTTCTAGTCATTGCAGATAATCGCTAGCGACAAAGATAATAAATAGCCTTTCTAAAACTAGAGAATCAGTCATGTAGATCTATAATCTGAGGATTTGAAAATATCACCTTAAATAAAAGACTAGTCGTCAAATGAAATTTTTTCTCAGGCAGATAATATGTATAATTATTTTACTTCAGAGGCAAGACGGGAGAAAATTCTTTTATAATGGCTTCTTAATTCGGAATGAGATCATCGAAAAATGACATCTTCTGACTTAAGGCCGCAGAATATTTACTTGCTCAGAGCAGACTCTTCTCATACTCTTGAATTATAATTATTCATTTTCACCTATGAGTTGATTTTTAAAAAAATTATTTAATTAAAGCAAATAAAAAAGATCAGACAGCACGCGTTATTAGGCTCATCTTCTCACACAATAATCTAGCAGAAACGCCCATTCACAACAATCAAGACGGATGAAATGCATCTTCTCATTATGCGCTGAGCTGGACAAATACCAGGGTTCATGCTATCTCTCTGTTACAGTCCTTACTCTCATTATCATCATCTTTTTCGTTCAGTTCATCTGCCATTTACGCAAATATCTCAAGAGTCAAAGGCGCCACTACCCAAGTTTTTTCAGCTACACCATCACCAAGATAAAGGAGACCGTTGGATCCACAGTACACTACTACCTATCAAATCACAATATAATCAGACTTATCTCCTACCTTATCTTTGGGTTTGGATCATTTTTCGCTCCTTCATTAGCACTAGCGTTTGCGTCGTTGATTCAATACAATAAACAATACTATTCACAGATATCTTGCGAGATCAGCTTAGTTCTATTTGTTAATCTATTCTATGCTACATATGAAACTACAGTGATATTTCTTCTCATCATGATTGGCGCAAAGAACGAACTCATCGAACGCAAAATAAAAAGCCTCAATCTCCATTCCGTCGACCTCATCATCCAACCTGAAGAGAGACCCGAATTCGCTAAATACTCAGTCGCGCGAGCATTAATACTCTTTGTTCTCATATTTCTGGGAAGAATCACCTGCAGTCTAGTGTTCCCAGGATTTGTGTTTGGTGTGTCCCTGCCGTTTATCGCTTACCAAATCACAATCGGGATATTCATTTTCGCTCTGACCTTGCAGCGCCTAAAGTTCCTGCGCTCAGATTCAAGGGTCATTGGAATTACACGGCTCCTTTTGAAATACCAGAATATCAAAGAAAACTACGCAAACTATGCAAGGTCTAGTAGCAGTGAATGCGTTGTTATTTTACAGAAACCAGATCACCGCACTCATGATGATATCAAAAAAGAGATCCAAGATGGAATGAAATTAAATGAAGCGATCTTTAAACAGCGGCTGGCGATCTTACGAAATGAGGAAACAGTGATTATACCTATAAACATCAAGGATAACAACATGGTCATTCGGATTTTCTTATTGGTGACTATCATTTCGAATCTGGCCGTGGTAATTATTTCTTTTGTGGAACTGGTAATGGGCAGTTTCGCACAGAACTGGGAATCGTTTCCGATATATCTCGAAATTTTAGAAAACATCCAGGATGGGCTCCTCATGATATTGATACCAATTTGCGGGATCTTTGTAGTTAAGAGCCAGTATCTGTTTGGACACGAAACATTCGACAAGTCGATTCAGAACGAATCTAGTGTTGATAGCTCAGTAGAAGATTTATCCCGACCTTTGAAATTAGCAAAAGGAGGTGATGTTATTAATTTGTGGGATGAAGGAGAGAGTCAGGGGATGCTGAGTATGACAAAATATTACAAAGATAGTCTGAGTAGTTGAAATACAAAAAAAATGTTTGTAAATCTTTTTTTCCTTTCGTTTTCTCCCATGAGAATCCAACATTTATAAAACAAATGCGTTGTAACATGTGAGATTTTGTTAAACATTTAATCTTATCGAATATTTCGACAGTCTGCTTCGTTCTAATCTCTCAATCTGCTCAGTCATTGCCTTCTACTGAACAGGTGACTGACTTACATAAAGAGAATAGCAATTTTGAAAGCTGCTAATGCTTGATTCAAGTATATGTTTACAAAATTCGTATAATAGTAGTCAAGTTATCCAAAGATTTTGAAAAAAAAAAATGGAGGAAAATTGACTCTCAGTATTTCTTTTTCGAGTTCCAGTGGTTCGGCGAACTTGCGATATTGTAGTTATAGGTGTTGTGATTATAGATAATGTTAATATGTTTCGGATTTTGGTCAAGCATCTCCTGTTGCATCCAGTAAGAAACATAAAATCATAGAAGCAAAAGATATACCTGACTCGCGAGTTTATTGAGGTTTTGATATTGCGCATAAGGATTAGATCGATAATTGTAGGCTTCAAACGCCTAAAGGAGTTACAAACATATTGAAAATCAGTATCAACTGAGAATTTTACTTTGGCAGTGGTTTCGGCATTTTTTGTATGAAGGAACGGTAATTGACCCGATGAGACATAATTGCCATCTTGATCATCAGCAACTCTAGAATCTCCTTCAGGTTCCTGCGTATTTCCAATAAGAGTCAGGAACTAATTGGCTCTGGCAATGATTACCTCAGTTACTTGATTAGAGTTAGGGCCATTAAAGTTTTGTTTAGTTTTATTAAATTTGCCAGTCTTAAACCCCTTTCCCTATGCAGAATAAATTAAGGTTTGTCTGAGGAAGAAAAAAAAGAAATTTACTGTGAGCGTGTAGACATCCTGAATGTCGTAATTATTTTTACGAGATGCAGGGTTGTTGACAGGGTTCTTTTTGAAAGCATTTGTCGCACCAAACTGAGTCTTCCTTCCAATCGAAGGACTTCTACGTCCTTCTTCCTCCTCGTATTGAGAAGGTTCTTTCGAAATGGTTCAGGTGAGAGGAAGAATTCAAGGGAAAGGCTTACCTGGGTAGTTCATGTCGGCAGCTGGCTTTTTCTTAAGAACTGCATCCTTTTTCGCTTTGGGTCTGTCGGTAATTATGAGAATATGTGAAGCAATGTATCAGCTAGTTACTTTGAGTCCTTTGGGTTGTCATCTTCTTCAGCAATCTCATAATTATAAACGTTTGTAGCACCTCCTCCGTAACGGGTTCTCATGAAAGGCTCTGGAACGTGCATCGGATTTGGCTCATACTCTCCTTTCTTTGCGTTGGTAGGATGCACCTTTGAAAGAAGGTGAGTAAAATGGGAAGGTGTCGTTAGATATTTACTGGCTTTCCTGGGTTTTTATTTAGACTTACCGAACGATTAGAAGGAAGAGACTCCTGACCTCTCGGAGGCTCGCGCTGGAGGCTTGTTTCCACGCTCTTATTACTGTCAGCTTGCTTGACGTTTTTACGTGCCTTGGTGCTTCACAATGATTTCGAGTGAACAACTAATCATCAATTATATTTTTTACGTCTCATCAACAGATTTTTCTAATGCTGCATTTTGTTTAGCAGCTACGAGATTAGGATTCGATGTCCCTTGAAATGTCGTGCCAGTAGTTCCAATATTAATTGCACTGCTGCGTGGTGCTAAATCAAAAGAAATTCATCGTTGAGTGATCGAATCCAATCTAAATTACAAATGACAGAGGCCTGTGAATTGCTTTTCTCCTCTCGTTTTTCGTTTATTGCGTCCGATAATGTGGCTGGGATATCAGTAAGCCCTTCAAAATAAGGGTGTTGCAGCGCTTCACTCGCCGTCATTCTTTCGTTCGGATCCATCTTCAACAATCCCTTCATAAACGAAAGCGCTTTTTTCGAAATTTTGCCCAGATAATGCTTTTCTAATGTTTCCGGTTTCCCAAAATCAGGGAATTTGGTCCCCAGGAACCTCGGCTGCTTCTGAAATACTTCTTTTTGATCAGGTGTCAATGGTCCCATCACCTTCTGAATAACCCTCAGTTGGTCGATCTCGCTTTCTCCAGGGAAAAGTGGCTGACCATCCACTAGCTCACCCATGATGCAACCTATTGCCCACATATCAACCGCTTTTCCATACCCACTGCCTATTAGTAGCTCAGGCGCTCGGTACCTAATAAACCCAATTTGTTGGTAAACAATACATTCATTTAATAGAATTCTCCCACCATCTCGTAGCAACATAATCCGTCATGCTGACCCCTTTCTGCGGGATGACTCTCGCAAAACCGAAATCACATAATTTGAGGCTGCCATTCCTACATCAACCGCTGTTAGATCACAAAAAACAGCAACAGTTATCATACGAGTTCACTAAAAGGTTTTCCGGCTTAATGTCTCTGTGAATGACATCGATCTTATGGCAGTAATCCATCGCCAGGCACAGCTGATACATGCACTTGCGAATCCAACTCGGCTACGAAAAAACGTTTGATGCATGTTCTTTTTACGGTTATATTTTATTTACATCGAGTCCGTTCGGCTGCTGCTCCAATACCTCGAGCAAATTCTTTTCCACGTATTCAAAGACAAGATAAAGCTTCTCTTTTCTGGAAGGCAAACATTGAAGTAACTTAACGGTCGTGTAATTATAGTGGATATTACCTTTTGAACGCTTCTCTTAATTGTACAATGGTCTCGTGCTTGAGCATTCGGAGGATTTTGACCTCTCGAAGAGTATTTCTTTTCACCAGTTCATCGTCTTCTGATTGCTTAAACTTTTTGATCGCCACTATGTGTTGGAGATAGATAAGCTCAATTTTCTGAAGATTTTCTTCTTATCTCATTGGTTTCTTTATTCTTGCATTTGAGCACTACGCCGTAAGCGCCCTCTCCAACTACTCCAAGGACTTCATATTTGTTCATTTTTTACAGGAAGCAAAGGACAAGCGGGTCAAAGAGAATTGATAGCCTGGAGAGTCAATTAGTCAGTAAGTAAATATTATTTAATTGGAGGGTTCGGGCGAGAATTTTATCAAAGCATCTTGGAATGATGAGAAAATTGCATGAATTATACTCCTCATTTTATCAAATATTGGCTTTTATTGGTACTTCAGAGATCGTACAAATGCCGAATTCTTGTTATGTGGTGGGATGATTAGTTTTTCTGGAATAAGTAGAAATTTTTTTTCTGCCTGAAAGCAGGGTTTCTGTGATCAAACTTAAGAATAGTAGCTATTTTGGGATCGTGCAATTGTGGATGCATGCCACTTAGTAGGATTGAATGCTTGCAGATATCAGTTGAACTTTTTGTCATACTTGAACCGTGTGTAAAGTTGTGTTGAGATTAATGAGAGAGAGAAGAAAAAAAATCAATTCCCTGATCTGCAACATTAGTTGTTCCAAATCCGAAACTCATTAGAGTCATTCAAGGTGTGAAAAACTTCAAGGAAAAACTATTGATCACCCAAATCTTCACAATAAGAGCAGAAATAATAACAACCGACGAGATTTTTTATTTTCATTTTTCATTTCATCCTTACCTCCTTACCTAAGCGATGGCAAAATTTCGAAGAAAAGAGATTATTGGTGATTAACAAAGTTGAGGGATTATATGCATTTGAATTACAATATTAGTGAGAGAAACTACGACTAATAACAATTAGAGTATATCGGTACCACAATAAATTTTATCTCTCTGATTCACACTTTTTATTGTTTGTAAAGCATCCATCAGTTAAACCTTCTCTGAACGCCCGCATGGAAGCCACTGAGTTTAAAACTGTCGTTCTCAGGAAACTGCTGATTATTTTGGGAGAAGAACGTTTCCCACACATTCGGAAAAGGTCTTTCAACATACTTTCCCAACTCTTCTCTGTAATAGCTTTCTCTAAAGCTTTGAGCAACTTCCTTCTCAGAACTCTCATTTAGCTTTGCATACCAGCTATCATTAATGTCGATCTTAATGTGAGCTGTTCTCCCTGTTAACCGCAAGAAGAGAGAATCATAATTATAGAAGTATGAGTATCCTCCATCGGATTTATTACTCTTATGAGAGCTCTCTGTGGTGGGAGAAATACTCTCTTCGTCCTCCATAGGTTCCGCATGTTTCTTGCGGTTTTTCGATCGATTTAGCGACTCTCCTATAACTCCCACAAATTCAGCCGGTGAATCTGTGGTAGCGTCAAGGGCGGGAGGTTTCTCGGACGACTTGGTCTCTTGTTCAGAGCCGCTATTTTCCACAGTCTGAGGTTGTTCGCCGTCGTTTTGGAGGTTTTCGGTTGTTTCGGAGTTCTCTTCATTTACTTTTTCCTGGTTCAATTTATTGAGCATATCTGTCTCCGCTTCTGTGATCACAGTTGTGGGCCTTCTCGCAGCATCCTTCTTAGCTTTGCGCTTTTTAGCTCCTTTCAGCACTTTCTCTTTGGACGGTTTCTTGCTTATTGCGTAGATAACGACCTCAGAAGGGTTGATATCAGATTCTTTCCGTGACACAGGATGCATAGGCTCCGAGTTAGTAACCGATTGCAAATCTATCTGCTCCAGTAGTTCTCTTTCTGAAGCCATGCTTGTTGACAGATTTTCGATTTCTTTATTCAATTGCAACGATGAAGTCATGCCGGGTTTAGCGTTCTCCTCAACCGCACTTAACCCACAAGTTGCTTCGCTTACTTGATAAGAAAGTCGTTCTTGAGGTCCAGGAGTGGTCTGTTCAAGAGCCTGCTCCTCCTTCATGGGATCCTTCTTATCTTCTTTTTCAAATTCAAACGAACATGACAACTCGATCGTATGACTGCTCTTTCTTCGAGGGTGCAGAACTGGAGAAAAGTGCTCTATCTGCTCTGTTAGCGTTGGTTCGAGCCCAAATGATAATAGAAGGTCTTCGTTGAAACGGTCGTCGTATAAAAGCATTCTTTCTTCAGTACTGAGGATGAGTTTCTTCTGTTTTGTAGCCTGCTTACAGAGGCCCATAATCGCAAAAAACGTAAGAAACACGAGAGCTCCACAGACTAAGAAGAACAGCAAGCAGCACAGATAAGGAGAAGCGAGCAATGGCTGTGATGCTGTAAGAATAAGCTCGCTGCTTATTGAATTGGGCAACAAAACAGCAATATCCAGTGAAAATTTGTAATTTTCAGTGTAAATGTAGAGTTTGGTGAAGTGACTCAGCAAAATCGCATTTGGCTGGTAGCTCAGCTGAATGACATGAGACTGCTCGGGCATCAAAGTCAAAGGCTGGCAATTCTCAATTCGAAATCCGAATCCATCGCACCCGGCGCTCTGTAGCGAGAATCCTTTGATTTCAAGCGGCATTTGGCCTGAATTCTGGATTTTAATACCTCTGTAGAGCACCATTTCTTCTCCCTCGGACAACCTCGAGAATTTTTCAAGTTCCTCGCTTTCAAGAGAAATTTCCACACGGTTTTTTAGGGCATTGTGGATAGTTTTCATCTCCGCCTAATGAACAACATATACAATTAAGAGCGAATTACTGCGTATACAAAAATACTTTTGTAGCGGGATCAAACGTGATGATATCTGTGACTGAGAGCTTACCCATCTCTCCAATGCCGTGCAATTTGATTATAGATACTCCCGTAAGGTTATTTCTTAAATAGAGAGTTGCGTGAGCTTCATCAGCAGCTTTCGGTGAAAAAATTATTGCAGTAAAGTTTTTCGAGCCATATGGAGGTATCAAAAAACTCTTTTCAGCGACTTCATCATGTAGAAAGAATTCTTGGTTGAGTTGGTTGTAAAATAACCCTGATCTCGCCTTGACCGTTATCTGATCAATGTCTGCAAAGATATAACTGAACATATAATTTTTCAGCTTGCTCGCAAAATTGTGGTGAGATATCCCTCTTCTTTTCAATCTCGTGAAGCGTGTTTTCGTCATTTTAGCAACACTGTCAATTGGGTCAGCTAGAGTTTCGTTATTGTAATCAGTAAATAATGTCTATGGTATACTTATTTTGGGACAAGCGAGGGAGGAGTGAGAGTTGACTGAGCTAGAACTCTCTTCAAAGCTTTCACAGTCTTCTCTAAGGTTTCCATCTTTATCTTCAGTCTAGGCATCGAATTATAGCTATTGAGAGAACCTGTATTTATTTACATTCGGTGCAAAAATTTTGATTTTTGGCTGCGCGACTTCTTGGTTGTTGCTCATGACTATAGAGAAGTAAAGAAAAGATTGTGTGTGTGGAATATGCTGTAAATTTACCTTTTATCTTTTCAAGCACTGCAGCAGCGGAATCGAAGGTTTGAATAGATTTAGGCGGAAGGGTTGGTTTGCATTCGTTTTTTGGCTTGGTTTTCAAAGATTTCTCAAATTTTTGAAAACAAGCTTGTAAAAACGCATAGCTTTGAGAGTTCGAAGGACCAATGTGAAATTGAACAAACAAAGGCTGATCCGAAGGGTTGAATATTGTGATCGATTGGCTATTTTCACTATGCAGCTCTCTCATTCCGAAGCTCAGCTCCTTAGTTTGAGATATCTCCGGTCGAGCAAAATGTCCTCTGACTGGAATTTTGACTGGCTTCGCTATGTCTGTGAAAATCGTAATGTTGCTTTCTATTGCTGGCCTAAGTTTCGAAATTTCTTGCCATTTCTTTAAATCCTTCTCTTGCAAATAAAAATCATAGTACAATAGCGAATATTGCCATTGATTCAGATTTTTTGCATTACTCAGAGAATTAGCCTTCCGCAATAAAAAAGCAATAAGTTCCCATAAGGAGAAATCTGGATTTTTACCATTTCTGCGAGCTTAGAATCATTGTTAGCAACATTTATTGTAACTTCAATAGTCGTAGTTCCTTCTGGGTTCAAGAGAGGATTCCTGAACGTGGGTAGAATACTCGGATTACTGCTTTCGACTCTTATTATTTTTCCGCTAGTAGGTAAGGTATTTCTTAACTGGATGCTCTTCGTCTGAGAAGAGCCTGAAAATATGGCGGAGAATTCTATGACATCAGTCATAGGAACCAACTTTCCCTCAAAAGTCTGATACTTTACCAGGAAAGTCATTAATTCCTTTAATTATGAAAAAGTGATGAGAGAAATCCAAAGGAAAGTGAAGTACTGCTTCCGTTTCAATCGTCAGAAAACCTGTATATTCTTCAATATCATTTGCTGACAGCTTGAATCTGAATTCAATCTCTTCCTCTGGTGCTAGAGTATATGGTAGTCTCAAGTCATCTTGATGTGTAGAGGACAGAATTTGTTCATTCGTGGTCACCGAAAAAATTTCAACTGCCAGATTCTGGCATGGATTGTTTATGTTCTTTAGCCGCAGCGAGTTTGCATTCGTGTTACGAAGTGTTAATGTCCTTGTTTTCACCTAGCAATAAAGTAAAATATAAAAACACCCTGAAGGAGAATATATTATTACAATGTGATAGTCAAATGCACCGAAATCAAGGTTGAATGTCTGATTCACCAGCCGACATAGCTCAAAAAATTTCTTTTGTTCGTTTGTTGAAGGAGAGCAAATAACCCCGGTATGAATAGCAAGGATTGGAATGAGAAAATACAACCCTTGCATATCGAAAAAGACATTTGCTGAAGGGACTTCTTTAGCCATGGTGCAAGAGTCTAATTTATGTGTATATGTAATTTGACTGCTGAGACTGTGTTGAGGTAGTAAATCCATGTTAGCTTTAGGTGCACTGTGTAAATTCCCATTAAGAGGAGCGATTAGTTGGATTAGTGAGACTGGCATTGTAAAATTGCTAAAAATCGTAAAATTTCTCCACAACTGATATTTTGAGCAGGGCGACCCTGAAGCGTCAGTAGATTGGGACTCAGGTGTTTTAGTTTCTCGCTGAGTGTCCAGAGACGTCTGATGGGTTACGATTGCTGGAGCTGTTGGGACAAATTTAAATGCGTTTTCGTAGAAAACCGCTTGAATAGAGACCTAGAGAAAGTTATTACGCTGCTACATCATATCAACAAATTACTGCAACTTCATCCTCTGAGCAATGAGTCGAGCAGCCTTGCTCGACAGTGAAAAAAGAAAGTTTTCCATTGTATAATTGAGGCTATGTTTTGAAAGAGTTTATGAATTGCGAGTGGGAAGGAGATGGATCTTACTGAATCGTAAGATTTTGGCTTCACTTCGACTGTGCATATAGGTACATTCTCCGCGAAAGGAGGTAATAACAAATTCAAAAGATTGACGATAATATCAATTGAGTTTTTCTCATTGATGATTGGGATGACCTCCTTGATTTTGGACGGCCTTGGACTGCTATTAGACCCATAAATCACTAATTCATGCCCTATCTGCAAAATATTTAGTGTAAGCGGCAAACATCTTTGAACAAAGCATACCTGGCGCTCAGTTATAATTCCAAAATCATAAAAATAATTGTCAAAATTCAGTCCACTCCTGCGAACCTTCATTCTAATCGGCACATGCAGTTCATCTTCGTTTTGGAAGATTAACTTCAAGTAATAGTCAAAAGATCCAGCTTCTTGAGCAGAAAAAGACAGTAATAACATCTCTCGGGACGTATGAGGCTCAATTTCTCTTTCTGCAACAACTAATCCACTAGCTCCTGACTTATCGGTCGAAATTTCCTTATTCAGCACCTCATAATCAATTTTCACATGCTTAATAAAGTTCTTGATATTTGCAATTTTGCAATTCAAAACCTTATTTAAAAAAATCACTGTCATTTTCGATCATATACTATTGTTCTTACATTATCATATGGGTTGTAAACTGCTATAGCTTGCTTCCATTTGCCTCCAATATCCACTGTTCCAGAAAGCACATCGTTAAGCTGATAAACGTTCGGTTCAACCTTCGTATGTATTAAATTAGCAATTGAACGGTTACATTTAGTGATAGCTTACCCATGCCTGCACTTTATAAGCAAATGTCTTGTTAAACGCAGGCTGACTTTGATCATTTGGCAAAAAATTCAGCTGAAAGTACACATAAGCTGAAACATCTCCCAGTCTTTCAGGCAACAACGACAGTTCAAACTGCGACGATGAATCTGGATAGAGATAACGATGCGTTGAACCCTCATTAGTGTAGATGAAATCGCTCTCAGACCAAATATTGACAACTGAAATGGAATATCTGCTCGAGTAGTTAATCAGGCGAACCTTCCTCGAATATCTATGAAACAAACGTCTATCCAAAATTAGATGAACAGCCTTTCCAATGGTGTTGATTTACACTTGACCCAGTTCTAAAGCGAGAGGCACAAAACCAATTTCGAATTTTCCTCCATCTCTAGCCAGCAGAGAAACCTCCCCTCTCTGAAAATTTTCAATAGCAGTCTGAATTAACAGCCTCTTATGACGAGGATGCGCGTCTCTATCTGAGTTCTGAGCTTCTGGAGGCGGTATAATCTTCTTATTTGTCAATGCGATCGTATTTAAATCTGAAAACAGCTGTGTGATGTCCTGAGTTCAGGTAAGTGACATTGAATTTTGAAATGCAAGGAGTTACTTGAGTGCTTGGAGAGGTCGTTTGGGCTTCAGAAGATTGATGTATTTTTGGAAATTCGAAGACTAATGATGCATAAAATGGAGAGAGGATTAATATTCGGCATACTTAGAATAGGAAAGATATTACAGTGGGTGTCGTTTGGATTTTTTTCGTAGGAGCAGTGGACGAGAAAGATCAGAAGGAATATCAAAACTTGAGTCTTCATTGGCTTTTCTGTTGAGCTTCTTCTTAATTACAGCACTGAGAATTTTTAAATTTATTCGGCAAGGTTAGAAGCTTGTTTTGTGATATTTCTGCTTCTGTTCAGAATTTCAACTAATTATTCTTAAACCAACAAAAGAAGGATCTAGCAGATCGAAGTTTGACGAAATTCCAACCATTGAATCCTGTTGTTCGTGAGGTTTTTTCTAAGAAAGAAAGAAAACCAAAAGGGAGCATCTAAAAGCTGAATGGGTAGTTCTAGTCATGAAATCAAGTGATAATAGACAATCATCTGATGAATATACAGTATTGGAGGAAATGCAGAAAAGGTAAATTGGAATCTAAATTAGACTTTGTTCATCTAAGCGAATGGAATAGATAATTTTTGTCTTGCTCTAGGGTTCTCTACTGCATTCAGAAATAACTGGAATTGATTGTTATTTCATTAAAAAGCGAAATAACTTTGATACGGTGATTTTTCATTTGATAATAAAATGAGAGATAAGTTATAAACTCTGACCATGCCCGAGTACATGAGTCATTCAGCAAAGGCAAAGGCCAATGAGAGTGAAAGGGAGCTATTAGGCAGGATCACATTGGATTCATAATTCAGCATGTTGAATTTTTGTTACGGATAAATTGTATCATCATCATCAAAAATCTGGAAAGAATCGGAGGAAAACTCAACGATAGAATCTAAACTAGAACATTTGATTAAAGTTTTCATTACCGGTAAAAAATTCGAGGACAAGTAACTTTGATCATCTGCAAATATCATACATTTCATCTAATTGTAATTTTTATTCAATGAGGCAATTTTTCAATGCTTTTAAGTAAGACTATCATGATCAATAGATTTATCTAAAGTTTTCATTGGACGCTTTCTTCATGTCGTATAAAATGGTTTTCTTTATTAAAATTCTAATGGAAATTTGTCAAGAATCTTATGTATTTCAAGATGTCATAATCAGTTATCAAAAAAAGAATTTTCTATAGGCTGTTGCTACAGATAAAAAACGAGGGCTATAACTTACGAATGAGAGGAATAAAAAGAATAAAGTCTAAAGATACACTATAATAAACACTTCAGTTTTGATCATATTTAAATATTTCACTTGTTCTCAATACTTACTTAAAATTAACTAATCCATTATTTTAACTTTGCATATTATATACTATTACTTCAAAAATGAAATAGTTGATTACAATTCTAACTCCTCTGTCAACAACACTAAATTCTGAAATTCCTTCATCTACACTGATAACTTCAATAACTAAATCTCGTCAACTCAAGAAAGTTAATGCTTCACAAATTTACTGTTTAAATATCTCGCAAAAAAACAATAAATCATTGCACAAGTGATTATTAACAACCAAATTGGTTAGACATATGCGTAATTGCTCACGATACTACCGAAATGATTTTGATTGTTGTTTTGAGAGATGAGCTATAAGCTCCGATAGGTACTCTTTCGATGATGTCAAGATCCTTAACAAATTATCACAGGTAACTTCACTTTAGTCATTAATAGCATCCGCTTAGTTGAGGGTATTCCTCAGATCTCTCTCCAGCGTAAGACTTCCAGGCACTAAAAAAAATTGCAACCAGAATCTGGAAAATGAAAGATTTCTAACCTCAATTTCGTTCCCTATACCATCTAGGAGGAACTCCATATGAAGCAAGGAAGCTCAAAACACGAGGAATTTGCCCAATCAACCATTCCACGTCAATAAAATGGACGAGAGAGAGATTCTTTTCACAATTATCAACCCAATTACAGACACGCCAAATTCCGAGGGAAATTCAAACTGCTAATTAAATTTAACCCTATCAAATTTTGTCAACAGATCTCAATTTGCGGGCAAATTTGATTTGTAGGAGGAAAATCACGCGAACAGCTATTAACAAGCAAGCACTTCATTTTTAATTAAACAAATCATTTTTCCGTTTAAATCCATATGCTCAATCTGCATCAATCTGATTCACTTGACAGCTGCATCGAACCATATCACAGCGTTAGACCATTGAATTTGCTAAACCTGCCTTCAGAAGCCATCTTTGGAAACGAATTTGACCGTATCAATCATGAAATGGATTTCAAAAGAGAAAATTCTCACGTAGTCACATGTTTCTTCCGTTTTATCCTCACTAACTCCCTATAACTAGGATTATCTTGGCGATCGCCCATTAAGATCTCACTCACCAAGAAGTATCCAATCTTTTGATATTTCCATGTTTTTATCTTTACAATCAAGGTCAACAGCATTACGTGAAAGCTCCAAGAGTTTCGAAGATTTTCCCTGGTAGCGATCTTTCCAACATGGAAGAGTTTGTCGAAAAGATGATGAAGGGTGATGGCCCATTAATGGAGGAAGAAAGACAATTTCCAGAGAACGCTATCAACTTCGAGGACTTTTCGAAGATGATTTCGCTGCCATCAGATCATAGAGGATCAAGCATAGCAACAATGTCTCCAAGCTCGAAAAATCAGGCTAAAAGCGGCACCGATGAAGCAAAGCTTCATGAAGATTTCCAAAATGAAGCGCAGGAAGAACTGAAGCTAGAAGAGACAGCTATGAAGCAAGAAGGGGAAGAAATGTTGGAAAACTTCAATAGAATCCAGAAGGTGAACTCTACTCATGGACGTATACAGACGACTGAGACTAAAGGAAAGAAAAACACGAATAAGCAGCCACCTCCAAAGAAAATGAATCTGAAAACCTACTCAGATCTACGCGCTGTCCTAGATCTTCTGGAAAAGTTTGACTGGGCAGACGAATCCCTAAACCAACCGAAGATTTTGCCAAGTAAATCATGCTGAATACTAGCTGTTAAGAAATCTTTAAATTATGTGGTTAATAGTGAAAAATATGACGCCGTTCTCGTTCTGGTATCTCATTTCGGCGCTTCATTTTTCGAGGGTAGAAGGCTCGAACTACGGCCCTAAAGAGCTCTTCGATAAGGCTGTTAAGCAGCTCAATTCGATTTCTCTGACTCAACCCGTCAGAGTGCTTCAGCCATTCGTAAAAAGCAGCGAACTAGAAGCTATTGTACCATTGAATGAGTCTCAGAAGAAGGAATTCGACCAACTCGTCTCTGCGATTCGAAAAGCAAGCTCACAGAAATCAGAAACCAAGATGGTCCCTCTTTCCTCTCGGAGAATGGAATCCAAAACAAAGGAACAATATACCTCAGAAGATGACGAATGGATACTCAGTATAAGGCAAGCCGTTCAGGATTTCACTTCCACTCATACTACCCCAATTAATCTTGAGGATAACCTCAATGTGGTTCAAAAGTTATCTTTGGATGACATAGTCTGCGTTTACGAAGCTGAATTGAACTCAGTCTGCCAAACGAATCGAAAGAACTTAGAAAATCTCGAAACCAAGCTGCTCACTCAAGTTAAGGAAGAACAATGGAGAACTGAATTCTCGCTGCCTTCAGATGATATACTATTTGATTTGAAGTTGAACATTCCTTATGAAGAACAGTTCATGGAGTACCTCGAGAGAAAACAGCTCGAAGGGAAAGACTTACTGAAGCCTGGAGAGCCTATAAGAGCTCCGGGAACAAAATATAAGCCCCGTATTGCGCTCGAAGATATGGTATGTCACGTATGTAACGACGGAGACTACACGGACGACGATTTGATTGTATTCTGCGCCGTAATTTTGATAGAATTTGCTGTTTCCTTGAACCCTTACAAATTTTCATTAGAAATGCAATATCTCTGTACATCAGTCTTGCTATGGAATCAACGAGATTCCCGAAAATGACTGGATTTGTGATGTCTGTCAAAACTTCGGAGCTGAAGGGAGATATCTTCGATGTCCTTTTTGCGTGAGACGTGGAGGAGCAATGAAACCCACGGTGATGTGGGCTGACTCGAACTACTTCCAAAACTTAAATCCAGAATTTCATGAATTTTTATCCTCATACGCACACGAGGAAAGAATCAAAGCCGCAAAACTGAGCAGAAAGCCTAGCCGAGGACTGAAGGATTTGAAAAAGAAGAAAAAGAAACAACGTAAATAGTCTAATAGGATTTGAAATAATTTTTTCGCTGTAATTCATTGTTCAAGTTTCAAAAGTTGACTGTTCAAGTGAAGATGGCAATGATAGCGACTCTTCTTGCCATTCAAAAGATAGCTTATTTAACGAAGACGACGCGAAACAAAGAAACAATGCTGGTGAAGATGACCACAAAGACAAAAAATCTGGTAGAAAGCCGTCAAAGAAAGAAACGATTGAAGAGGAATCTGAAATAGATGAAGCCACTAATGACGCAATAACAGAGCTTTACTACGACTTCCAATATATTGATGAGAATTACACCGCCGAAGACCTGCTTCAAGAGCCAAAACCCGAGCGAGTATGGGCGCATATTACCTGCACGCTATTTACCCCTGAATTGTTCTTCCAAGATAAAGACAATATTTCAGATATTGATGGTGAGCTTCTCTTGTTGATCAAAATAACCTCCCTATTAATGCACTTTTTGTTGATCTTAGGTTTCTCAATTCTGTCGAAAGAAAGATTCAAAATCGACTGCTGCATCTGCGGCAAGAAGAGTATTTTACCTTTCTCTTTATTAATCCAAAATTTATTACTCCCATTCTTTGCTTTTGATCATAGAAGCTGGAGCGATCGTAAATTGCGAGAAAAGTACCTGTAAAAAAGCGTTCCATCCTGAATGCGCAAGACGAGCGAAATTTTACCTCGAGATTAAGGAATCAGAAAATGCTGATAAAGTAAAGCATCATCTATCCATCCCGTCTCACAACCTCGCCACCAATAAATAGTTATTGTATGCAATGTTCTGCGAGTGCCACACGCCGTTGAAATTGCGAAGAACGCTGGAGTCTAAAGAGAAAAAGCAAAGGGAAGATATCTACAAATTCTGTAAAACTGTGGAGAAGTACTATAACTACTGCTCATCGAACAAGAAGCCACCGAAGAAACAACCGGTCATTGCGAAACCGAAAATTGAAGAAAAAGAGCGTGTTGAGCGAGCTGGAGGGAACAAATCGAATCAGAATCAGAAAAGCAAGCTTCTAAAGAAAACCATGGCGACGAACTCGTCACAGCTCTTTTTGAATCTAGTAGAAGAATGGCGTCGAAAGGTGCCCAGCAGTTTATACACGATTACACTGGCGAAAATGCGCCATACAATCAAAGACGACGAAAACCAAATTATTAAAGAGGAGATGTTTAAAGTTATTGATACGCACGTGCCTCGGGCTGACGCTGGGAAAAAACTCGGGCTTGGAGAGGAAATTTGGACTCATATGCCTTATAAGAATTACACACCTCTCCAAAAGTACAAGTTGTATAAGAAGATTACGAAGAAAATGAAGGACCAAGAGACCGAAAAACAAGTGAAAAATTATATCAAATCAACCAAGAGAGCCCTGAAAGAGGAGAAACAAAATCTTACAAATAAAAGTAACAGCATCCTCAGAGACCATCATCTTGTCGTGGACGGTAATATAGCCATTGCTTCAATATTTAATAAGAGAATGAATAGAGCCTGATGAAAATCTTTACTGTATTTGTAGACAGCCGTATCGAGCTGACGGTACTGATGATCTCATGCTCGGTAATATCGCAAACTTTGGGGTGTATTAGACTAAAGAACTTTTTTCTTAGCTTGCGATAAGTGCAATGAATGGTACCACTTCAGTTGTGTTGGGTTCGTGAACACAGTTGTAAAAGCGAAGAAGATTACTTGGCACTGCCAAAAGTGTAGAGGAGTCCCATTCCCATATCAACCAAGTCCTGTGGTCTCAACTGAAAATCAGAAAGCCAAAACTGTTGAGTCAGTCACGGCGAGCGGGCAAAGCAAGCAAAAGGAAAAAGAAAAAGGAAAAGAAAAGGAGAAGGAGAAGGAGAAGGAACAAGAAAATGTTAAAGTCAAAGGAAAGGAAAAAGAGCAAGATAAAGGTAAAGAGAAGGAAAAGGAGCAAGAGAAAAGCAAAGAAAAAGGAAGAACTCCATTCGAAAACAAACAGAACGTGCAAGAGCCAGCACCCAAGAAAAAAATCAGGTTAGACACTTGGCTTATTCGAAAATGAGATAATAAACAAATTGTGAGTTATTATATTCATCCTCTGAAAATCGTAAATTGTTAGTGGTGGTTTATTCGAAGTGTTCAGAGATAGCTAAATTTCATTCTTACATGCATCATCAATTTATCTTCCTTTTCATACTATGTTAAAAACACCAAAACAAATCATGAAGCCAGTTTGAAAATTTCTAAATTGCAATGTTGCCTTGATTTATCAACATCAGTTTGATGTTCTTATCCTCTATACATCTTCTTCTCTGCCGTACTTTTCATATCACGCTCTCCTAACGAAAAAACGATATCTCGTCTCTCAGAAAACTTGTAAAATTATAATTAGTTAATCTGGCGGCTTGGCGAAAATGCGTTTTGTTTTGATCAGAATTCGGATAAATTATTAAGGTTTTTTACGCGATTGGAATCCTAATTTGTTTTTCATCAGAACAATTAAATATAATTTAGACAGCAGAACACATTACACGACTTATGAATATCGACTCCCACTTCAATCCATTCGAGATCCAAGAAAAAGTTCAACCACTAAAAACTTCAAAGAGCCAGGATGAATCTCCTACCAATGCTCACCAGATAATTCTCATTGACCCAGATCCTGCCGAAAAGCACCCACCTGCAGCGCTTGAATTCAACAAAAAAGAGCAGAACTTAATTTCGACATGTCAGAATGAAAAACAGATGAGGAGAGCTACAGCTGTTGATAAACTTTCTCAAAGTTTTACTGAGACAATAAAAAAAGCATATGATGCTGCCACAAAAGTCTTCAGATCAAATTCAGAGATTTACGAGCCTCATTACACAGAAACCATAGAAAATGGAAGCAGCACAAATAAAAAAAATCTTGTTCTGAAGCTTGCTGAAAAGAAAATAGCAGAATTCGGTAATGATTCCTTGGAAACAGTGGTTTTATTCTCAATATCTTTTGGATAGGTATTGAAATTAATCATGAAATTCGAGATACTCTTACAAACGCCTTCCAAGAGCCTGCTAACGTTGAAAATCTGAACCAAAGCTTACAAAAAGCTGTTAATTCAGTGGTAGAAAGGCATTTCTCTAAGCAAAGCGTTGAAATCCAATCAAAATCGTTTGAAAATACTCCTCTCAAGCGGAAGCTGAGCTTAAATTTGGGATTGCAAACGCCAGAACTTAAAATCCAAAAAACATCGAGTACTCCTGGCAAGTTCGTTACTCCTAACTTCAAACTAAAATCAGAATCAATCGAGCATGACGCGCCTCTTGTAATTTTTCCCTATTGAAATGTGTTGTCTTATTTGCCAATAATCAGAGCTGTAGCGGTCTTTTTCGGGGCGAAATCCAGTTAGATGGAAGCTCGATACCAAATATATTGGATGAAATGAAGCTCTCACTATATGGAGAGCTAGCGCCGACTTTTGATCCAGACGATTCCTTAGCAAACATGGATTCTGAATTTTTTTCGAATCAGCAGGACCCTCTGAAGAGGATAATCGTTATTGCTGATGCCATTATTGAGAAAGCTGAAGAAGATGAGCGAATCAGGAAAGAGAAGGAAGAAGAGGCGCTGTATCCTCCTTGCTTGATTTGCTTCCAATCAGTCATTCCAAAACGCCAGTGTAAAACTCCGCCTTGCGAGCATCAGTTATGTCGCGGTTGTATTATCGAATACATTCAGGAGCTCATAAAATCAAATAAAGTAATTGAGATAATTGAAGAGGTGAATGCCTAACTCGTAGAATAGGTGTTAAAAGTTGAATGTCCGACGGGCGAATGTGCAGAACCTTGGAGTGACAGCACTATTGAGAGCTTGATCACCCCTGAAGAGTTTAAACGTTATACAAAACTCAAGGAAATAGCTATAGTCAATGCTGATCCGACCCTGAGGTGGTGTATTAGACCTGGCTGCGAGCGTTATAATAAAGGAAACGCAGAAAACCCTCACATTATTTGTGCGTGTGGAACTGAAATTTGTTTCCATTGCAGTCTTCGTTGGCATCCAAAGAAGACTTGTGAGCAGGTAAAATCCTGCAGCAAATTATTGTTGAATTTCAACGTTTTATTAATTTCTAGGCAATGGAAGCAGAATATAAGCATTATGTGAACACGAAAGAGGTACAGTTCTGTCCTTCTTGCAAAAGTAGATGTGAGAAAGATTCTGGCTGTAATCACATGACATGCTCGTAAACTATGTTGTTCTCACAATGAGAAATTTAAACGAACTTTTTTTTTAGAATGTGTACTTATCAGTGGTGTTGGCTGTGCAGAGGTGCATATTCTTCTAACCATTACAATCCATTGAACCCATTAGGATGTCCGGGTCTTCAAGGCGGTAATTTGGGATGCGTTTTTTTTCAGATCAAATAATTTATTTTTGTCTCAGGTAACCACACAAGAAAGAAATGGAACTTTTTTAGGAGATACCTTCTCAGGGTTCTTCTCCTGTTACTATGGATCTTAATCATCGTGATTGCCCCTGTTGCGCTTGTTTTCATTGGAATTGGACTCCCTTGGTATCTGTACTATGAGCGAGAGCACTATCGAATCAGTTGGAGGCATAAGAACTGTTGTTCGAAATTTGGAATTTTTTGCTTCTTGATCTTGCTTGGCATTGTCATGTTTCCTGTGCTTGTCGCCGTAGTGGCGGTGCTGTTGGTTATCCCTGGAACATGTTTTCTCGTGTACAATGTTGGGAAATGCATCCGTCGCCGTCTAAAAGACCGCAAAAGAAGACTCGAAGCTATTGCTAATATGCGGAGAAGATCACAGCGACAACGATAATTTTATTCCTAACAAGAGGCAATTTGTACACACACATACAGCCACTTTCATTGATGCGATTACTTAGCGTTACATTGATTTATGTTCTATCTATACGATTTGAATTATTGCATCTCATCTACTTTTATCTTTTGGACTGTTGAGATGCAACTTTTTATGAATGATATAATTTCATTCAATCTGCTGTTTACTAACTTTGAGTTACACTTCAATCTTGGGTTAATCATAACAAAGAACCTTGATTGTTTTCGAAATCCATTGTCCATTGAACTTTTGTACGGATCTTGAATGGAATTTGTTTCCTGATATAACTAAGTCTCCCATGAACTTTCATGAGTGAGGGAGAGAAATATAGGACTAGAAATCTATCCTCTTGTGTTAGACTCTACCTATTTTCTATTCTATACAACTTTTTCTTTCATGTTATATCTCTGAAAAAGAACATTGCCAATGCACTTGACTTCAGGAAGTTTTTCATAGCGGAGTTCAAGTGCCAAAAATTGAAATTTATTCGCCGAATTTTTTGAAAAGCAATATATATCTTATTTTATTGAGCTTTTACCATGAACATCGTATTTGTGCTCGACACTGGCTTTTCCATGCTCCAAAGCACCAAAACTAAACTAACGCTTCTGGACATCGGGAAGATCCTCATCGAAAATTTCTGCAAGATGCGTTCCAAGCACTTTTTGAGCAAATTCGATCGCCTTTTCTTACTGACAACTTCAGCAGATCCCAAAGCTCGGGTTCTATCACAGCCCTTTCACGATATCTCCCATTTCAATTTTCAACTCAAAGCCATAACTGTCGAGAACTCGAAAAACATCGCAGATGCTGTATTGCATGGCTATCAATTACTCAATAAATGCCGAATTCTCTATGGACACGATAACTATAAAGGAGGTAGAGACCCTCACAAAGTAGATAACGGAATGGTCGTTCTGATAACCTGTGGATCTGATACCAGCTTCATGAAAAGACTTGAAGACAGGATAGACGGTCCGAGTTTCTATAGGTGGGATCAGCAATTTTTTACTTTCTTGCTGTACCCTTTTGATAATATTGTCAGCGTGAAGACTAAGAAAGGAGAACGATTTGAGCTCAAGCATCCAAATTTCGAAAAATTCAACAATTTTTCTAAAAAACTCGGCGGGAATTGCATTGGCTTCGATTCTTATTACGGTCTAGACCATCTACTTGACCGATTTTTAGCGAATCTCAAAAGCTCGATCATCATCAACATTTCCCCCATAGATTACACTCCAAAATCCGTGGACGCTGAAAACCAATATAGTCCTTCAGGGTTATCTGATTTCCCACTTCTTGCGAAAAAAGCTATGCAAGTGCGACTAATGGTGAAGAGCAACTCCACTTACTTGAGCTCGAAGAATCAACTAAACTTGCATCCTGTTGCGAAGGTGACGCTTCCAGAGAACCCTTTCCCATTCAAAATCAAAAACATTGTCACACTCGAAAAAGATATTCGAGAAGAGAACGAAATCTACGAGTACTACACTTACCCTACTTACTATATAGATTTCTCGAAATTGATACATCCGAGGCTCTCGTCCTCCGATCTTCCGAGTGAAAAATTCGAAGTAGACCCGAATTGTGAGTTCTTCCAGGAGTTTTCTGCGATGATGAGACAAAAGCTGCCTAATTGTCAAAAGATCACGTTTACTCTCCTCCACAAGGTGGAGAAAGAGACGTATCCGTTCGGATTTATGCGGTACTACCGGAAAGAAAAAGAAGGAGTTTTAATCGAATCCATTGAGTTCAATTTCCATCATTATAATATCTTCCGTTTCAGCAGTCTCTATAATTATTTGACCACAACCGAGTCTATTCGGACAGCGAATTCTCCCGAAGCGCTCACCAGTGAAGCCTATTCGAAGATTCAAAGCTATCTGCTTGAAGTTCCTTCGTACTACATTCAGTATATCCATTATTTCTTGGCGGCGAAGAAGCTTGGTTGGATTTTTGCTCGCAATTGGAAGTATTTCAACCGATATTCGAATCTTTTCCAGAATAATATGGACTTGAATAAACTGGATGCCAATCTGAAGCAGTATCTCGCAGTCTTTGAGAGAGTGAAGCAGGAATGGGACGCAATCGCTGATTCGATAAGGGCCTTACACTACGAGGGCCGAGCTGAGTGCTGCAGTCTTCAGCGGTTGAAGAGCATAAAGCGAGAGGAGAAACAAGAAGATGATATTGATAAGCTTATGAAGGATTTAAATAATAGAACAAGGCTGCTTGATCTCGTTGATAAGCTGTCGGATAAAATTGAGCAGCCTGATAGCGGCAATGATTTGTTTATCCGTCCAAGGGACCAAAACTCAAGGATGATTGATGAAGCGGAAGAGAAGAAGAATCCAAAAGGAAGTATAGAAAAGCCTGTGGGGAAGTTGTATGACTATGGAGCATACTTAAAGAAAAATCCCGAGTTTCGAGATTATAAAGCTGACGAAAACGACGAAAGGTTGAAGAAAGAGCCGATTCCGTTCGGCAATCCGTTCAAATACGTGCTTAGACATAAGGCAAATGTCGATGAGAACGAGTTTGAAGATCAGGCGTTTATGACGTCACTCTCGAGTGATAAAATGCAAGTTGAAGAGACCCACAAAGGGAAAAAGTCCACTTCATACAATATCGCTGATTCTCAGAGAATCGCAGAACAGAAAATGCAAAAACTGAGGAGCCGGTCTTCGAGGTCTGGCTCATTCTCGGAGCCAGGGTCGCCATTCCCTGAAATAAAAGAGGAAATTTCATTCAGCGACTCGAAAACGACGAAAAAAGAAGAATTTACTCCTCGAAAAAGTGAGAGGCCGTCGTTCACGGAAACGGAAATGAAAATAGAAATGAAAGAGGAGCCTGTGAACATATCACGTGCAAATGGGTTTGATTTCAAAGCGTTGGATACGAAAACGATCGATAAGATCGTGAAGGCGAAAGAAAAGAGCATGGATATGTTTATGATAGCACACGGGGAAGTGTTTCTTAAACTGCTAAGGATATTCCGCGAAAGCGGCCCTTCTCACAAGAAAACCGAAGAAGCTGAACAAATAATGAAAGAGTGCCTGCAGTTAGCCTTAGAGCGGGAATACTGCGAGAGACTGAACAGGAAATTCATCGATATTATGAAATCTAATAACATAGTGAACTATTCTAAGCTTTTTCCATTCCTGGCGGCCTGAAGCTGTTGAGCAGTAGTCTTTTTTATGTGGATTTAACGCGAGTCCGCGTTCCATGAGACAGTAGAATATTATGATATTGTCCATTGAAAAAAATCAAACTCTTTAAATATATCAATCGAAGGAAACAGCCTCAAATAGTCTAGTGTTTTTATCAAGTAAATGTAAGCTGAAGTAATAGGAGAACAGAGTCCAATAAATCATATCTTGTCTGATATTTCACGAGCCATTTTACACTAATCGATTGGATCTTTATGTTGAAAGGTAAAAAAAAGTGCCTTAAACGTGAATTTGCAAAGTATTATATAAAAAGAAAATCAATGATCTGCACAGTGGCAAGCTGATCACCGATTCCAGTTCTTACTTACTCTATTCATAATACCAGCCCCACTTTCTCTCTCATCGTCATCATTGTCATGTAAGCTATCCACGATCATTATTTTCGGGCCGGAATCACGAGAAAACTGAGATCTGAGATCTCTGGAGTCGTTACGGAATTCTCTCGACTCAGTTCTGAAGTGACTCAAGCTACTGAAACCTCTATCTCTATCGGTACTCCCGAGGAGATTCTCCTCTGTCAACGCAAAACTTCCTCCTCCTCTCTCTTCTTGGTCTGGGAAAAACGGAGGTGAATGCTTCTCTGGAGTGTTCCTTATCCGCTCTTCTCGATCTAAATCGTCCACAGTCTGCATTTTATGCTTCTTGAATACTTTCTTTATCTTCTCAATGTCACGGAAATTATTCGCGACTCTCTTTTCCAAATCATCTATGTAAATCCTCAGTTTTTCTATCGTTTCTGATTTGATATTTTCCAACTGAACTACCCGCACTCTCGATTGCGCGTTCTGAACAAACTTATTCAGCGACGTGTAATACTTCATCAACCTCCTTTGGCTAATTCTGAAATAACTCCAATACAACTCTCTGAGTTGGTACTCGCTCAATCGGACCTCAAGCAGCTTTCTAAACCTCTTGTTATTGTACTCATTTTCTGCTTCATGTAGCCGCTTGGAGATGATCTGCCTCGCTTTTCTTCGAATTTTCTTCCGTAACTCATATTCTAGCATGATATCCTTCGCACATAAGGTGCTCCATAGCACAACATCTCTTACCCCGCGTCCTTGCTCTAATGTCCCTCGGAATCTATCCATCACGATGTGAGGATTTACCGATTTCGTGAACTCTTGAGTCAGCTCTAGAACCTCCCGTTGCTTTTTGCTTCGCTTTGGACAGATTAGATAGTATGTGAGTGTGAAAAACTGTTTGACTGTTAGAGTGGTTTTTTCTTGGACCGTGCCGCTTCCTCCGCTCTTGGTTTGGTTATATGAACGGTATAGAATGCTCACGAAAATATTTAAAATCACGAATTTGGTCATAATCAAGAAAGGGTAAAAGAAGAATATTAGTAAAAACAGGTCCGTTGATTTGATTATCTCGTCGACTTGGACATTTGAAATGCCCGAGTACGACCCAAAGAGCGTCCGGAAGCCATAGAGCAAGTTGGTAAAATCTCCGTCGAATTCTCCAATCGTCAAGACAAGGAAATAAGCGAAACATAAATAAAGGAAGATCATGACGATAATCATGTTAAAGATTTGCGTCACGATGCGCTTTAAGGTCGCTGTGATGAAATTGAAGTACGAGTTGATTGAGTAGAAGAATAAAAGGTTAGCAATGAGACAGTTGATTGTCAAGAAATCAAAGACTCTGAGGTACCAGGACAGGTCGCTCACCGTTCGGATTGTCGAAAGCAGAGAATCTGATGTGATAGTGAGAGCGGACTGATTTCCACTCTCAGCTGCGGTAATAATCTCGCTAAAGTCACGACTAAGGCTGTACGAACCAGGAAGAATCGCGATTGCTAAACTGATATTGATGCTTAGGGTTATCGCCAGCAAAATTCTGATCACGACGCGTGTCGAGAAGAGAAACTCGAGTTTTCTGATGAATTCCGGCTTCTCAAGCCAGCGCTTGCGCTTATAGAGCTCGGGAAAATAATAAATGTAGATTTCATACCAATGATTGTAGATGTCATTCTGCTCTCGCACTGTTCTAATCACCGAAATGACATCGACCAAAAACACGAAGACTATCACCAACTCGAAGGCTAAAACAACTGAATCTCTGACCTTGTAGTGTCGAGAAGTAAATGGCGTTTGAATTGCATTGATCATGACTTGATTGTTTATATTACCCACGTTGTCTACGTGGATAATCAGCCGGAAATAGACCGGAATCCGATTACCAGCGTGGATCATTGGGATCTCGATGAGTAGCGAGTTTAGAGAAGCGTCTATAACGCCATCGTTTTGTAACTCAGCGACGATTTGGGTGTAATTATCACAGTCAATCAGAACCCGATAGCCTCCGTAAGAATAATCATATACATAAGTCCTACTGCCATCGTGACTGACTATATCGCCAACAAATTCATCAGGCCCTGCAGGCGCATCATTCCATGCAAAAGTGAAAGGCAGCGTGACGTTGTTCATTTTATTGAGAGTCATATGGTCAACAGTGTCTGGTTTTTTCCTTCGAATTGTCATAGTGATTTTATTCAGGCCAATGAGGTAGTACTTTCCAATGTATGAGCCATTTATCATTGCATCTTCAAAGTACGTCGTTGCTAAATTATTTTTTGTGATAGCAGTGGGGAATTCATTCAACAGCCATTGTTTTAGCTGCGCGATTCCTGATAAGGTAGCTAGGCCATTCTCGACTTCAGTAGGAGTGACGGAATGCAGTTTAGGAATTGAATTCATAATCACAGTTCGCATGCCGAAGGTCTGACTGGTCTCGTGACGTCTTATTGTGATTATAACTGCAAAGATGATGCTGATTAATATAAAGATGGATGACCAGACCACTTGCACCAGATTTTTATTTGCTTTGAGCTCAATTTTTTCTTTCAGAAAATCATTGGTGAATTTTTTGTATTTTTTCTCGTTCTCCACAATATTGGTCTGAATATCTAAGTTATAATTAAAGTTGGTCTCGAGAATAGAGTCTCTCTCTGCTTCAGATTTAAGAGCATCTTCTTGTTTGAGGATTTTTTCGTATTTCTTTTTCCGGAAACACTTCAAAAATCTCATATAGATTTTCTGTCTGAGGAACAATTGTATTGCGCTGATGAAATGAGGGCGCGATTCTGACTTTTTGTTCAGGGCTTTTGTTCTTTCTTCCTTTGCTCTTTGCTGCACGAAGTTTCGGTATGCGGCGATGATATGTATCAAGAACATATTGACCATGATGAAGCAGATGATAAAGGTAAATCCCACGAAGTAAAGATAAAATGCTATGTACCTCGCTTGTTTCATGTTGGCAAACTCTCTGTAATTTTGCATGATGTTGGTAGATACATAAAAGAACGCTTTCGGAAACGATGATACTGATTCGATCACCGAGGCAAAAAGCATATAATTGCAATAAGCAAACGCTATCACCATCACTATGAATAAGACCAGAAACGGTAGCATTTTATTGAGAGCGGTGATAGTGAACTGAAGCATTTGTTTCAGAGAGCTGAAAAAATTGGAAAAATTCTTCGCATTTTTTAGGAGGAGGAGAACCCCGCTGATAGCGCATGAGCGGTAGTATGTCTCGAATTTATCTCTGAGGTCAGTTATTAACGAATTCAACAAATAAAAACGTGTTATCTCCTCCTCTGAGCTCAGTTGGTACCGTCTTTCCACAATTTTCAAACTATCAACCTCCTTTTTTACTTTAACATCGGAAATAAATTGTATCCATATTCCAGCCTCTACCAGAGCTAGGATTATGATAACAACATCGAAAAAACTCCACAGGCTTTGAATATGCGTCAGAATACCATTTACTATCCCTTTGATGCTCGACGCTCCTTGATCTAGAGCCATATCCGTAACAGTCCCCTGCAAGTTCTCAGTAGCTGCCAGTCTGTCTCTCAACCTCTCGTTTCTTATCGAGTTTACGATCTTCATGAACTCAATCACAAAGTAATAGAATGTCAATATAAAAAATATGATTTCGAAAACTCCTCTCACAATTCCCTCTACCGTTCCATATGGATTGAGATTGAAGCATCTATCTTCGGCTCTGTTTTCTACAATACCAGCAGCCGAAATAGTGAACGAGAGTCGAAAGAAACAAGCAAGTTCGTTCACGCTCTGATAAAAGCCCAGATCTAAAATCAATTCCTGTGTGAATTCGTCGAAATAGCCACCTTCTATGGTAGAGTTAAGAATCGCATCTGCTTCTGTCAAGTTCTGGAACAGGGGCAAGTTAAAAAACTGTACAAATCCGTCGTCTGATTCTGAAAAATAGAACTGGTTTGAAGTTCCATACGAATCCTTTGATTTTTTACCCGAGGGATCCCAGATGTATTTACTTATAGTGCTTATCCCAGGGACTTTATTAATCCTTTTCTGAGTCATACGAAGCGCAGTGAATGGTGTTAAAAACTTGTAGTTGTCATCCTTTGCGTTATTGATAAGCAAAAAATCAGAAACATTGTAGGTTGCTGGGTCAATAAGTGTGCGTACGAGATCTTGAACGTGTTCCATTGTTCTAATCTTGCCGAAAGTTGGCCTTAGTGGGTTGATCGGAAAGAATTCGTCTCCTATTCGCACTTGATTTAGCATTGTTTTCGATAATTCGTTGTATGCTAGCTGGGAACTGTAGATTCTGATTTGCTGGCTAAGGACTGCGAAGAAAATGACTGTGTAGACGAAGAAAATGCAAGCTTCGCTGAAAGGAACTCGTTCGATCTTCGTAGAAGTGTCTTTGATGTATCCAAGTTTGCCTCTGATATTTTCGTTGTTTTTAATGGCTTCTGTGAACACAGTGTCGTGTCTTCTTTTGTTCGCAGAGCTTCTCACAGTGCCTGGTTTCATGTCTCAAGGTTGCTTCGAATGAATAATTTATAAAATTTAACTTTCTTTATCACTTGAAAAATTGGCTTCGTGTATTCTCAAACGTACTATTTTTTAGTTCAATTAAATAAACAGCAAATGTTCGTTTTCTTAACAATAGCTGAGAGTAGCCGCCTAGAGAAAAAATATTGTGCACGAATGTGAAGCTTCTCGTTGGCATTGTGCATGAACTAAAGTTGCTTCGCTTGGATTTCCTCTGCGAAGAGATTTATAATAACATGATGGAAAACATATATATATAAATATACAAGGTAGGTGTCAATGTATTGGCAAAGGCTTTGGTACGAAAAAATTCTTGTAGAAAATAAAGAATACTCTGAAGCTTGAGCAGAACATTTGTGCTAATGTTAAATTGGAAATGAATTTAAATTCTCATAAATCCCAACTCTCTCTCTCTGATAATATTCGCGAGAATTATTTGAAACTCAAGGAAAGATATTGAACAACAGCTTAGAATTCCTTATGGTTCTTCTATTCTTTCATTCTCAAATATAAAGCATGATGAAGTATAAATCTTGATGAGGATATTAATGTAGTGATACTGTCTCTATAGTGAGACTGTTCGATCTTATAAACCAAATTTACTCGAAATCTTCGAGCCTTGCTTGCTTCATTTGAAGGAAGTTAGCCTCTTCCTCATCTGAAGAGCCTTCATCCTCTACTTGAGGTTCCTCCTTTTTGCTAACCTTCTCAACAGGCATCTTAGTATTACTCATCTTGGAAACAGTGGGCTTGGACACGGCCATCTTCGAGTTGGCCATCTTCAGGGGAGCCGACTTCTTCTCTAGTGTTGCTGTCTTCTCAACTCCTTTAGGCATACCTCCCTTCTTTGAATCTTTTTCCATTGCTTTAGTTGGTATTTCCTTGGGGGCGTCTGTGCTTGATAAACCTAGAGCCGACTTGATCCCTGAAATCATTCCTTTCAATCCTCCTCCTGAGTTGCTCGAAGTATCTTCCATCTTCAAGCGTCTCTCCAGCCGTGTGTTGAGATGCTTTTGAAGGCTTGAATTTTTACTTTTCCAGGCGCCCATGCCTTTTTCAAATGATTCAACTCCAGTATTGCTCGCTGCAACCTCATTGCTGAGGTAGCTGTCCCATTTCTTATTAAGAGCCTGAGCCTTCATCAGATTTCCCTTTCCAGCCATATGAGACGTTTTCTGAGTCGCGCGAGCCGCGAGCAACTTCACTTTCACGTTCTTTTCAGCCTGAGTCAAATCTTCAGTCGTGAGTTGCTTTTTCGTAATGATTCTCAGGATTTTATGTCCTTCACTTGAGACATAAGTGATTGTCGCTTGCAGCGGCACCTCTTTCAACCCATCTAAATCGATTCCTTCTTGCTGAAGTTCAACGTCGTTCTTCGTTTGGTACTCGAAGGTCAGTGTCGTTCCTGCGGTAACATTTCCGATATTCTTGAGGTACACTGATTTGTTTTCTGCGAGATACTCCTCTTCTTCATTTCTAAACTTCAACGCTGGATGAAGTCTGATTTTGACCTCTACTTGCGTTCCAACTACTTCATCTTTCATGATGCTTGCGAAATCATTCGTGATATTATCAGGGTTCACACGAGTGACTTTGCCTTGAGTGAGATCAGCGAGCTGGCCAAGTTTCTCCATTTTGCAACCTTCTCCTTTGATCGTGATGATGTTAACCATTATTCCCCTCTCCTTCGCATAGATACCCATATCTTCATAAAAGTTATCAGTTGCGCTCTTGGAATTATCAAGGTCGCCGATACCCACGTTAGCGAGACCATCGGTACAAATAATCACAGTCGAGCCAGGCTTGCCTTTGCTGGCGAGACCCAACGATAGCGCAATCGCGGGACCAAGCGCTGTTTTGCCGTTCTCTTTAAGAGAGTTGAGCTTTTCGAGCAACTTCTTCCCTGAATCAGAAATAGAGCGAGAGAGATGGCTGCTGGCGCTCTCAGCGCCAATGGACAAACAAACGTCCTTTTTATTGAGCTTGTCGCCTGCCACGACAACCGGGTCAGTTGAGCCATCGCCATAGAGGATAACTTCATTATTGAAAGCCACGACGCCAACTTTACGGTTAGGATGCGATTTCTTTATCTCGTCAAGCTGGCTCTCAATAGCCGCGAGCACGCACTGCTTTCTAGAGACCCATTGCATGCCTTTCTTCTGCTTCGGGAGGTATTGAGAGGCACCTGGTTCAATAAATGCTTTCAGCATCTCGTACTCTTCCTGAGATAATCCATGCTTTAACTCTTCCTTTAGCTTGATTTCAGTGGTTACGCACATGCTACCCGAAAAATCTATACAGAAAATAACCGAGATGTCTTGATCCGTTGAGTCAGGAGTCTCTGTTGTAGTTTCTTTTGCTTGGTTCGCAGATTGGAGCAGATAGAATAAGTCATTAGACTTTGGAAGCTCTTCGTTTTCGATGGATATCTTATTATGTGCTCCACAAAACTCACAAATCCAAACACTTTCATGTGATTTTAGATCAGCAACATTGATAAAGACGGCTAGGGTTCTGCTGACTTTTCTCTTCTTCCAGCTTGCTGTCTTTCATATCTTTTGGATCTTCTTCGGCAATCACTTCGAGAGGTTTAGAGTTGCTTGATTGTAACGTTTGATATTTTTCTTTGGTGTAGATGTTATTTATTGATAGTGATGTCAGGGAAGCCTTGCACTTTGAGCAGAAGAAAGGGTCACCAAATGAGAGGCTTTGCATGGCGTTTGGAAGCGCTTTGAAATCGAGGGAGATAACGTTGGTATCGACTTCATCTTCTCCACCATCATCGTAGAGAAGACCAGCGCGATCGACAGCTAAATTGTTAGCTTTGCTGATCATTGGCTGTGATAACGGTGCTTTTTTCCGCTTTACATATGCGAAATCTGAGGCACAATCCATTGGATATTGATACTTTGTTTGCTTGTTTTTCTGAGATGAGATGTTTATGTATTATTTTGTAGATTTGAGGCTCTACTTAAATTACTTTGATATCACGACTCTCGGCTCAGAAAAATCTTATCAGAATGCGGAGTTAAAGTATGTTTTTTGTTGATAACACAAAACTACGTTTGAATTACATTGAGAAATGCTGCGGGAAAGGCCGTGCAGAGGCCTATAGCCTTTTAGATAGAATTGTTGATACATAATATCATCGGTCTTGCTCATTATTCTCGTAATGAAATCTTTCGCTGACCTTTTGTAGGAGATTTTCAATAATTTGCTTCAGGATTGGAGACAAGGAACCATTTTTCTGTGTGTAGATGGCCTCAAAGAAACAAGAATTAGCTTATTAACAATCAAATCGAATCAACTTTCGTCTACTAGGCCAGAAATATATAAGGCCATTCAAAAAGCCAACAAAAATATCATCCGAAGCGAATTTCACGGATTTCACGATACTCCTCCTAGTAGTTGGTTAACACTAGCGGATGGCATCTGTTCACTCCATCGAGATTTTAATTTTAAGATGTTAGTTTCAAATTCAGTTTTTTCTTTTTGCGAATCTTACCATCTAATCAATCATCGATCATAAATATCTCATCACGATAGGCAATGCTCATTAATTTACGGTTTCATGAGATATATATATCAAATGGTATGTATATATTTAGACAACTTAAACATCGTGTCTTATCTATGAATATTATTCTTTCAGAAGTTTGCTTTGAGGGGCGCTTTGAGGGCATGCTACTCTAACAATAGTCTCATTTTCGAAGCGATCATTGATGGCTTTGACATTGAACTTGACCTCCTTGCATTCTCCCTTAATAGTCAAAGTGTTGTGCTGAGTAATGAAGTATTGAAGAAGAGTGTTGTCCGCTCCCAAAGTGACGATGCGTCTGTCATAATCCGATGGGTTTTCAGTGAAGATTCTTGTTGGAGAGAGTCCAATATCAGTGCTGCGGTATCTCTTTCCACCAGTAGCTTCCAGAATAGGGAAGGAAGTGAATCTGTAGTAATTTGAGTTGCTTTCGTTGAGGCTGTGATCAAATACAATGAAGGCGAATTCGTTGTTATCACGGAAAGTGTGACCAACAAACATGACGTATGTCTCATCGACATTGAAGAAAGTCAGCTTCTTGTAGTCAGGGTAATAGTCAGCGAATCCTTTAAGAACACCGAATTGAGTGGCAGCAGCGAGCTCAAGGCCTCTTGCGCCTGCAGATTGGGTCACCTTGAACATATATGCAGGGGCGGTCTCACTGTTAATAACGAATTGCAAGCCATTGGAGTATGAATAGCCGACCAAGTACTGGGCGCTGAGGTGTTGGTAGTCCTTAATGATCTGAAGGCCGTTCCATGCAGGAGCCTTGACAGTGTAGCTATCACCGATCAACTCAGTGATTTTCTTCTTAACACAGAATTCTTTGTCTCCGCCCTTAAGATTGGAGCTCATGCCGCTGTGGAAAGGAGTAGAGCAGTACACGAGAGTTCCGTCAAGAGCAATGGAGTAAATTTCGAAAGTTTGACTGTTTGGATTCACAATAAGGTCGTAACCAGCTGGCTGGAAGACTTCCTTTGGTGCCATCTGTAACGCAGAGAAAGGAATCGTTTTGACAGGGTTATTGTATTGTTGACCAAGTGGGTAGAATTGGAGGAATTCAATGTAGTCTTGGGTTCTATCCAACGAGCTGTGGAAAACAACGATATGACCATAGACGTCATCGAAAGCAAAGTTGAGCCAAGCTTCGGAGGTCTGAATTGATTGATCCAAGACCTTGGTTCCGTTGGCAAGAGCATAACCGTAGATCGCGACTTTTCTCATTTGGCATTGAACGAATCCAAAGAGGTTATCAAGCGAGAATTCTCCGATGTTGACAATGGTGAGCATAGTGCAGTAAGGATCGTCGATCTGGAACTTGTTGACGAGATTGACGCTCTTGAAGTTTGCTCCATCGTCTTCACGAGTAACCTTGTAGGTTGTGAGGTAGCCTTTCTTTGTCTGGTCGTTGGTGGTGAGGAGGATGAAGACACCGTCATTGTGTTGAGGATCGTTGGACTTCACTGGGAGATAGTGATAGTCGTAGATAGTTTCAGCGCTTGAGACATTAGGAACCAAGATATTGTTGGTGAAATCGGTGATTGGGGTGAAGCTCCATGAGAGGTTGTTTGACTGGCTGAATGGGATTGGTTCGAAGGTCATGTTGTGGACTGAACCTTTGAAAAGTTGGTGATTTCCGAAGTACACGTTGTAAGTATCATCTGATCTTTTAACCGCTTCAAGGACGACCTCGTCTGAAAGTGGCTCAATTGGTCTCTCAGGGAAGATAACAGTCACTTTGCCTTCAATGATTTCAGTTTCACCGGTTCCGAGGGCAGAGGTGATATTGACCTTGAAAGGAATTGGGTGGATTGTTGAGCCGGCAGTTGGTTTCAGGTTGGCTGTGTTTCCGAGAAGGGATGGGTAATTATAGATCTTCTGAGCAGTCAACTTTGAGTCTTCAAGGGAGAAGATAACGTCGAGATCTGGGATACCAATGTTCAACAATGCATATCTGAACACGCTCTTCTTCATTGATTTCAAAGGAACGACTTTGCGAAGGTTCATGGTGCTTGGAGTGAAGACGTAGAGATAGGAGGTGCTGTCCTTATTGCAAGTGAGGTAGAACATATCAGCGTCATGAGACATATGGACAGAACTTTCGTTGCTGAGAGAGCATCCTCTAAGGTCGTACTCGCCTTCTTTCTTCACATTCTCAATGCGGCTGTAGTCGAATTGGAGGATTCTGTTTTGTCTCTTGCTAACCGCGATGAGCTTAGGGAAATTCGCGAGGATTCTGAAGTCCTGATTTCCGTCACCAAAAGGATCCTTGAGTGTTCTTCTGACTTCGTTTCTGACGAACAAGATATCTTCCTTCACACGAATGATACCACTGTTGACGTATTGATTCAGGAAATCGAACACAAAGTCATCAAGTGATGCGATCTTTTGGCTCTCAGCGGTGAAGTTCTCGTAGGTCATTTTCTTCGTGACATTGGAATAGTGATAAGCGTCGAGAGACAGACCAGAGGTTCTGACACAGAGCAATTGAGCGTACTCAGGAGCGAAGAAGAATTTGCTGCAAGGTTCCAAGGTGACTGCTGAATCGACAACGTTATCGATGTCTTCGCCAAGAGCCATCTTAATGGCCACGCGACCGGTGTTTGATTCATTGTGAGCGACGAAGCTCAAGCTGGCATTGGCATCGTAGTAAACACCGATGACGTTCGAGATATCGTGGATTTTAGGGGTGACAGGGCAGTTGATATTGTCGAGTTCTACAGTGAGGTTGCATCTGTACTCGAGGAGCTTCTTCTCTAGAGCGACGAACAGAGTTGGATTTGGGGTAACACTGCGATCACGGCCAACAACAGAAAATGAGTGGAGTGGGGTGTTGCGGTACTCCTGTGGAAGGGAAAAATTGATTCCGATGTGCGCATGGTCGTTCAAGATGATTTCTGAGCTGTTGACAGAGAAGGTTGGGGCAGCGACTTTGAATTTGTTCTTGAGACTGAGGGTGAAGGGGTTGTTGTAGTAGACGCTGGAGCCCAGTTGAGAGTAAGTTATCATCGTTTTCGGCTCTTCTTTGTGAGGAAGAAGAGTGCGGGCGACTAATAGGCAAGCCACTACTCCTAAGAGAGCAATGGTCAGCTTTATAGAAGGCTGCATGGGATTAGGAAATTTTTTTGAAGAGAAATTTAATAAAGTTCGATCTAATTGGAAGAATAGAAATAACTCTATAATTGTCTTCCAGCTTTAGTGCTTCGTTAAATTAATTGGCTCAAGACCTGCCTGAGAATTGAGACCCTGGCTTGGCTACACCTTTCAAAACCTCTTCTGCATGAAGCAAGTTATAATAGCCTTCACACAGCTTTACCGACTTGGCAACGAGTGAGGAATACTTACAACAGAATTTCTATTGGCAATATGTTGAACAACAGGATAATGATAGCTGCTTTGAACGAAAATGTCTTTAGAACTATTTTCAATGCAGTGAGGGTTCACACTTTTCATTTTTAATTCGAAGTTACTTGAGGGAACTGTAAAAAAAAAGCAGCTATTTTGTTGAACTTTTGTGTTGGATTCACGAATTCAATTCCTGTGATCGCAAAATAATTCTATACATCGTGAATGAAGTTTACACACATTTCTCGTCATAGAATATCCTATTTATGAATCTATTTTTTTTAATAACTGATGCTATTTCTTCTTAAGCGCAGTTTTGAAAAAAGTATTTGCCTCTGTCAGTATCTTGATATCGATGCTGTGTCCAAGGTTGGGCACAATGACTTTAGTCACAGTTCTCACTTTATTTTCTAAGTTAGCATGAGTCAAGCTGCATCTCTTATAAGGAAGCAGTGGGTCTGCTTCTCCATGCGAAATGAAAATCGGGACCGATCCATTTTCCTTCAGCTCTTTGGTTATTGGGAATCCAAAACCACTGAAGACCAAGATCCCTCCCAAAGGTTTTGGGTATTGCAACCCAATATGGAGAGCCATACAAGCGCCTTGTGAGAATCCGCCAATAAACAAGTTTTGAGAGTTTCCATCTAATTCTTTGAGTTCTTGGTCCAGAACAGCAGTGATTCGCTTTGCGTTCGTTTCAATTTCGTCAACACCGATACATTTATCGAAATTCTCTGGAGTAATGTTGAAATCTTTAATATCGAACCAAGAGGGCATCTTCATTCCGAAGTTAATGGATACTGCTTTCGTTGGAGCTGTTAGCAGCACGACTTTAGTTGTCTAGTTAATAAGTAATTCAATCATAAGGAGCAGAATCAAGATGAGATACTTCAAGAACGGGTGATGAGCTCGAGATGAAAGCGTCAAGCCAACCATCAGCAGTGTCGCCGAGACCGTGCATGAAAACAAGAGTCTCGGTATGCTTACCTTCCTTTGGAGTGAGGTAGATGTCTTGGTCAACCCTCGTGATCTTTTTGGTCTTTGCGGAGTCCATTGCACTCGTTTAAGTTCCTAATAATTTCAGTATATTACTGATATTTTCAAATATTTTTTGCTAATGAACAAAATAGTCTTTTCAAGCGCTGTACAACTCAAAATGGAATATTCTATGTAACTCATTATTCAAGGCAGAAGTTCTGTTTTACATGCGAAATATATTACAAGAATTTTGTAATTCCAACGCAGTACGAACTGAAGAGATCAAAATTTTGACTTCCAGGCTTGCAGAACTACTAAGTCATTATTATGCATTAAAAGGAACAATATTCAAAGCAAATTGGCATTATTAATTAGTTTTTGGTCCTGTGTCTCACAGGCGCTTTGGAAAGAATAGGAATAATGTGAGAAAATAAATCGACTTCATTTCAGAATATAAACAGTTTACACTCTTGAACCAGATGATTTGCTTAATTTTATATTTTTTAGAAAATTCATGGGTACCTTGCTCATTTTGTTTTGTCTTCAAATGGTTTCTGTGACGCATGAACCATACTTATCTCATTACTCCATCTGAATTTCATTTTGTCTTAAAGATTTTTAGAAGCATTCACACGGAGGAAAGCTCCAAAACTTCCAAGAACAAGGCCTATATTAATAATCTGATTTAACAATATTTCTAAAAGACCTCAGAGAGAGAGCCATACGACCTAGGTACGTGCTTAACCTTCAGGTTCAATAATTCTGATACAGTATTTTAGGCATCTCGTTTGATTATTTATTTCCACATGTCTCTTTTTTCTAATTTCTATTATATATCCAGGAGATTTTAATCATCAATATTTAAAGTAATATCTTCACATAAATGATGAAATTTTTTTCGCTCTCCCTCAGCTTATTATGCTTCACCTGCTGCTTGATCTTTCCCACACATGTCATGTGCGACAATGAAACATTCACCCCTAACACAAGATCGACATTTAAGTTTCCTAATGTTGAAATCTACAAACCTAAAGATTTCAAATCAGAAAATTTGTTGGCTAGCCTCGAGGGTCAGAAATTTTACTCTGCAGAACATGATAGAGTAGTAATGACCAGCACGGCTAAACCGAATCTGGCAAGACCACACCTGGGGAACGGTTTACTTGGTACAATTTATCGAGCTTACAGTGAGCATGTCCCATTGATTTTGCGACCCGACGACCTTTGGTTAGCCATTATTCTCAGCTTCGGTCGCTATGTGAAAGCTCACTCAGAGGAGATGAGAAGCTTGTTTGTGGATCATCAAGGAAGAAAGGAATTGAGAGTTAAAGCTGGATGGCAATTCGAAGGAACAACAGAGAGGGATTGGGAAGTATATGTGGGTTGGATGGCAGAGGAAATCAGAAATAATACCAAAAATGAAGTTGTAGATTGGATGATTCCAACTTTTTCGACCACAACTAGGAAAGATCGGATTGTGGCTGGAGTGGCTCTAATGAGTACTGTCAACGACTATTTTAAAATGGTATTTGAATTCGGATGTGGTCTCACTGAAGTCACGCTTGATGGTACTCTTGAGGACTGGAAGCAACTTTATAAAAAAGCAGAGGGCCTTTACAACTTCGGCGTGAAAGAATTGAATGATTGGGCTGACCTCTTGTTACCAGTCTTGAATGAATTTATCAATGCGTATCAAGGGAATGTTAAGGAAGATTTTTGGCAAAGAATTGCTACTAGTGAGCCCCGAGGCAGTGGAGGACAAAAAGATTTCAGGGGTTGGTTCTTAGTGTTCTCCCCTTTTACAAGAGAAGGGCAATACCAACTAAGGCCGTTCCAAGATGTCCAGCAAGACTATATTTATGCCATTATTCCTGATGATGCTATTTGTGACTGTAGTCTAAATGTGCAAGTCTTAGTCAATGATAATGGGGAGGAAATTCACATAGTGTTTTATGGAGGTCTTTTGATGACCCATTATGATGAAGAAAATAATATGCTATCTCCAGCAGTGGACTGGATCATGATCGAAAAGAAAAAAATCACATTTGAAGATTTGCGCAAGTCATTGACTGAAAAATTGAAAAGAATAGAGAGTGAAAAGAAAGTAAAGATGAGCTATAAACTGCTCAAATTCGCATATGTTGTGGCCGAAGAATCCCTCTTCCCGAATGAAGTTCTGATGGAGTTGGTTGATATCATTATATCTTTTAACTTCATGGCATCGGACAGCAATTATTATGAAGCATTTTTAGATTTTCTGGCCAAACCGAAGCATTACTATAGCCCCAATCGGTTAGCGAAATATATCGATCCAGCCAAAAAATCCGAATTGCTCAAGTTGAGACCTCCAACTCTTTTGCAGGACCAAGTCCTTGATCTTTGATACTGTAATTTCTAAGTCATTTAATAAAGTAGTATATCACTTTGTGTTACTATTGAAAATACCTCGTTAATGAAAACTGTCCTTTGCCATTTATACTTCAAGTAATACAAAAATAATCAGGAAAATATCAAACTCCTCTTCTTTGCCTCTTTAGGTTTCATCACTCGAACATAATTTTTCACAGTGAGCTCATCAGAATAACGTTTAATGAAATGAGAATTTTTTCAATTTTTTTTTGAGTTTATGACAAGGCTATAAATTTGTAGATCACTCTTGCAGGGTATAAATCCCTATCCCAGTCTCTAATAATTAATCAAGAGTCATTTACTGTATTCCTTCTTGAAATGCTCTGTCAGAGTCTTAAACAATAAGGCTTTTTAAGATGAAAAGTTTTTCATTGAGCACTGGTCTATTTATTCCAGTCTCCACAGTGAAAATTTGTTGGGTTTTTCTCAAGCAGCGTTCACAAAATAACTACAAACAGAGTAATACTCCCAATAGAGAAGGCAATTCTTCGGTCATTAAATACATTGCTCCTCTATTTCGCCTTAACGTATTTAACTTTCTCTTTCTTTTCTTTCTTTTTCTTATCCTTCGCCCCACCAGCGGTTTCTTCTTCAGTAGGCTAGGCAAAAAGCTTAGAAAATTTATAATGTGGTCAGCTCCTTACGACGTAATTGACTGTTCCGAAATATCCCCAGATTTTTTTCAATAACAAAAGGACGAAATATCCTGGTACCTAGTAAACCGACCGCGCCGTTATTTTGTAGCAAGGAAATTTGGTTGTAGGCTTACCACTAAATAAGCGTACCAGAACCACCCATAGAAGCTTGTAGTGAATTGAACGAACACGTTAACAGCGAAAATGTCGAGGTAAGAGCTGAAGTCACGGATTCATTGATGATGAGAAAAACGGCTTTATTTCTTACTTGTAGCTCAGCCCGTATTCCATGCTTCGAGAAATTTGGCTATAGGTGAAATAGTTCACGACAGTGAAGAAGAGGAACTCCAAGATGCCTCCTTTCGTAAAGAGTGTTCCTTTATAAAGCCCTGCGGCGATGTTTACAGCCTAAGAGATTTGAGGTGAAGCACAAAATCAGTTTTACATTGACAGCAATCAAGATATAGAGGTAGATCTTGATATTTTTCTGTTTATTTTTCGCTAAACGCTTTTCAGATTGGTTTGCCTAAAGCAGCGTGCCATCGTGAGCCCTTGAAAAGAAGCTTCAATTACCATTATGTTGGATAATCGGCGACTTCGATTAAATTCAAATTTCTGTTTATATTCGCAATAAAAAAGAAGTCCAAGTGGCAAACTTTTTTATATGAAATAGTACACGTAAATTAGTTCTGTTATTTACCCCTCAATAATATGCAAAATCTGATTCAACAAAAATTAAAAGATTTCTCACCTCTAATGCTAAGCTCTTTCATACATATTTAAGATGTCAACGCTTATACCGGACTGGCTTCATTTTAGTCATAAATACTGGCTTCTGTTATTTATATATGTAGAAATCAATATCTCGAGGTAATCTGAAATGTGAATCTCTAGCCAATTCTACAATATTAATAACACATCTTTTTATTAACTCCTGAAACCAAAATAAACCGATGCTACGGATGCTTGCTGATGACGGTCCTGAGAGCAATGCCGCTTTGGAAGTCATTCTCATGATTGGTTTCATCGTCCAAGTTGTATCGGCAATCGCAAGCTTCATAATCATCATTATTTCTTTCGTTCTTAACTTTCACAAAGAGCAAATCGGGAAAATGATAATCATTTTTTCATTCATGCAAACCATTTACGCCTCTCCTCTGCACCAGTTCATCGAAGGTTCATTTATGTGTAAAATAGTAGATTACCTGAGCTGCTATAGTCTGGTTTCAGTTTCGATATGGTCAGCTTGCTTTACCCATCATCTAATGGTGGCTTTAAACAATACCAAATACAACACGAAGAGTCTCCTTCTGAAATACTTGCTCATAGCTCAAGGGATTCCTTGTATCTTCGCAATTATGAGCATACTACTCGAATTTAATAAATGGGATGAAGCTGACGCAAGCTGCTTGCATCTGCTCAGGACCGGTACGTTTGACACTCCGCTGTTAGTAACGAGATTGATCCCAGTATTTGTTTCGATGGCATGTGCAATCACCTTTTATGTTATCTCGCTTCGAGAGGTGAGAATAGTCCAAGAGTTTATGAAAAGAACTAAAACGGATGGGTCCATCAGAATCTTGATTATCATTCCGTTGATAAACACGATAGTTTGGATTCCAATGCTTGTAATGCTTATTTTAGTAGCAGCACAAGCTCGAGTAAATGACATATTATTAAATTCAATCTGTCTTGGAACGCTCGGGCAAGGGTTGATCACGTCAATTGCAATAGGGTGCTCTGGGAAAGTAAGAGCTGGTCTTCGAAAAAGAAGTTCGACGCAAAACTCGAGTCTGCATTCTTCGCAGGCGGGTGAGGAGGGATCGGAACGGAAATTAACTGGCCATTCTCTGCAGCGATATCATACAACTACTACTCATAATGATATTCATACTCCATTGACTAAATCTAAGACACAAGAGTATTAAGGATGTGCAACAAAATTGTCAAGCTATTGATATCAAAATGTTGTTTGGGTTTGTTTCAACGACTGATTATTGTTTATTCCAGTTGAATTTAAGGACTTCTAAGGCATTAATCGATGTGCGTTTATTTTAGAAAGAATATAAAATTCTTGTAAAGAGGGTCTGCCCTATATTATCGCTCGATCTTTATTTTTTTTTAATTGTGATGGATAAAGTTTTTGTTAATTTGTTTGATGCATGTATATTATCTTGAAACAAACAGAGAAAATCATCAGTTCAATTTCGAGGAAATAAATACTTCGTAATATAACAAGTTATCCCTTGATGTTTTCTTAAAAAGTAACGATGCAACCTGGAGAAAAAGAACAAATCTAAATCAGCCTAGCCGGCTGACCTCTTCAGACAACAAACAAGTGGTCAATTTATTTTTTGTTTAGAAAGCTCCGAGGGATGCTCGATTTTATTCATGCAACTATATATCCACTGGTAAATTACAAAGCTAATATTAAGTTAAAATTTGAATAACTATCACAAAATATTAATTTCAAAACACTAGAAGCAGACAAGATTAAACCAGGTCATCTTTTCATCAAATACAGAAGCTTCAAATCGGCAAGAATGAATTTTCACATGGTATTTTCGGAATGGAAACGCTGCCTTGCGATTTCGATTTAAATATTTTTGACGCAAGATTCCGCCATTGCATACCAATTAGCTCGAGCCAGGTAGCTCCTTTGGGATTGAGAGAGTTAAGAAATGCCGCAAAACTGCAAATCTAATCAGGAAAAAGTATTACAGCAAAATAATGATTTATCAATTCACCTGTATTTTTATCAGCACCCATGTTAGAATTCCAAAAGATTCGGAAAATATTTGGACCACTATGAATGAAAATAGGTAAATTCCAATAAATTTACCCTGTCGACGAAGCGACCAGTCCTGCAGACAAAGTTTGAGACCTTTGATAAAGACAACTGGTGCCAAAAAACTCAACCCTGAAAAGAAAAAGTTCCAACAGACGCTGCGGCCGGTGATATTGACCAAGAGTAGCGTCAACACAGTGTTTACAAGCAAGTAGGCTCCAGCTAGTAGGGACAAAAGAATATAAGGCCAATATTTTGACACTCGAATCTCTATAGAGACGAGCTCATCATCCGTCTCATCTTTTCGCTGCTTTATATGATTTTCAGACTCTTTGCTTTCAAAACATTTCGAGAAAAGCCCTATCAATCGCCTCTTTTGTTCGGCTTGAGGAGTTTCTTCGTTTTCGAGGTGCTGACGACCAAATTGAGTGAATAATTCTGAAAACAGTTTCCCTCGCTCTAAGAGATAGTCCTTCTCAGAGCAGGTTGCCTCTTCGTTTTTCTTGGGCATTTCTGTAGCCATTTTGTACGAATTGAATTATTTATATTCTCGATAGAGTACGTTATCTAACCTGATTCAGGCAAGAATATATCAGAATTTTCATGAACAATTTTTCAGGATAGATTGATAAAAAACAGCCGCTTACTCAGAAGAAAACGCCATCAATATCTCATTATCATAAAAATATGAAACAACAGGTTTAGTATTGTGTGAAGATTACTTGTGTAGCAACAGAAGTATTCGTTACCCGACAAGTAGAGAAATTCTGGTTGGTTACTGATTATTTGAGATTATTCCTACTGAATAAAACCCTGTTCTACAAAACACGTTCTAACGAAGTCAGACCCTTCTCCGGATATAGGGAGAGATGTGATCAACTTTCTCTCTTTCTACGGTCGTGAACAAGAATTTGTTTCTTTAAGTTACGAAACGCTAGGCGATCTTACCTACTGAAAATGCATGGATAATTAGTTGTGATCTTCGGTCAACATAATAAGGATTGTCGTCAATTCATGGCTTTATATTGAGTGTCTAATTGTCAACGGTCTGAGTCTACATTTTTGGTTTTTGAATCAAATCCTTATTATTATTTATGCAAAGCTCTGAAAATATAGTAAATTTTTTTGATTCGTCCCAATTTCTTGTGGATTGGCTTGGTGAGGCCCATTTATATCAAGGAAGAGAGCTCCTTACATTATTAACAATTTAGGTTAGGAAACCATCAGGAAAGAATTCTAGAAACAAAATTATCAATCTGTGAAAACTTTTGCTGGATGGTGGTGGCAAATAGTTTGAAACGGATTTTGGAATTAAATGCATCATTCGAGTTGCAGTCCTGTGAGACTTTACTCCTGCGACCAACAATGTCCTTGTTAGAATGCAATTAAAGCGGAAAGCACTCATTTTGAATACAACTACTATTACAAACTATTCAGCATTATTTCGGATGCAAACTTATAGTATAGCCTCTACTATTCATGACCTCTTTTATTGTGTGCGTGTCTCTCTCAAAATCGAAATCGAACACCCAGCTGCGAGTTTATATGTGAATTAAAATTTTTTCTATCGTATGGAACAACACAACAAGACTTAATTAAACTAATATTAAGTATTTTCTCAATAGTCTGCGTCGTTTCATAATTTTAATTAATTTCGGACAATGGATAATTGCCTGAGTCGTTGAATTCATTGAGTGATTTGCGTTGAATTTCCGTTCCCAATTTAAACATTTACTCTTATTTTGATGAATTTCTTTTTTGAGATTGTTACTCACAAGATAATGCTTCCTCCAAATGGCATCTGAAAATTACGCGGTACCAAAAAGGTTCAATTAAACTTTAGTTTGTTGATGAAATATTCGTTTTTCAAACTCTCAATAATCATACCGGTGCTCTCGTATGAAGTGATATTTTTCAATAGAATTAGTTTGTTGATTGCAAAATTCTAATTTTTCAAAAATAAATTATAAATAGAAGATCAAATTTTCACTTAATTTCAGCTGAAGGAAATGATCTACTTAGTCAGAAGGACCTGAATTACAAGATTTATGCCGCGTCGAAAACTAATCTCAGAAAGGTAACCTAACTAATAAAGTCTGGTTGAATCATGTAATGAATCTACTTCATCATCCTACTTAATTTTACATTCTAAAACTGAAAAAAGCTAAATGCTCTTGCTCTTGTTAATTCAACACAAATAAAAATAATCTAAAATTTACCAATGGACGAGGTCACGACCAACGATGTTCCTCTTTCAGAACAAAATTTCTTCCAATTTGATACCTACTCTGATCAATCTTGTTTTGGAGATGTACAGAACAAGAGGCAAGGATTCATTCCTCAAACAATTAATACAACATATTTCATTGAATACCCTTCTGTGAAAGAAGAACCTACTTCGTCTAGTCCTTTTGAAGAATCGAAACAAGATCCCGACGAAAAGACTGTGATAACAATTCAAAAGCCAGGCCAAGAACCTAAAAAGCTAATTTTCTCGCCCAATTGCGAAATCCAAGTCGAGGAACGTTCTCAAGGGACCACTATTGTCACAATAAACAATTCTAATTGTGAATATGAACGAAGTGAGAGTATCTCAACTCTCGATGAAGACGTTTGGAAGAGTATGAAGATAGAAAAAGGAAATAATTTTATTCGTGTTCATTTTGATATTCCTCAGCAGAATCTGCGACCGGACTACTATAAGAATTTCCCGAAGAAAATTATTGATATCTACTTGATGAAAGCAAATATTACAGGCGCGAAAAAAAGAAACGACCTTTATGGGGAGCGTATCAGCCAAATGAAGCTTAGAGATAACGCTTCCATTAAAAAAATCGCCGTCTGTTGGCGAGAGATTCCAGAATTTCGGAGAGAATTTACCAAATATGTGCTTGAAAGCATTTTTTCATCGGATATGAAAACCACGCAGTTAAGTGGGAAGCATGATAGCAACCTTCTCAAGCAGTGCTATACGCAGATGCTTTTTGGATTAAAGAAAATTCTGTCTTATTTGCTGGAGAATAATTTGATCAATCAGTATGAACCAGTTCACTTCTGGCCGAAAATCGATTTTAGAAAACGAGATATGTCCGATTCAGAAAAACTTGAACAAAGCATCAAGGAGGAAGAATCATAAGTCTATGATATTTAAGCTACTGATATTACCAAAATTATAATGGGACTTATCATAGGATCACACAGAAGAATAGCACATATTTTCAATATAGTGATAGTTTTTGCTTCTCCAACTCCAAGGTTTCTTTTGGTGTCTAATCTATACAAATTGTATCAGAAGGGAGGTTTTTTGTAATGTACGACTGGGAAACGATCAGATCCAAAGTTTTTTCTCGTCGTGCGAAATGTTAATAAATAACATGACAACAACTTAGTAGGTTCTCAATGATTTAATCAAAATATATCTCCAACAATTCTTACCGAGTGTCATTGTGCGCGCCAATTAATTCTAAAATGTCTCTTTAAAGTATTGTCAAGATTAATTTCGATAATCTAAAAACTCTGGTTTTTGAATCCATAATTATAATATCCAATTTCAATGAGCGGTCTCTTTAACAACCTTGGCGGTGGAGGTGGTGGTGGCACAACTGGTGGAGGAGGAGCTCTTGCAATGCCTTCATCCTCGAGTAGCTCCAGCTTATTCAGCAACCTTGGCGGCGGAGGTGGAGGAAGTGGTGGCGGTAGTTTGAGTGGTGGAAGCGGTTCCGGAGGACTCTTTAGTAACCTCGGCGGAGGAGGAGGTACTGGCGGTGGCTCTGGAAGTCTTCTAAGCGGCGGAGGTGGTGGTTCTGGAGGTGGTCTTTTTAGCAATCTCGGTGGAGGTACTAGTGGTGGCTCTGGAGGCCTTCTCAGTAGCGGTGGTGGTTCTGGGAGCCTTCTTGGAGGTGGCTTGAGCAGCAACTATTCAATTAATAGCAACACAGCATTATACGAGAAAGAGCTTCAGCAAGTATTGGATGAATTCAGAATTGCCTATAAGTATGCTTTCGTCGGCTTACCAAAATCTTATTTAAATATGTAGAGTTGATCAAGCCAACCCAGGCCTAAGACTCAAAGCTCCAGTCTACGATCTTATTCCTCAGAACTATCAACCTTCACAATTCTGGTGAGATTTTGCATCAATCGCAGCACAGAATTAAACAACTCATCGATGAAATAGGCAATATGGCTATACGAACCTTTATGACCAGAGGACTTGGGAAGAGTATCAAAAAAATAACCCAGACAAAAACAGATACTTCGTTGGATGTGTAAGCTTTCTCTCTTTTTCTTGAGAATCTTAAAATATGTGATTAATCAGGTAATCGGTATTGATAACCTGCAAAAAAGATTCCAAGAAGTTGCGGCTCAAAAGGAAAAACTAGCAAAGACTCTCAACGATCTACATTCAAAAATTGATAAGATGTCAAAAGAGCATTCAAATCAGTTCCAACGAAAGGTATCCTTATAGGAAAATAAGAAAGCTAATTCCAATGACTTCATAGACGAATGAGCTCAGGCAAAGAAATCACTTGCTGATAGGAAAGCTTTTGTCTGTTCATGGAGTAATTGAGAACATTGCGCTCCAATGTAACGAATATAACCGACGCCCGAATGAAGAGGTACCTGAATTAAATGGATTATGAGGAAGTGCTGACCTGATTTAAATAGATGTATGTATTCAACAAGTTCCAACAACTCGAGAACTATCCAAATGAAATGAGAACGAAACTGCTTGACATCCGATCTAAGAGTGAAGGACTTAAAACAAACAATAACCAGTAAATCATGCTAGAGAGTGGAAAGTGAACTAATGGTGGTCTATTAGGAAATATGCTGACAATGAGTTTTCGGCGAACTTACCTAGACAATCAAAGGAGAGAATGATAGAAATAATGACGAATATGAAGAATGGTATTGAAAAACTCGAGAAATTAACGAGCCAGGACCAAAAAGATTTCAGAATAATGGAAAACTATTTGCAAGCGAACAGGAACGTCTAAGAACAGTAATTTTACATCGTTGTCAATAAATTAACAAATGGTTAGGCACTGGTAATGTGAGCAGATGCATACTACAAGCTTTGAATACTGAGATTTATTGTAAACATCGATTGATTGATGACAATTTATTGCGTGCAGCAATTTATTTTATGCATTTGTTTGTGTGTTAATTATGGCAATAGAAATCAATATGAGATCGCAGTTTTGAATTGTTAAAAGCAAACCTTAATTTTGCAAGTATTAGTTAAAATGGCTGGCTATTACTCCTAAGAGGTCAGACTCATGTGGTGAGCCATCTGAAATCTCAAGGGTCAATTCGAAAACTTTGAGTCATGTGGTGATGCCTTCAAGAATGACATCCAAAATTTTGTCCATGCAGAGGAGCTATATAGTATATAACATATGACGAGGTTATAAAAACAATAATGTGGAATATTCGAAATTATTATATTCAAAATGATTGAGGGTGATTCCAAAAATACAATGGATCTCTTAGATTCAAATCAACCCATTGATATCGCTTGTTACAGAATAAATGAGATGCAAGATTAAATTAGGCTTTTGTGATAAAGATATCCATGAAACGTTCTCGGGAGGCCTGCTGAAGTACGACTCTATCGCGGGAACTCAGTGAAAGTAGATTGTAGAATGCAACTGCTTTAAAAGATTTTGGTTTATTTGCAGTGAGATTTTTAAACGAAAGTTTATGAGTCGTCTTGAACGCGTTCTGGAGATAACTAGAAAAATAGTTATGTTCCTTTAACTTCACATCAATGTAATGTTTACTCATCTAACTGCTTTTCTTTCTCAACGGCCGGCTCTCCTGCTCTTGCTGCTTGATTTCTCTCCCTATTGAATTGCGTTTGTCCAATTTCTTGAGTAATAATAATTGGTAAGGAGGACTATCACTCATGAGTAGAGTACCATAGCTAGATAACTGAGGCTCAAGTCTTGTGTCAGTAACAGGCTTCGATGTATAATCGTTAGCAGTCTCTTCAATAGTCATGAGTTGGTCGTGATCTACCAAGTGCGAGAGAAAATCTGTTTGGATTGCTGGTTTTTTCTCAGAGCTAAAATCTATTCCACCTAAGAAATCTGATTTCCTATTCATGTTCAATGAGCATTTTGCATTGATTTAGAGCTGCTAATTACTGTTGGCTGGCACTTTCCAATCGAGGCGGAAGATTTGTTCTATCAAACGCTGGAGTCGATTCTGCCACGGTTTCATGTCGCACTTGTTCCTTACTCAACGAAGCACTAGTTGCAGCCTCTCTCCTTCTGAGACTCTCATCTAAATGTGCATGAGCTTGGATAAAATTATCTAAAATCAGGTTTGCTAATCAATTCGTCAGCTAAATCCAAATCTGCAACGAATATTATTACCTTTGCCGGTTCTAACAAAATCATAAATCGCTCCAAGCTCTTCATTTAAGCTTTCTCCCATGAAATCCTCTAAATGTTTTGATTCTTTTTCGGTACGCATCTCCCGAATATGCTTCATGCGTGAGATAGATAGCTTTGTTTGATCTCCAATTCTTGTGCGATCTAGAGTCATCATGCTTTCTTCAAGCATTGTTCTATGATGCTGATACTCCTTCTTCACTGTGGTCTCTTGATCGAATAGGATTTTGCGCGCTTTCTCCTTTGTTTTCGTTCCTCTTATTGAACTCTTCTGTTCCTCCTCATAGTTCAGCTCAACAGCCTTTTGTCTGATTAAATCAGGCGTGATTTCCAAATAGCGGCGGAAAATGTCTTCACCACCCTGAAGATACGGGATTGTCTGATCTGCTTGCAATGTAGTTTCATATAGCCGATCCTCAGGTTCTTTCAGTTGGTCGAAATTTTCGATGTATGAGGATGGTTCAAGGTTGAATCTCAATGTGGTAGGTTCTTCCATAGCAAAAGGGAAATGAGCTCGAAGAGCGTCTTCGAACCCGCTGGTTCGAGCAAGAATTTTATTTTCCTCAAACCTCGAGCTGTGCAGACTCGAGCGAGAAATATGTGCCTCTGGGATCGTTACTTCGAATGGTTCAGCTAAGGTGATAATAATACAATGATGTGGTTATACTATGAAATGAAGATTGCTTATTACCAAGATTTCCTATAATATTCCTGCTTGCATGCATCGAGTCCGTTGATCCTTCAGAGCTAAACATGTTGAATATGTTCGCTCTCGCGTCTTTTGCAGCACTTTTCTCTTTCCTACGAACCTCGATCTTAATTTTGGTAGAGGCAGGCAACCGTGGTCGACTCAATTGCATCAACGCGTCCTTAGCATCATCTATTCAACGCTTTAGACCTAAATAAATGCGAAGTGCATATTACGGAGCAGATATCTAGTTTGAAGAAGCTGCAAAAAGCAAGCACCGGAGTACGCCACAATTCTGATTTTGAGTTGAAGAGAGGCATCTTTTCGTAAGATCTCACTAGTGAATTGAAAAGAACATTATCACCTGGTAAGACAATTAGGTGGTCGATTTACATTTTTTCTTCAATGTCGATTTTTCTTGCTTCTCTTTTTCCAAACTCTTTTTGGAATAGACCGTATTTCCTTAGGTTGAGTTTAGAAGGGTAGTTCAAGAGCGGTTACCATAGAGGGTAGAGCGGGTGTGCTGGGGCGAGCATGAGAAAAAGCGAATGAAAATTATTTCAATATTTAAAATATGCGAAAAAAATTGGAGTGTTAAACTTTGAAAGTATCTTTCGATTAACGTCATTATTTTATTTTTATTCATCTAACAGAAATTTTGTTGTCTTCGAATCGACGAGAGAAAAATCTATAAGCTTATCACCCAACTCATCCACCAGATTAAGTTGAGAATTATAAGCATGCTTTGAATATTCTCTCCAAAACTGAGAAGGTGGACACGCATTTGACTCACATCTTGAAAAACAAATCCAATATGCAGTTTATGAAAGGAATGTGGATATTTTCTTATATTAACTTGAAGAATTATCCTTATATTTTGATGAAATCGGCAACTTTTTTCCTAATAAAAACTATCTTTCCAGGATAGTTGAAATTTGAGAATTAATTACTCGCAGAAAACTATCTCATTCTTCTCTATCCCATAACTTACAGATCATTCCCCATAACTTACAGATCACTCCCCATCACAGATCATTAGCCATAACGTGGAGATCACTGCACAGATCCCTAGCACCAATCCAAGCCATACCGCGGCAATAAAGACATAAGTCACCATCCTTAGTACCAAGTCAATGACATCACCCAACACCAATCGTACGACGTCGATTAAAATTGGAAACACTTTCCACATGAGAAATAAAATAAGCCCTCCGAGC